>Ga0256840_1001702_pt1 | contig 20272 bp, 19 predicted proteins | sample 355202metaG_FD_185969 | JGI IMG/M metagenome (GOLD analysis project Ga0256840, IMG submission 185969) | Hydrothermal vent microbial communities from Mid Atlantic Ridge, Atlantic Ocean - 355-202 | ecosystem: Environmental > Aquatic > Marine > Hydrothermal vents | place: Atlantic Ocean: Mid...
CTGGTACCGGTTCTGTGTGGATACAAAGCATGCCTTTTTCTCGGCTGGCTGAAAGAGTCCTTAGCCATGCAATTTTTAGTTCGCAGGGTGAGAGCTAAATTAATATTTGTACTGATTTAGATAGTTCCCATAATCTCCATCACTGCCATTAAGTTAATATAACGAAACGTATCGTTTACAGCTGATGCGCTTCCTATCGTCAGCACATCCTACAGAAAATTGCTTATCTTAATGCCGGTGATGTTTTTTTATTTCCAGATACCTAAGACTGAAGATATTCAATGCGCGATAAAATTATTGAAAATTTAAAATCCATTGAAGAAAAAGAAAATATCAACATTTTGTATGCTTGTGAGTCAGGAAGCAGAGCCTGGGGTTTTCCATCGGCAGATAGTGATTATGATGTTCGTTTTATTTATGTCAGACCCACTGAATGGTATCTCCGCGTTGATTATGAGTATTGCAGGGATGTTGTAGAGCAACCCATTAACGACCTTCTCGACATCAATGGCTGGGATTTAAAGAAAGCATTAAAACTCATGCGCAAATCAAATCCCGCGTTAATAGAATGGCTCAATTCGCCTATCATTTATTATAAAAATGATAGATTTACTGAAGACTTCCAAAAGTTAATCACAGCGCATTATTCCCCTCGGTCATGCTTTTATCACTACTCACACATGGCGAATGGTAATTTTCGCGAATACCTGCAAGGTAATAGCGTCAGAATTAAAAAATACTTTTATGTTTTACGGCCTGTGTTAGCAATGCAATGGATAGAACAAGACAGAGGTGTTGTACCTATGGATTTTTCAGAACTTGTTGAAGAGTTAGTGCATGAGCCACCACTAAAGCTAGCCATAGAAAAGTTGTTAGCGGATAAACGTAAAGGCTTTGAAAGCGCTTACCTGCCTCGAATAAATATTATCAGCGAGTTTATTGAATCTGAATTATTGCACTTTAAAGCGAAGGCTCAAAAGCCGGAAAAACAACAAACTGATTTCAGTCTTTTGAATCTATTTTTTAAAAATGTGCTTAATGGTAAATATTAAGCGCGGTATTGTCGTGATGCTCCCCTATTAATAAGTATAAATCCCCTTCATTTCTTGATGTTTGCTAAATTAGCACTTGTGCTGGTGTAAGCAAGTTGCTGAATATTCCAATCGTAACCAGTGAAACTTGTAAAGAATAAGTCACTTTTAAAGTAGCCTTTTCGTGCTACACTGATAACGTTTTTTCATTAAAGGGGTTGCGATTATGACAGCATTAAAAACCGAAATCGTTAGAGCTCGAGTGACTCACGAATTAAAGCAGAGCGCAGAACAGGTGCTGGATGATTTAGGGATGAGTATGACAGAGGCGATTCGTTTATTTTTGACGCAAGTTTCCTTACGTCAGGAGTTTCCTATTGAGCTTAAAATACCGAATAAGGTAACACTAGAGGCAATGAAGGAAAAGGTAACAAAAGAATCGTATGATTCTGTCGATGACTTATTTAATGAGGTGCTGGGTGATGCTCAGCATTAAAGCCAAAAACCAGTTCAAAAAAGATTTACAGAAAGCCAGTCGCGATGCGAAAAAAGATACCGAGAGATTAAAAGTTTTAATTAATGATTACCTTGTTCAAGGTATCCCTATTCCTAAACAATACAAACCACACTTATTAACAGAGAACTGGAAACCTCACATGGAGTGCCACATCCAACCTGACTTTTTACTGATTTGGGATATTAATAGCGCAAACAATGAATTAATATTGGTGCGCTGTGGCACTCATGCTGAATTATTCGGTTAAAAATCGCATCTAATGCCCGTATTGCACGGGCTTCATACGGGCTACTATCAATAGATATCAAACTGCTCGTTTAGTAAAAACTGATAGAAACCATATTCTTTTAGCATTTCTGTTCTATTTTTATCTCGAACAAAAAGAGCAAGTGGTTTTTTATCCCCAGTCTTTATTGCCTTTTTAACCGCCTGTGCCAATTCAATAAAGGCTTCATAATGGGCGGTCAAAATATCGACTCTTAATTCCTTTGCCTCTTCATCTGGGTGAATATCTTCATTAACATAGCCTAAACCAAATAAATTTATCATCGCCTCACTTCTTTGATAAGCATAAGAATCTTTAGATAGGTTTTTTCTTTCTTTAAGTTCTAAGATACCTCCTTTTTCTGTTTGCCTAAAAGCTAATTCAAAAAAATAAAGGGGATTTTCTTCGGCTGGATTAAATAACAAAGGTTGTTCCTCCTCTGTTTCTTCCATCATTTTAGCCTGTGTTGCTCTTTTAGATTTATCAACTAAAGGAAACTTAGATTCCTTGTATCGAGTATTACAAAGGTTACACATTAAGATATAATTTTTTGGCTCACATTTTAAATCTGGGTACATATCCATAGCTTGCGGCCTAAAATGGTCAATCGTTCCAGAGGAATTAAGCGCTGTAGTATCTAGCGTAGTTTCACAAAAAGGGCATTTATTATGGGCAATGTCTTTATGCAGTTTTTTAAAAATACTCCACCGACAAATAGATGCTTCACAAAGTTTATACTCTTCAAATTTCTCAACAGTGTCTGCATATTCAGAATGAGAAAAAATCCCCCGCATATCAATCATCAAACAAGCCCTTAAATTCACCTAATAAACTATCCATTTCTGCATCAGATATTTCAGTGAGTTTATCAAAATCTAATTGATAATTTTCTTTAATAAAGGTTAAAAAATGTAAATAATGTCTATCGTAAATAAAATTAGTGGCTAATGTACCACCTAGCTTTTTTTCCAGCGCATCGAGTGTGCTTCGCTCTTCATCAGATAATGATTCTTGAGTTTTTAAATTAAATAGCGCTGTCAGTTTGTTTTTCATTTCGACTCCAACCAAAGTGCTCAAATGAAAATAATTTAAAAGAATAGAGGATACATCTTGATATTTTGTGCCTGCTCTTTCTACATTAACAAGCTCATTATCAACGTCTATTGTGCCGATTTCCCCTTGCTTTCTGTTAAGCGCAATTAAAGGGTTATGTGTAGCAATGATAATTTGCATCGCTGAATTTAATTTTTTAATGTTATCTATAAAAGTAGATTGCCACTCAACATGCAAAGAGGTTTCAGGTTCATCCATTAGCAAAATAAAAGGGGTGTTTTTCTGTAAAATAACCGTTAAAAAGATAATTAAAAGCTGTTTTTCACCTGAAGATAAATCCGTGACAGCAATAGGTTTCAAATTATCTTCGATTTTAACTAATAATGCAGTGTCTTCGTTATCTATGATCAGTGATTTATTTGAAGTAGAAAAATAATCATCTATTAATGTTTTAAACTCAAGCAAAGGTTTATTAATTTCATCAGTGACATTATTTATTTCAATGGATAACTGCTGAAACTTAGCCAACTCCTCTTGCGTGGCTGTAGAAATATTTTGTAAAAGCTCATCTCTTTCTGTCTTTTTCTCAGCTACTTTTTTATTGACTACTTGGGTTAAACTTCTTTGATACTCGCCAAATTTACTCACCAAACGACTTAACTGGCTATCTAAATCAATTAGATCTTGGTTATGCTTGTCATATTTAATATCAAAGGTATTCACCAGTACAATGTTCATGTTCGCTATTGATTGGCTAGGTGTGATTTTTGATTCTTGAACTGTCCCATTATCAAATGTTTTTGATAAGGTAAGTTCTACATAGGGAGAATCATAATATTCCAATGTTTCAATATCGTTATTGATACAAGCATAAATCAACTTTAAAAGAGTGGATTTACCACAGCCATTTTTACCAATCAAAATATTAGTTTCTGACTCTAATGACCATTCAATATTTTTACGACCAAATATCTTTTTAATTGAGACATGAGTAATCACAATTTTTTTTGCGGTTTTAATTTCTTTAGCACCTGACGCTAAGAGTAGCTGTTTTATATCCCCCCTAAACTGAGCAAATGCTTCAATATTATTTTTTCTTGGCAAAAATTTATTAAGTATCTGTCCAAATATAAATTCTTTTCTTACTAAATGTGAGCCTATTCCATTTTTTTCAAAAGCCTGCAACCATAAATGATCTTTGTCTTTAATAAAATTAGTATATATATAGTTAATTAATTTATTTGAAAATTTCTGTTTAATTTTATTTTGGCTATCACAGACCTCTGAAACTAACTCATCTTCTCTTTTCAAAAAAACATTAATATCACGCATAATAAACATCAAAATCCAACTTAATGGCTTTAAATGCCTGTATTCAATTTCATCATTAGCTAGGCGCTTTGATAGGGCTTTAACAACAGCCCAGTGTTCTTTATTGATTTTATTTTGAATACCATCAATTAATTGGTCACTATTAAATTTAGAAAATAATACATTAAAGTCATATTCTAATTCTCTTAGGTTATCCTCTTGAACGTCATGGATACTTAACAGTAACTTAACAATTTCTTTTTTTGTATCCTCAGAAGTATTTTGTTTATCTAGCCCTTTTAATTTATAGCTGTCTTTATTTTCTACCTTAAAATCTATATCATCTTTTTTTAAGGCACTTTTTAAATTATTAATATTCCGTCTAAAATAGGCATTTTTATCTGCCTGTTCCAGCTTATCGACCTTTGAAAAAACCAACCTAAACTTATTTTGATGACCATTTAGATAAATACCTTCAATTGCACCATGTCCACCTGCTGCAAATGGATTTACTGCATCATCTAATAAGATAATAGCGTTACAAAAGTTAAAAAAGTCATAATGACGCGCAGAAAGTGTATCTCTCTTTTCACCTAAAGAATGGCCAATACCTTCACCATCAATCAATACAAACTCAAGGCTATTATCTAACCAGTCGGCTAATAAATCACCTTCAATACGAACATATTCCGCTAACATGGCAATAGAGCCAAATTCATGGCTCAATAGTTTTTTATTTTCAATAATAAAATCATCTTTATTATTAATCCCTTTAATGACAACCAGATCATCACTAAATAATGTAAAGCCATTACCAAAGGCGTTATTAAAGATATTATTTATTTCAGTTAAAATATCCTCGATAATTTTCTTAATCGCTTGTTTGATTATGGCATCAGAAAAAAGCGTCTCATCATTACTCTCTTTGTTTGCTATTGAGGGTAATATCGTCTTATTAATCTCCGTTGCTATTTTAGTAAATGAAGCTACGGAAACCATCTGGTTTAATTTAAAACGCTCATCGGCAGATTGTTCTAGCTCATAAACAATATCTTCAATACCACTGCCATCTTCTTTCCCTTTTAAGATAGCAAGTTGAATCAACTCCTCAATCGCATAACGAACATCTTGCTCTTTCTTGAGGATGATTGTTGTTTTAAAAGGAAGGTTTTTTTTAATCACATATTCAGTGGGTGCAATCGTTGTCCGTCTATGTGTCGTGACTGGAAAGCCATGCTTTTTAGAACCTATAATATGCTGTACTAAAGAGGTTTTCCCTGCGCCCGTGCAACCAATAAGATATATTTTTTTTATGTCATCCGTTATTTCTTTTCCTAGAATACCTTGTATTTTTTCAAAACGTCTCATGCTTGAAGCCTAATGGGTTTATTAATGTTTGACATATCAGCTTAGTTTACCACTTGTTTTACAATCGTATCAGCGAGGTGGACTTGGGTGGTTTGGGCTGCGCTGAGACGGGTTTTTAGTTGGTCACATAGGGTTAATAGTTCATCGGCTTTTTTTACTATGCGGTGCTGTTCTAATAGTGGTGGAAGCGGTGTCTTTATTGAACTAACTTGACCTTGATTTATTGAGGCTTGACCAATCGCTTCCTTAGCAAACGATGATATTGAATCTTTTGCTAGTTGGGACATCATAAATAAGTTTAGGTAATGTGCAGAAATATAATTTATAAACGATTTAGCTCGCATATTCATACTTTCGTATACTAGAGGTTCTTGAAATGCTGGGATAATGGCTGTTTTTCCAACTAGCTCTTTACTATTCACTCTATTAATTAATAAATCATTTTCTTCTAACAAAAATTGCTCAAGTTCATTAGGATTTAACTCAACTCTTTTAGCGGCACTAAAATTAATCTCACCATTTTGAATGTTGTACATTCTCAATGAAATAAAGCCTTGTTCCGTATAAAATTTTGATGGTTTATATAGGCCATTTGAAAAGGATTTAAATAGCAAACCAAATCTAACCCACTCCCACTCACACGGCAATTCAAACGGTTTTTCATCATCACTAATCGCAGGCAATACCTTAGCTTTCTTAATCTTTTTATCTTTAATCAACTGCTCTTTTTCAGCGGCTATTTTTTCCAGTAATACGGAGGCGGGTTCGTCGTTGGGGTTTTGTGGGACGAGTTTGCCCATGACCGCGAGTTGTAAGACGGTTTGTTTTAGCTGGTCGATGCTGTGCTCTGTGGTGAATAGGGTATCGAAGTGTGCGGCGATTCTTGCCCAGCTTTGACTAAAGGCTTCTGTATTTTTGCTGCTGGTTAATGTGGCTAGCAGGGTTCCCACTAAGGTTTGATGGGCGGTGATGCTGTCTTCGGTTTGTTGCTCTAGCTGATCACACAAGGCCATCAGTTCATCGACTTTGGCGACGATGCGGTGTTGTTCGGCTAGTGGAGGAAAAGGCATAGGATTTCCTGCAAAGAAACCTACTGGCACTCGCTTTTGTCCAGCAGAACCAGTCATTTTTGTTTTTCCTACTTGCAAAAACTGTGGAGCCTTTAGGTATAACAAAACAAAATAATGACTTATCATTTCACCAAAAGGTCGTGCTATATGTAATTCTGTTGTACCTGCTCCATAGCCATTTTTCAACCCACTAAACACTGCTACTTTGCTATTTTCAAAGCACGGGGTAATTTTAGCTAATCCAATATCTCCATCCGAAAAGTGAGTATAACCTTTCTTAATTTCACTCCATTTGCGAATCTCTTGCCCATGTGAGCCCTTATAATTAGTTGTTATTAGTGGCATAGGAATAAAAGATACTTGAACATTATCATCTAACTGATTTCTCGGAGCAATTTCAGCTATAAGACCTAGCTTTGTCCATTCCCAACCACTCGGCAACTCAAACGGCTTTTCATCCTCCCCAATATCAGGCAACACTTTAGCTTTCTTAATCTTCTTATCTTTAATCAACTGCGCTTTTTCAGCCGCTATTTTTTCCAGCAATACCGCCGCAGGTTCATCATTCGGATCTTGTGGGACTAATTGCCCACGCACCGCCAATTCTAAAATCAATTCCCGCAGTTTTTTAATACCTGTCAGCTCTATTTTTTTATTATTACCCCGCCCTGTTGCCGAGCGTTTTTTGATAGCGGTTGTCCAAATATCAATATGTTCTGTTATCAGTGAGTCAGCATCTATCATTATTGATTGCCCCCACCAAAACCAGCTAATTCCCACGGTTTGTAGCATGGGAATGAGGAGCTTGGTTTTACCATGAAGCGCATGAAGGACTTGAAGGTAAAAGAACTTATGCCTTTCCCTTCATTATCTTCATGATCTTCATGGTGATAACCCTTCAGCTGTGCTAATTCCCACAGTCTCCGTGGGAACTCATCTAGGAACGCTCTGCGTTCTGTGACGTAGAACGTCACTGGCTGCATTCCCACGCTGGAGCATGGGAACGATGGGGTCTGTTTGGTTATCTGTGAGCGAGTATCTGCCATTATTGATTACCTGTTATTGCATGGCTTAAAATCACTTTTAGTTGTTCACGCAAGGCTTGTATATCGGCTTGCTGTTTACTGTAGTCACTGAGTAATTCTTCAGGACCATGGCTGATGACTTCATCCACATGCGGGTTCTTAATATCTAAATTAAAATTACGCTCGATAATGTCTTGAATACTGACTTGCCATGCTTGTTCAGTTTCTACCCGTTTAGCAAAACCATCGGCTTCATCACCCCACCAATCTATTTCGGTTTGAAATTCCTCAAACTTCATCGGTTTGGTTTTATTATAGTTTTTTACGCCCTCTGGGTATGGGTGTTCGTAATACCAGATGTTTTCGGTAGGCTTGCCTTTAGTGAAAAATAAAATATTGGTTTTAATACCCGTGTAAGGTGCAAACACGCCATTGGGTAAACGTACAATGGTGTGTAAATTACACTCTTCGGTGAGTAACTTTTTTATTTTGGTTTTTACACCTTCACCAAACAAAGTACCATCAGGTAACACTACCGCCGCACGGCCAACATCCTTTAATACTTCTATAATCAGTTGTAAGAATAAATCAGCGGTTTCACGGGTACGGTATTCAGTCGGAAAGTTTTTTTCTATACCGTCTTCTTCGGTGCCGCCAAAAGGTGGGTTGGTGATGATAATATCGAGTTCTTCATCCCAACTGGAAAGCGGCTTGCTTAGAGTATTACCGTGTTTAATTTGTACGGGGACTTCTATGCCATGCAACAACATATTGGTGGTACAAAGTAAGTGCGGTAATTGCTTTTTCTCTACCCCATGAATTTGCTTTTGTAAGATGGGCAAATCGGTGCTGGTATTTTTGACATAATTATCTTTAATATGATCCACTGAACAAGCTAAAAACCCACCTGTTCCACAGGCTGGATCCATCAGGCTTTCGCCTAGTTTTGGGTCAATACGGTTAACCATAAAACGGGTAACGGCTCTAGGCGTGTAGAATTCACCTGCATTGCCTGCGCTTTGTAGGTCTTTTAATATTTGCTCATATAAATCACCAAACAGGTGGCGTTCTTGTGAGTCGGTGAAATCAATTTCATTAAGTTTATTGATCACTTGGCGTAGCAGTGTGCCATTTTTCATGTAGTTAAAGGCATCACTAAAAGCTTCTTTAACCACAAAACCACGCGGATTCATATTGATCGGTGCGGTTAAATTTTTAAGGTCAGGAAAGAGTTGGTCATTGACAAAACCGAGTAATTCTTCCCCCGTTATACCTTGATTATCAGCCGCCCAGTTGCGCCATAAATATTGGCTTGGGAGTGGCTCTTGGTAATTTGTTTGTTCAAATTCCAGCTCTTCTTCCTGAGCATCAAATATTTTTAGAAACAGCAACCACGACATTTGACCCAAGCGTTGTGCATCACCATCTACACCAGCATCTTTACGCATAATGTCTTGGATGGATTTTATAACTGAACTGACTGACATGTATTATCTTTATGTTAAATTTGTAGGGTAGGCAGTTTTTTTGCCCACCATTAAAGCCGTATTACGGTGGGCAAAAAAGATTGCCCACCCTACGAGTTATTTATATAAGCCAAGGTATTATGCTTGTCTTTTATTTGTTTCATTTTGATAGAGCATGGTTTCTAGCTCAGTAATTGCTGTATTGTATTTTTGTGGCCCACCAAAAGCTTTTTTGGCTATTTCCAGCGGGCGACCAAAAGGAATAATGCTATTTGCTTTTAACGCATCTTTGCCTTCAATGGCTTTTACGCCTTCATCGGCATAAGCATCTAAGAGGGCGTTTAAGACCTTTTGTGCGACATCCGAATACTGGGTGAAATAATTCCTTTTTTTAACGTTATTTGCACGTTCTTTGCGAGTTAAGGGCGGTTGATCAAAAGCGATGTGACAAATCAGGTCGAAGGGGTCAAGATCTTTACTGACATCATCTTCTAGCGCTTCCCAGATAACACTTTCTGCGGCTAGTTCATCAATAATAATTTGTTTTCGTTCGGAATCCTGCCATTTTTGAATGAAATCATCGAGTGAGGAAAATTGTTTTAATATCGTGTTACGGGTGTAGTCTTTAAAAGATTCTGTCACTAATTTACCATCGGTGTCGTAGTATTGGACACGTTCAGCTATTTTCTTAACGGTAATACCTGATACTCGAAATTTAATAAATCGAGTTTCATCATCACCCCAGTCGGTATTTATTTCACCTGTTTCAAAATTATCACTGCTTGGATCATATTCAGACTCTGGCTCGTTTGTACCGGCTGGATCGCTATCTATTGAACTTTCATCATCAGCTGTAAGTTCAGTGATAAAGTCATCATTACTTTCATCAATAATAATTTCAGGTTTGGTTTTTAATATTTTTTCAGGCGGGCCATCGAAATCTTCATCGGCAAAAAGCTCGGTGGCTTTTTTAAAGTCTAAAATAGTGAACCAAAGTTTGTTATATTTTTCGTCAATCCGCGTACCACGACCAATAATTTGTTTAAACTTAGTCATCGATTGAATGTTTTGGTCCAGCACGATAAGTTTACAAGTTTTAGCATCGACACCTGTGCTCATTAACTCAGATGTGGTGACAATAACGGGGTAGGCTTTCTTTGGATTTATAAAATTGTCGAGCTGGGCTTTGCCTATTTCATCATCGCCTGTAATTTTCATGACATATTTATCATTTTTAGCGACTTGTTCTGGATTTAAGTTAATTAATGCACGACGCATGCGTTCTGCGTGGTCTATGTCGTTGCAGAAGACAATGGTTTTTGCCATCGGATCGGTGCGTTTTAGATAACTGCTAATGGTTTGTGCTACTAGTTGAGTGCGCTCATCTATTACTAAAGTACGATCAAAATCTTTTTGGTTGAAAATACGGTCATCAATCAACTCACCATTTTTATCAATTTGTCCTTTAGTGGGTCGCCAACCTTGTAAATCAATATCTATATCAACCCTTACGACTTTATAAGGTGCTAAGAAACCATCTTCAATCCCTTGTTTTAATGAGTAAGTATAAACGGGCTCACCAAAATAATCGATATTTGATACCTCTTCGGTTTCTTTAGGAGTTGCAGTTAAACCAACTTGAGTTGCTGAGCTAAAGTATTCAAGAATCTCGCGCCATGCACTGTCTTCTGAGGCGCTGCCACGATGGCACTCGTCAATAATAATTAAATCAAAGAAATCTTTATCAACTTGTTTATAAGCTTTTTGGTTTTCTTCTGGGCCTGTTAATGCCTGGTATAAAGCAAGGTGTATTTCGTAAGCAGGGTCAACCGTTCGTCCAGTCACTTTGGTCATGGCTGTACCAAAGGGTTGAAAATCATTGGTGCGAGTTTGGTCAACCAGAACATTTCTATCGGCTAAAAATAAAATGTGTTTTTTCTGACGGGCTTTCCATAGTCGCCATATGATTTGAAATGCGGTGTAAGTTTTACCTGTGCCCGTTGCCATCACCAATAGCATGCGGTTTTTACCTTGTGAGACTGCTTCTATCGTTTTATTAATGGCTTGTAATTGATAATAACGTGGCGTTTTGCCACTGCCATCATCATGATAGCCTTGGGTTATTAATGGTAACTGAGCTTCTGTAAACCCACGGAATACACAATATTTTTGCCAAAGCTGCTCTGGTGTGGGAAATTCAGATAATTGAATCTGCGACTCAAGCATGGCTGGATTGGTTTTGTCATGAAAGATAAAACTATCACCATTTGAAGCGAAGATGAAAGGGACCTCTAATAAGCGGGCATAATCTAAACCTTGCTGCATGCCTTTGCCAACTTCATGTTTATTGGCTTTAGCTTCTATTACAGCGAGAGGAAGGTTGGGTTTATGGTAAAGGACAATGTCAGCGGATTTAACTGTTTTGCGAATACCTAACTGGCCACGCACGATGACTTTACCCTCTCGCAATTTAACTTCTTGACGAATTTGCGTCATCAAATCCCAGCCTGCTTGCTGTATGGCTGGCATGATGTATTTGCTTATTATGTCAGTTTCGCTGAGCTGTCTTTTGTCCATTCAGGTATTCCTTTACGTTAATAGAGTTTCTCAACATTATTTTACATGGCTTTACTTCGCGCGGTCACGACTGCGGAGTTTATATACAAACCACAGCTTAATAATTTAAAGCATGTATTTTATCCACACTTTAGCAAAGATGGGTTGCGAGTGATTTTAAATTTTAAAAAATCCTTTTAATTCAATATTTTATTTTTTATAAAATCCTCCTCCCCCTTTTTTACCAAAAACTTAATTTATAATCTATTTAATCCTACCGGCAACTTAGCCAACTCCAAAGCAATATGATTTCTTAATCGATAAGGTACAGATTGATTCATCATTAACGCAAAAGGCTGCCATTTATTATCAATGACAATATAGCCCGCTAAGGTACTGATTTTATTCATGGTACCTGATTTTGCAAAGATATTTGATTCAATTTCTGGCAATAATGCTTTCCAAGGTCGAAAAGCTTGTAGCAAATCAATTAACTGGGAGGGTGATAGTCTATTATCACGGGAAAGCCCTGCCCCATCTTTCATGGTAAAGTTTTTCCAGTTGAAATGATTTGTCAGTTTTTGTTCCATATAACGCTGTACATCGGCTTTATTTGCAGGCTTTTGATAAGCTTCAGCACTCAAGCTTAATACCAGTTGATTAGCTAGAAAATTAGTTGAGTATTTCATCATCGCTCGAATCATTTCAGCTAAAGATTTACTATTCTTGTGCGTATAAAACAGGGATGCATTGGTGACCTGCCCTCTGATAATTTTACTCCCCACTTTAACCCCTTCTTGACGTAAAAAAGCGGCTAAAAGTTCTGCAAAATAATGCTCTGCATTAGCAGGGTTTGACCCTGTATTCACTCTTAATGAGCGACCTCTTTTTAATTGTCCAGCTAAAGATTTAGCATACGGTGTTAAGGGGGTTTGTGGTTCTGCAGAAACAAGCTGCCCGTTCACTTTTTTAAGATGAACCGTATTAAAATTTGCGGCAAGCGCAGAAGGTACTGCATCGTAAGGATTATTTGTTTGCCCTGTCCCTGGTAACGTTACATTTTTCTGAAAAAAAGAGTTATCTAACCCAATCGCATTAACCTGAGTTAAACCTTGTTGTTTAAGATTTTTGGCTAGGATCATTAATTCTTCAGAAACGAGGTAAGGGTCACCACTTCCTTTGACCCAAAGTGTTTTACTTACTTTATCTAAATAAAAATCAGTTTCAAAGTGGTGATTTTTACCCCAATGTTTTAAGGCTAGCCATGCTGTGACTAATTTAGTGGTTGAGGCGGGGATAAAAGCAACATTTTCGTGCTCTGATAATACAGTCCGTCCTAATTTATCAACCATCAGCAAACCTGCATTTTCAAGTGAAGAAAACTTTTCTAGTGCTTTATCTGCAAAAATTGCTGGTGAGCTAATTAATAGCAATAAAACTAAGGCATAGTGTATTTTCTTCATCATATTATTTTCACATTACTGGGTTTTATTGTGGGTAACCGTTCAATTCCCCTTTTTCAAAAGGGGAATTGAACGGTTACTTTTGTGGAAACTCCATTGGTAAACCTGCTTTACTCCATGCTGTCATATGTCCAGATAAATAGCTCAGATTTTTAAACCCCGCTAAATAAAAGGCTAATTTAGCAATACCAGCTCTGGGTCCGTGTGCACAATACATGACAATAGGATCTTCTTTTTTATATACATCCATTTTATCAGTGCTAAAAGCACTCCAAAAAGGCACATGAATAGCACCTGGGACATGGCCAGACTGGTATTCGCCCGTTGATCGTACGTCAATAATAATGGGGGCTTTTCCCTCATTTATTTGAGTCAATAATTGTTGCTGTTGCATATAGCCCTCTCCCGTTGTCGAACACCCTATTAATAAAAAATTGAGGAAAATAATGAGTAATACTTTATTCATTTTCTCTAGTTTTCAAACTGTAGTGAATTATTATCCATATTAATAGAAAATGCTTTGCCAAAACCAGCAATATACTTTCCATTAATAGGGGTTAAAGCTAATAAATGAAAATCAGGCAGGCTTTGTAATAAATCTACCGTCTCGCCAAACTTTTCTTTCATTATTAGCATTTGCTTATAATAGCATTCATCTTGCTGTTGAACTTCACTAATTGTGCAATCAAAGATGACCCTTTCACGAGCAAAAAGGTTTTTTGCTTCACTTTCGGGTTGAATAAACAGGATACTGGCTTTTTGATTTTGTAGCATATTTTGAGTATGCGCAGCCAGTTCACTTACGTAGATATAGAACACACCTTGTTCGTCTGTTACATAAGGTGCATAGCTTGATTCGGGTTTACTGGATTCTGTTAAGGTTGATAATATGAGGGTTTTCTGGGATTTTATCAACTGATTGAAGTTTGTATTATGTTGTTTTTGGCTCGTTATATCCATTTTTTCCTCTGCAACAGATTGGTTTAAGGTAAATCGCAATAAATAACTTATATTGTAGGGTAACTATTCAGCTTGTGAGTAGATAATGGTAATGTAGGAGCGTCCGCCCTCGGCGCGAAGGTAATTGAAAGTTTTAGAGAAAAGAGCATTATTATATTCGCGCCGACTAGTGCATGGATGCACGTAGGTAGAGCAATGCAGGAGCAATTGCCGAGGGCGGGCGCTCCTACAAAACATTGTAAGTTGGGTTGGCTTATCAAGCAAAGCGCGGTGTCTAGCTCAATAACTGAGCATGCCTAAAACAATCCACCGTATGATCATTAACCATCCCAACGGCCTGCATATAAGCGTAACAAATAGTTGGGCCAACAAACTTAAAGCCTTTTTGTTTTAGGCTTTGGCTCATCTGTTCTGATTCGGAGGTTGAAACGGGGACCTGCTCAGCCTTTTTCCAGTGATTTTGAATTGTTTTACCTTGTACAAATTGCCAGATATATTGATCAAAACCACCTGACTGTTGTATCTTTAAAAAAGCTTTGGCATTAATTATTGCAGCCTTTACTTTAAGTTTATTTCTGATGATCTCTGGGTTATTTAATAGCTGCTGAACTTTTTCTTGGTCATAAACCGCTATTTTATTGGCATCAAAACCGTCAAAGGCTTTCCGATACCCTTGCCTTTTATTTAAGATGGTTGACCAGCTTAATCCTGCTTGCGCGCCCTCTAATATCAAAAATTCAAATAATAAGCGGTCATCATGAATCGGCATGCCCCACTCTTGGTCATGATATTTTTCTTCTGATTTAGAGGCAAGTGCCCAACCACATTTATTCATATTGATTCTATTGTAACCGTTCAGCCCCCCTTTTTGGAAAAGAGGGATTAGGCAAATCCCCCTCAATCCCCCGTTGTACAAGGATGTACTAGTGTCGCACTAGGCAGGAGCCGATTGAGACCTTTTTCAAAGGGGGAAGTGAACCGTTACATTCTATTTTGTAGGAGCGTCTGCCCTCGGCGCGATTCCCTCTTCATAAGATCACAGAGAAAGAGCATTATTTTATTCGCGCCGAGGGCGGTCGCTCCTACTTTTTTAGCATGCTTTTTAAATCGGCAAAGGGGTTAAAGGTAGCATCCCCCCCGTGATCTTCTGCTATAGATGCTGAAGTACTTCCATAACGCACTTGTTCTTCAAATCGAGAATGTTCATTATCATGACAATAAAGACAAAGTAGCTCCCAGTTACTACCATCTTCTGGGTTGTCATCATGGTTATGATTTCTATGATGTACTGTTAATTCTGATAAGTTTGCATGGGTAAATTCACGAGTACAGCGCCCACAAACCCAAGGGTAAAGCTTTAAGGCTTTCTCTCGGTAATTTTTTTCGCGCCCTTCTTTATATTTTCGTGCTTGAGCAATAATCTCATCTGCACTTAATGTTTTATTCATTGTTATTCAATTGGTTAATTTAAATAATTATTGACTATATAATTTTTATAATCTTGTTGTGATCGACGAATCACTTCGTGAGCTTCATCTCGCCCATAAACATGGGTAATTTGACAGACACTTTTTTCACCTGGTAAATTTTTATAGGTTAAAAAATAATGCTTTAAGCGATTAATGTAGGATCTGGGACAATCACTTACATCATTCCACTGCATATAAAATTCATCCCCTTTCAACACTGCAATAATTTTATCATCTGCTTCGTCACCGTCAATCATCCGAAAGCCACCAATAGGAATTGCAGGTAAAATAATATTACCATGGCTAACTGTGCGTTCACTGAGTACACAAATATCTAAGGGGTCACCATCGCCTTTATTAACCACTGCCCCATCCGCATTATCTCGTGCATACTCGGCCACTCTTTCGTCACAATAAGTTTGTGGAATAAAACCGTAAAGGGTAGGAATTGTATTAGAGAATTTTTGTGGCCGATCTACTTTTAAATAGCCTGTTTCTTTGTCAATTTCATATTTGACGGTATCGCTGGGGACAATTTCTATAAATGCGGTAACAATCTCAGGGGCTTTTTCCCCCGCACTAATGCCATGCCATGGGTGTGCTTTATATTGGATATTCTTCATACTTTGTTTATTTAGTCCTTTGTATAGTGGTTAGCCACCAGTAGCACTCATATGCCTTAAAATAATAGGTTGTTCCGTTAGATCAAACTCGTGTTTTTCAGGTTTAATCTTCATCGCTTCAATAATAGTTAGTTTCAGCTTTTCCATATCACCAGGGTTGGCTCTGATCACTTTTTTCAAATCAACTGAATGTTCGTTCCCCAAGCAAAGTAATAAGCGCCCTTCCACTGTCAACCTAACACGGTTACAGGTGCTACAAAAATTGGCACTGTGCGGGGAAATAAACCCAACTCGCGTATTACTTTCTGCCACTTTAAAATAGACCGAAGGCCCCCCAGTATTATCTGCGACCGCGTGCAATTCAAATTTTTCTTCTAAATCAGCTTTAATTAAATCACTGGAGTAATACACTTCTGCTCGGTCATGGCTACTGACCACACCCAATGGCATTTCTTCAATAAAACTAATATCAATCCCCTGATCAACAGCAAATTGTACTAGATCTATTGTTTCTAAATGATTACGGTTTTTTAAAATAACCGCATTAATTTTGATTTTTTCAAACCCTGCTTTTGTTGCGGCTTTAATCCCTTTTAATACTTGGGATAAATCTCCTGTTCGGGTGATTTGTTTAAATTTATCCGCATCCAAGGTATCTAAACTAATATTGATTCGTTTCACACCCGCTTGCTTGATTGGCTCTGCCATGTCTTCTAACTTTGAGGCATTGGTTGAAAGCACTAATTCATTAAGTGACTCAATTTGACCCAAGCGTTCCAATAAGCCTAAAACACCGCGACGAACTAAAGGTTCCCCGCCCGTTATGCGTATTTTTATAACGCCAAGCTCTGCAAATGCTTGAGCAATAAACTCAATTTCTTCTAACGTTAAAATTTGTGCGCGCGGCAGGAATGTCATTTCTTCCGACATACAATACATGCAGCGAAAATCACAACGGTCAGTGATTGATATTCTCAGATAATCAACTGTTCTACCAAAACGATCAACTAACTGGGGTGTTTCTGGGAAATTGCTCATAAAAACTATTTAAAACCAAACTATTTCAATGATTTTACCATCAATTTGATAATCATTCTCGCATCTAGTCAAAGGTAAAGCTAAAATAGGCTTATTTAGTGTATTTCTAATAAAACGATTCAAATGAAATTTAGACTTTTTCTGCTTAGCTTTGCCTTATTATTTCCACCCCTTAGTTTTTCTATTGAAAAGCCTACTTTACGTATTGCGGTATTAGCCTTTGGTACTGTTAATTGGGAATTATCTACCTTAAAGAGCCAGCAACTACTCGCTAGTGCTGATTTTAAACTTGAGATTACCCCAGTTGCCAACCCTCAGGCGGGGAAAATTGCTTTGCAATATGGCTCTGTAGATATGATTGTTTCTGACTGGATATGGGTGTCTCGTCAACGTTCATCGGGTTCTGATTTTACTTTTTATCCCTACTCCAACACCTCTGGCGCATTAATAGTGCCTAATAACTCCAGCATTCACTCCATCGCTGATTTAGCCGATAAGAAATTAGGTATAGCAGGAGGTGAGTTAGATAAAAACTGGTTATTACTACAAACCTTGGCACAACAACAATTTCAATTGGCATTAAACTCAAGGGTAGAAAAAGTATATGGTGCTCCTCCTTTATTAAATCAACAACTATTACAGAACCGAGTAGATGCGGTTATTAATTACTGGCATTTTGCAGCCAGGCTAGAGGCTAAAGGTTATAAACAACTGATTAATGGTAAACAAATTTTACAGCAATTGGGGATCACGGCTGAGGTGCCTACTTTGGGTTATGTCTTTAATCGTGAATGGGGGAATAAAAATCCAATGCTTATTAAGCAGTTTCTAGCAGCCACTCAACAGGCTAAAAATCAACTATGTGAATCAGATAAGGTCTGGCAATCGGTTATTCCGCTTACAAAAGCTAAAGACAGTACAACACAAAATAAATTACGTGAGCGCTATTGTGCTGGTCGTATTAAACATTGGGGAAAGGCTGAGCAACAAGGTGCTGAAAAAATCTATCAATTATTACGCAAACTTAGTCATAACAAATTAACAGGTCAAGCTAAAAATATACAACCGGGAACTTTCTGGAACATTCAACCTCAGTCATAGCATGAATTTAGCTAACAAAGCCCTGCCAACCCTATCATTTTTATTATTAATTACCATTTGGCATGGCTTAGCCTTGTATATTAATGACCCTAGCTTGCCTTTACCTAGCGTCGTGTTGCATGTTTTGTGGCAAGAAATTATATCGGGTCAACTTCCTCATCATTTAGGACTCACCCTATTTCGCCTTATTATCAGTTTTTCGATAGCTATGTTTTTAGGCTGTGCTATCGGTATTGCATTGGGTAGAAATAAAACATTAGATGTTTTTTTTGATAACTGGTTAGTGATTTTCTTAAATATCCCCGCACTAGTGACTATTATTTTATGCTATGTCTGGTTTGGTTTAAGTGAATCAGCTGCAATTTTAGCCGTGGTTATTAATAAATTACCCAATGTTATTGTCACTATTAGAGAAGGCGCTAAAGCATTGGATAGAGACCTTTTAGAAATGGCTCGTTGCTACCAATTTGGCAAAAGGAAAACCTTTTTACATGTAATCTGGCCCCAATTACACCCTTTTGTGATGGCGGCAACACGTTCTGGGTTAGCTTTAATATGGAAGATCATTCTGGTTGTTGAGCTACTTGGGCGTAGTGATGGCATGGGTTATCAAATCCATTTATTTTTTCAATTATTTGATGTGGCAAGTATTTTGGCTTATACCATCGCCTTTATTACGGTGATTCAGTCCATTGAACTGTTTATATTAAAGCCATTAGATAAAAAAGCCCTGCGGTGGAAACGATGAGTGATATTCATATCGATATCCAAAACAAAACTTATACCACGGCTGATTCTGTTCAGCATACTGCTATAGCAAATTTAAAGCTGACGTTACCTGAAAATAATTTTGTCTGTTTAGTCGGGCCATCAGGCTGTGGAAAAACCACGTTATTGAATATAATTGCTAGCCTAGATACACAATATAAAGGTGAAATAACTTTTGGTCAGCAACATAAAAAACCAAAGATTGGTTATATCTTTCAAAACCCCAGGCTACTTCCTTGGCGAACGGTTAGGGAAAATATTGAATTAGCATTAACTTATGCCTCAGCTGCTATTATTGATTCTTTACTAGAAACCATGCAGCTAACACATATTCAGCATAAATATCCTGAACATCTTTCCCTAGGCATGAGCCGCCGAATAGCGATTATTCGCGCCTTTGCAATTAATCCCGATATTTTATTAATGGATGAACCTTTTGTGTCTTTAGATGCACCCACGGCTCGCCAAGTTAGAGGTTTATTAATAGACCTCTGGCAACAACGTCCACATACCATCTTATTTGTGACCCATGACCTTAGAGAGGCTATTGCTTTAGCCGATCAATTAGTTTTTCTTTCAGCCGCCCCTATGTCTGTCGTAAGCAAAGTTAAGGTCACTATTCCTAGAGCGGATCGTAATAATGAAGAAAAAATTGAAAACTTCCGACAACAGCTCTTTACTCATTATCCAGATATAATAAGCCTGCTTTAAACCTGGAAATTGGGCTTTGCATCACTGCCATTAAGTTAAGACAATGATTACTGTAGGATGTGCTGACGATAGGAAGCGCATCTTTCGGTATGACCCGCTTCCTATCGTCAGCACATCCTATGCTTCCACTTAACTTAACCGCCTTGACGCAGTAGCGAAAAACGACAGGGACTTACACATTAAACCCTGTAAAAAAGTAGGGTGGGCAATCTTTCTGCCCACCCTACGAGTTATTAACGATCCTTCCTAAAATAATAGTAGTTATAAAACATATGAAAAAGGAATATAAAACATTTACTGAGTTCTACCCATTCTATCTTAGTCAGCATACCAATCTTATTTGCCGTCGACTTCATTTTATTGGCTCATCTTTAGTGCTTGCCAATTTGTTTTATGCTGTTTTTACCGGTAACTGGCTACTATTGTTACTTTTGCCGGTGATAGGATATGGCTTTGCTTGGACGGGCCATTATTTCT
>Ga0256840_1001703_pt1 | contig 20268 bp, 14 predicted proteins | sample 355202metaG_FD_185969 | JGI IMG/M metagenome (GOLD analysis project Ga0256840, IMG submission 185969) | Hydrothermal vent microbial communities from Mid Atlantic Ridge, Atlantic Ocean - 355-202 | ecosystem: Environmental > Aquatic > Marine > Hydrothermal vents | place: Atlantic Ocean: Mid...
GTTAAAAAATTTAAATAGTAGAGATTGGTTATATGGAATACCAGAAAATGCTTCTGGATAAATTTCTGAAATACATAAATAATCTATAGCAAAAGAGATTATAATTATGCTGATTATTGTTCCTAGCAAAAGAAGTATGTGATTGAAAGAATGATTATTTTCAATTAATTTATCTAATTTTTTAAAAGTATGTGATACTAAAAAATAAATTTTTGTTATTGAAAATAATATTAGTGCGATTGCCCATAAGTGAGGTTGTTTTTCATGACCAAAAAAAGTCATGATTATAAAAAAAATAATTAATAAAATTATTAAAAAAATAAATTCTTTAGTGAGATTAATAACCAACTTTAGTTTAGAAAATAAATTTTCAATCATGAAATAATTTTTTTTTTAGTAAGTGTAGCCTGTAATTTACAAAAATTAATGATATTTATTTTAAATATGTAATTTTTAATACCTTTACAACTATGATAAAAGATATAAAATTAGCGGTACTTATTGATGGAGATAATATTCCATCAAAATATATTAAAGAGATGATGGAAGAAATTGCAAAATATGGCACACCTACCATAAAACGTATTTATGGAGATTGGACGAAACCACATTTGTCTAAATGGAAAAATATATTGTTAGAAAATGCTATAACGCCCATTCAACAATATGGTTACACTACCGGCAAGAATGCCACAGATTCAGCTATGATTATTGATGCAATGGATATTTTATACTCAGAAAAAGTAAATGGTTTTTGTTTGGTATCATCAGATAGTGATTTTACTAAATTAGCAACACGGCTTAGAGAGGCAGGGCATGTTGTTTATGGTATTGGGGAAAAGAAAACACCAAACCCATTTATTGTTGCTTGTGATAAATTTATTTATTTAGAAATTTTAGAAATTGAAGAAGATAATCAAGAAGGTAAAAGAAAATCAAAAAAATTAAATATTGATAAAATTACACCAAAAGTAATTCGGTTGCTTTCTAACTCTGTAGCTGATGCGGCAGATGAAGATGGATGGGCTTTTATGGGAGATGTGGGCTCCTTAATTTTAAAGAAACAGCCTAATTTTGATGCTCGAAACTTCGGATTTGAAAAACTAACACCCTTATTTAAGTCTTTGAAACAATTTGAAATAGAACAAAGAGAAAGATCTAATAAACGGTTTAAACTAATTTACGTTAGAAATAAATAAATCAATAGTTATCTGATTACAAGTAATTTACAAATAACAACCAATGAGCCTACTTTAAATTGTTTTTTTATTAACTTACTTTTTTTACCTTTCCATACTAATTATATTATTTCTTATGACTGATTATGGGTTTTTGTCAATTCTTCCTCCTGTTATAGCTATTATTTTTGCATTAAGAACCAAACAAGTGTATATCGCTTTGTTTTTTGGTATTTGGTTTTCTTGGATTATAATGAGCGATTGGAACATTTTAACAGGTACTTTAGCTACAATTGAAGGATTAGTTAATGTTTTTAAATCGGAAGGAAATACTAGAACTATTATGTTTAGTGCTTTGGTTGGAGCTTTACTTCTGTTTATTCAATACTCTAGAGGAGTTGAAGGTTTTGTAAATAAATTACATATTTTAATAGCTTATTTTGAAAATAAAAAAGCAGGTTATAGTAGGGTAATAGTGCAATTGTTAGCAATGTTTACAGGAATAATTTTATTTGTTGAAACCAGTATTAGTTCACTTACAGTAGGAACACTCTACAGGCCTGTTTTTGATAAATTAAAAATACCCAGAGAAAAACTAGCTTATATTGCTGATTCCAGTTCTGCCCCAACTTCTATACTTATCCCTTTTAATGCTTGGGGAGCATTTATTATGGGGTTGCTAATTACACAGGGAATAGAGCATCCATTTGCAACTTTAATAACATCTATAAAATATAATTTTTACCCAATTATAACACTTCTAATTTTAGCTTTTGTAATAGTTTCTAAAAAAGATATTGGGCTCATGAAAAAGGCCGAAAAAAGAACCAAAGAAACAGGAAAATTATTAAATGAAGGAGCCAAACCAATGCTTTCAGATACGGTAACATCGTACCCGCCAAAAGAAGGGATTAAAGCAAAAGCTTACAATATGGTTATTCCTTTGGCTACAATGGTTTTTATGATGCCAATTAACTTAGTTTATACTGGGTGGAATAGTGTAGAAAATGCCAGTTCTTTTACAAATCATGTCTCTCAGGCTATTGGAAAAGGATCGGGGTCTTCTTCTGTATTATATGCAGTAATTACAGCAATTTTTGTTGCCATGGTTTTGTATCGTGCTCAGGGAATAATGAAAATGAAAGAGATGGTAGATTTAGTGTTAAAAGGAATTAGTGAACTAATGCCTTTAGCTTTGTTAATGATGCTTGCTTTTGCGATTGGAGAAGCTTGTAATCAATTAGGAACAGGCCTTTATATTGCGAATGTTTCTAAAGATTGGTTATCACCCGAATTATTGCCTGCTATTGTTTTTGTGATTAGTTCTTTTATAGCTTTTTCTACAGGAACTTCCTGGGGTACATTTGCTATTATGCTGGCAATTTCCTTACCAATGGCAACCATACACGGTTCCGAAACAAATTTAGTAATTGCAGCAACACTTGGTGGAGGTGTATTTGGAGACCATTGTTCTCCTATCTCAGATACATCAATTATATCGTCTATGTCATCAGCAAGTGACCATATAGATCACGTAAAAACGCAATTACCTTATGCGTTAATTGGAGGAGCTATAAGTACTATTTTGTATATTATTATGGGATATGTTGTTTAAACGTAAACGTATTTAAGAACGACGCTTTTTAGAATAAGGTCTCCATTTTTTTTTCTTAGGAGTATTTTCACCTTCTCTTCTTGGAGATTTTGAGCGATGTTGTGACTTTTTTTGTTTATTTTTTGAAGGTGTTTTTGGGATTGGAGTTTCTTCAATTTCATCATCGACAAAAGGATGTTCTCTTATTACGGGAATCTCCTGATTGATTAATTTCTGAATGTCTTTTAAATAAGCCTTTTCTTCAATATTACAAAAAGACATTGCTATACCGCTATATTTTGCGCGGCCAGTTCTTCCAATTCTGTGCACATAAGTCTCAGGAATATTGGGTAAATCAAAATTAATTACCAACGACAATTCTTCAACATCAATTCCCCTTGCAGCAATATCAGTAGCTATTAGCACATTTAAATCTCCCTTTTTAAAATTACCTAAAGCTCGCTGTCTTGCACCTTGTGATTTATTACCGTGGATAGCAGCAGCTTTAATTTGTGCTTTGGCTAAAACTCGTACAATTTTGTCGGCTCCGTGTTTTGTTCTTGAGAAAACCAATACAGATGAATTGGGGCGCTCTCCTAATAAATGAACTAATAACTTATTCTTGTTTGGTTTACTAACAAAATAAATAGCTTGTTCAATTTTTTCAGCAGTTGCTTGCTTAGGTTTAATAGTTATTTTTTGAGGGTTTCCAAGAATATTACTTGATAAATTTATAATTGCAGACGGCATGGTGGCCGAGAAGAAAAGAGATTGTCTTTTGGCAGGTAATTTGACTATTATTTTTTTAATGTCATGAATAAACCCCATATCTAACATTTGATCAGCTTCATCCAACACAAAATATTTGACATCTTTTAAACTAATAAAACCTTGTGAAATTAAATCAAGTAACCTGCCGGGTGTTGCTACTAATATATCTGTACCTTGTCGTAAAGCTTTTGTTTGGGATAACTGTTTTACTCCACCAAAAACCACCACATTTTTAATTCCTGTATATTTACCGTAAGCAGTAATATTTTCAGAAATTTGTATAGCTAATTCTCTTGTTGGAGTTATAATTAGCGACCTTATTTTTCGTCTTCCTTTATAATCATTTTTACTATTGAAAAGATGTTGTAAAATAGGAATTGTAAATGCTGCAGTTTTACCTGTACCCGTTTGCGCACAACCTAATAAGTCTTTTCTATTTAATAAAATAGGGATAGATTGTTCTTGAATTGGTGTTGGATGTGTGTAACCTTCAGCAGTTAATGCTTTTAAAATAGGTGCTATAATTCCTAAGTCTGTAAATTTCATAGAGTTTATATAAAAGCGGCAAAGGTAGTGGATTTGATTGGATATGTGATTTTACTATAAAAAGAAGTTTTTTAAGGTATTAAAATTGTTATTATTCCAGTTGTATTAGATTTTGAAAATTCGTAATTTAAAATCTGAAAATTTACTACTTCAAAGTAAGTACAACAATTTTCGTTTTTTTCTTCTATTTCAAGTACAATTTTAATTTCTAGGTCGACACCAACAATTAATTTGTAGGTATGTGAACCAAGATTCCACCCAATTTCAGAAATATTAATAAGATTAATGTTGTTTTCCGAAATAAAACTAGCATTAAACAGGTTGTTTTCTTCATCAAAAATACGTATTTCATCAGGGTTTAAAGTGCCGTTAGAAAAAAGATTTTCTCCAGTAGATTTATCAATAAGTTCAAAATTAAATACAGGTGGTGGTGTAAAACATGCATAATCACTACAGTCGTTATTTTTACAACTAAATAAAGTAATTAGCAGTAAAATTAAGAATGCATTTTTTTTCATATCAATAGAGTTATTCAACATTCAAATTGTATAATAGTAATAGTGAAATTACAATTTTTAGGTTGCTTATTAATGGTATATAAAGGTAACTAAATTTTAATTTCTAGTGCAATTATTTCTTAAAAATAAATGAGATAAGTCTTGGTATTTCATTTTCACTATATTCGTCAAACCATTCATTTATTTCAATAAGTTTAAAATTGTATTTTTTAGCACTGTTTAAATATTCGGAAATATGATGCGTGTAAACTTCTAATTCTACGATTCCGTTTTCAGATTCAAACCGTGCTTTACTTCCACTATATTGTTTAAAAGGATGGAGTTCGCTAATAAAAAACAGCCCATTGGACTTTAGCTTTTCAGAAACTTGTTTAAAAATAACATCTAAATTTTTAATATGCTCCAAAGTTAAACTAGAGGTTATTAAATCAGCAAAATTATTTTCTATATCCCAGGGCTTGGTAAAGTCAGTTTTTTTAAAAACTACATTAGCAGTATTAATTTTTTCTTTGGCTTTGTTTAACATTTCTTGAGAAAAATCCAACCCAATAATTTTTTGAGCTTTTTTTAGTAACCACAAGGTGTTTTTCCCTGTGCCACAACCTAATTCTATAACAGTATTAAATTTATAATTTGACAGTGTAGAAATAGTGGCTTTTTTATCTAAATCTCTTGTCTTATTTTCATTACCATCATATTGTGTTGCCCAGGAATTGTATGCTTTTTCTATACTCATTCTTTTAATTATTGTATCTATTATATAGTTGTGGTATAAGTCTCATTTATAATTTATGACGAGCTTAATTTATTAAATTTCAACCAAATTTTAAGATTTATTTGCTCAATATTTATAAAATTAATGGGTTAATAACTAATTTGTGTAAAAAGTTACATCTAAAGGGCAAAAATTCATTTAAATTTGCATTTTTTAATACTGAAATAATTATGACAAATAAAATAGAAGTTAGTTGGAAAGGGCAAATGCTTTTTGAATCAGTTGCACCTGAAGGAAGTGTATTAATTGATGCCGATGAAGCTGTAGGAGGTCAAGGAAAAGGATTACGACCAAAAGCATTAATGTTAACATCATTGGCTGGTTGCACATCTATGGATGTAGTTTCTTTGCTTAAAAAAATGCGTGCTGAAGTGGCTGATTTTAAAGTTGAAGTAATTGCTAATTTAACAGATGAGCACCCTAAATTTTATGATAAAGTTCATGTAGTTTATTATTTTTACGGAAGTGATTTCAAAAAAGATAAAATAGAAAAATCTGTAAAACTTTCTGTTGAACGTTATTGTGGAGTTATGGAAATGTTTCGTAAATTTTCAGAAGTAACAACAGAAATTAAATATATTGAACAATAAAATAATTTGATTACTTTTGAGGGAAAAGCACTGCTATGCGTTGGAAATTAAAACCAAATCCAAACCCTCAAATTATATCAAAACTGGCACAAGAATTATCAATAGATAATACATTGGCTAAATTGCTTGTACAACGAGGCTTGGAAAACTACAATCAAGCCAAAGCCTTTTTTCGCCCCAATTTGAGTGATTTACACAATCCATATTTAATGAAAGATATGGATTTAGCGGTTACTCGTATTGAAAAAGCAATACTAAAAGGTGAAAATATTCTGGTTTATGGCGATTACGATGTTGACGGTACAACAGCCGTTTCATTATTATCTTCTTATTTAAAAACAATTCACCCTAATATTGCTACCTATATTCCAGATAGATATGATGAAGGTTACGGTATTTCATTTCAAGGAATTGATTTTGCTGAAGATAATGCAGTTTCATTAATTATTGCGCTAGACTGTGGAATAAAAGCAGTAGATAAAGTTATTTACGCTAAAGAAAAAGGAATAGATTTTATTATTTGTGACCATCATCGACCTGGGAATAAAATTCCTGAAGCTGTTGCAGTTTTAGACCCAAAACGCTCAGATTGCGAATACCCATTTAAAGAATTGTGTGGTTGTGGCGTTGGATTTAAATTAATTCAAGCTCTTTCAGAAAAAAGAAATCAAACAATAGATGATTTGGTTGGATATTTAGACTTGGTGGCTACCGCCATTGCGGCAGATATTGTTCCAATAATAGGGGAAAATAGAATTTTGGCACATTTCGGATTGCAAGTTATCAATCAAAATCCAAGAACAGGAATTAAAGCAATGATTCAACAAGTAAAAAAGAAACAATTTACAATTACGGATGTTGTTTTTATTATTGCCCCAAGAATTAATGCTGCCGGGCGCATAAAGCACGGAAATTATGCGGTAGAATTATTAACAGAAATGGATTTAGATACGGCAATAAAATTTGCTGCTGAAATTGAAAAGAATAATAATGACAGAAAAGAACTGGATAAAAAAATAACCAAAGAAGCTTTACAACAAATAGAAGATACTAATGAGCAACAAAATTATGCAACAGTTGTATATGCGAAAAATTGGCACAAAGGTGTAATAGGTATTGTGGCTTCTAGGTTAATTGAAACACACTACCGACCAACGTTGGTTTTTACAAAAAGTGGTGACAAATTAGCTGCTTCTGCACGTTCAGTTAAAGGTTTTGACGTTTATGATGCGTTAGAGCAATGTGCTGAATTTATTGAGCAATTTGGCGGACATAAATATGCGGCTGGATTAACATTGGAAGAAAAAAACTATCAAAATTTTAAAGCAAAATTTGAAGAAGTTGTAAAAAACACACTACCTGATGAATTAAGAGAACCAGAAATTTCAATTGATACTGAAATAAGTTTATTGGATGTAACTCCAAAATTTTATCGAATTTTAAAACAACTTGAGCCTTTTGGACCTCAAAACATGAAACCTATTTTTTTGGCTAGTGGGTTACGTGATAATGGTTATGGTAAAAAAGTAGGTATTGATGAAACTCATTTAAAATTAAATATTTTTGAAGGTTCAAACCAAAAAACATTTAATGCCATAGGTTTTAATATGGGAAATAAACATTCGTTGATAAAAAATGGAAAGCCTTTTAAGGCGGTTTTTAATATTGATGAAAATCAATGGAATGGAAATACTTCATTACAATTACTGCTAAAAGATTTAAAAGAGGAATAACAATTTAGTTGTCTTTTATCAAATATATATATACAGGATAATGGTCACTATAACCTCCAATAAAGTTACTACCAGCAAAACTCCTGTAAGGATAGCCTTTGTATTTTCCAGTTTGGGTAGTTAAGTATTGAGGTTTAAAAACTTTAGCTTTGTAAAATTTATAAGACGAATACTCTTTTTTAGTGGTTAACAACGCTGAACTAATCATTATTTGATCAAATAGATTGATGTTATCTCTATAAACCAAGGTGTTTTGTCCACGCCTAAACATATCTTCCATTGGGTTGTAAATATCACCCTCTTTTACATTAGCCTTTATAGCTTTTGTTTTTAGCACTTTTTTTAAGCTAGCATTGGTGGGGTCATCATTTAAATCGCCCATAATAATTATTTTAGGATTTGGGTTGCTTAATTTAATTTTTTCAATTATTTGAGTATTTAAATAGGCTGCTTTTTCTCTCTTAGATCTACTTTTTTTCTCACCACCCCTTCTTGAAGGCCAGTGATTTACAATAATATAAATTAACTCATTATCTAGATAACCTGACACCAATAATTGATCTCTGGTGTAAATTCGCATACCGTTTTCATCCCATAATTTTAATTCAAAAGTTTCATGAGAAATTGGTTTAAAGTACTTTTCTTGGTATAGTAAAGCAACATCAATTCCTCTTAAATCTGGAGAATCATATTGAATAATACTATATTTCTTATCTTTCAAATAACTAGTATTTACTAAATCTTCTAATACTTTGTGATTTTCAATTTCTGCAACACCAATAATAACAGGACTTTTCTTAGCTTCTTTTACGCCTATTTCAGAAAGCACTTTTGCCATATTATTTAATTTCTTCTCATAAATTTTACTCCTATTTCCTTTAATTTCCATAATAGGACTTGCTTCATCATTTTTAGTGGGGTCATTAATAGTGTCAAACAAATTTTCTAAATTATAAAAAGCAATGGTTTTAATCTGGTAGTTTTCCTGACTGAAAGTTGTGCATGATGTTATAAGAAAAAAAGCGAATATTAAAGAAAAACGTTTCATAGGTATTTGAATATTTAAAGAGGCGAAGATACTAACAAAGTTTGAGTCACAATAAAAGCACCAGCATAATATTTTTGGTTATAGAATTTTACTAGTATCATAAAAATGAGTACTTTTAAAAAAAAAAGCTAATGAAAATAATAGTTATTGCTACTATTGTATGGCTGTGCTGTACAATAAATGCAACTTCACAAACTGCAATTACACTTAAAGGAAAGGTTATTGATGCTACTTCAGAAAGAGCTTTGAAAGGAGTAACGGTTAAAATTAAAGACATATCCATTTTTTCAGAAACTAATTTTAAAGGGGAATTTAGTATTGAGAATCTTCCGAAAAAAAATATGGTTTTGCAATTCATTTTTAAAGGTTTTGAAACGCAAAATATACCAATTAATGTTAATGCTGTTGAAGATAAAATTTATAACCTAGGTGTTATTTTTTTGTATAAAGAAATTTTTGAACCTCAGGAAACAACTACTATTTCTTTATCTGATGATGATTTGCTAGATGATGGAGAGCGTAGTTCAGAATATATAGCCGGTTTATTTCAGTCTTCTAAAGATAATTATTTAAAGGCAGCAGCCTACAACTTTAGTCAGGCATGGTTTAAAGTTCGGGGTTACGATTCTAGTTATGGAACCATTTTAATTAATGGTATTGAAATGAATAAATTATATGATGGCAGACCTCAGTGGAGTAACTGGGGCGGTTTAAATGATGCGTTTAGAAATCAGGAATTTACAAACGGAATTGCAGCTTCATCAATTACTTTTGGTGGAATATTAGGAACTACTAATTTTAGTACAAGGGCTTCTGACTATCAAAAGGTATCAAAAATTTCGCTGTCTTCAACTAATAAGAGTTATACTGGTAGATTAATGGCAACTTATGCAACAGGTTTAAATAAAAATAATTGGGCTTTTGTAGTTTCAACTTCTCGTAGAATTGCTAATGAAGGATATTTTGAAGGAACATCATACAATGCTTGGGCAACCTTTTTAGCAGTAGAGAAAAAACTAAATGATAAACACAGTATAAATTTAACGGCTTTTGTAGCACCAAATAGAAGAGGAAAATCATCGCCAAATACACAAGAAGTTTATGATTTAAAAGGATATAGATACAATTCATATTGGGGTAATCAACAAGGTGATAACAGAAACTCACGTATCAAAGAAATTGTTGAACCAGTTCTAATGTTAAGTCATTATTATACAACTAAAAACAGTTTGTTAAAAACTACGTTGTCATACCAATTTGGGCATATTGGAAATAGTAGGTTAGGCTATTTTAATGCTCCAAATCCAGATCCAACATATTGGAAAAAATTACCTAGTAGTTATTTACGCTACAATGATAATTTGGATTATGCGAATGCATATTTAGCTGAACAAGAATTTTTAAATAATGGACAATTAAACTGGGATGAGTTGTATGAAATAAACACAATTCAGGGAAATTCATTGTATTATTTATATGAAGATAGCGTTGATGATACTCAAGTTACATTTAATACTACCTACAATACAATTTTAACGAATAATATAAACTTAAATGTAGGATTAACGTATAAAAATTTAACCTCTAACAATTATGCTAATATGCTTGATTTGTTAGGAGGAAATGGGTTTGTAGATTTAGATCAATATGCAGAAGGTGATGCGCAACAAAACGATTTAAACAGCCCTAATAAAATAGTAAGTGTTAATGAAAAATTTCAATATAATTACAAGGTAAACGCATCAATAGCAAGTTTTTTTTCACAAATACAAATTACTAAAAGAAAATTAGATTACTTTCTAGGTGTTAACGTTAAAAGCACAAATTATCAGCGTGAAGGATTGTATCAAAATGGAACATATTCAAACAATTCTTTTGGAAAAAGTGAGAAACAATTTTTTTTAGATTTTAGTGTCAAAGGAGGCATAACCTATAAATTTACAGGACGCCATTTATTAACTGTAAATGGTGCTTATATTTCGAATGCTCCAACAATTAAAACTACTTTTTCAAACGCAAGGGTAAATAATAATATTGTGCCAGATTTATTTAGTGAAAAAATTATAACAGGAGACTTGAGTTATATTTTAAGGTTACCAAAAGTTCAAATGAGATTAACTACATATTATACAAAATTTAGCGATGCTATTGAAACATCTTTCTTTTTTGCTGAAGGATTGTTAGGTAATCAAGCTGATTTTGTAAATGAAATTATGACAGGTGTCGACAAAAAAAATATAGGAGTTGAGTTAAGTTTTGAGTACCAAGTTACACCAGAAATAAAGCTATTATTGGCAGGTTCTTTCGGGCAATTTACGTATGATAACAATCCAAAACTATATATACAATCAGAAAGTTTTACAGATGAAGATAGTGATTTTGGAACCTCGTATTTAAAAAATTATCGTATTTCTGGGACACCTCAACGAGCATATTCGTTAGGGTTTGAATATCGAGATCCAAATTTTTGGTGGTTTCAGGTAAATACAAACTTATTATCAAATAATTATTTAGACATTTCTCCATTATTGCGAACCAATAATTTTTATACAGATTCAGATGGTATTCCATTTGTTGATGATGAAACAGGAGTTCAAGTTACCCAAGAACAAGTAAATTCATTATTAAATCAGGAAAAATTTGATGCTGCCTTTTTAGTGAATATTGTAGGAGGTAAATCCTGGTTAGTTAATCATAATTATGTTGGGTTTTTTCTAAGTGTTAATAATCTGTTTGGTGAACTTTTTAAAACAGGAGGCTTTGAACAATCTAGAAATGCAAATTACCCTGAGTTAAAACAAGATAAACAATTAGATAAACCAATTTTTGGACCCAAATATTGGTATGGAAACAACACGTCATATTATTTAAATTTATATATGAGATTTTAAAAATTAAGCTATGAGAATTTATAAAAACCAACAAAAAATAATAGGGTTATTACTGTTAGTTAACCTATTTACAAATTGTGTAAAAGATCAAGATTTTTCAATACCAACAATTAGTTGCAGTGAACCAACTTTTACTGCAACAAATACACTTCAACAGGTAAAAGATATGTATACTTATGGTAGTGCAACAGTTATTGATACAGATGTTGTTATTGAAGGCTATGTTGTTTCTAGTGATAAATCGGGAAACATCTACAAAACATTATCAATTCAAAATAAGCCCGAAAACCCAACTTCAGCAATTAAAATTTCAATTGATGCAACAGATTTATATACCAAATATGATATTGGGCGCAAAATTTATGTCAAATTAAAAGGATTGGCTGTAGGTTATAGTTTTGGAAGTATTCAAATTGGACAAGCTGTTGGAGGTGAATTGGCTCGTATCTCATCTTTTGAAGTGAAAAATCATATTTTTCGTTCGTGTGAAGTTGCAGAAATAACTCCAAAAAAAGTATCTATCTCAGCATTGAGTAAAGATATGCTAGAAATGCTAATTGAAATTGAAAATGTACAATTTAAATCTAATGATTTAGGATTGTCATATGCAACTATTGAAAATACTGAAACTGTAAACAGAGTGCTAGAAAGTTTCAACAGTAATTGTAATTTAGTTGGTGAAGTACCTATTAGAAATAGCGGATTTTCGAGCTTTAAAAATCAATTATTACCCGAAGGAAGAGGTAGTGTAGTTGCCGTTTTAGGTAATTTTTATGATGATTTTCAACTGTATTTAAGAGATGAAGAAGATGTGAAATTTACAGAACAACGTTGTGATTATTCTAATGTGTTTACACCAAATATTAGTCTTTTAGAAGTTAGAAATTTATACCAAGGAACCACAGTTGAATTTGGTATAAATAATAATTATATAATTGAAGGATATGTTGTTTCAAGTGATGAAAACAGCAACTTTAAGGAAAGATTAGTGATACAAGATGCTGTTGAAAATCCAACTACGGGAATACAAATTTTGATTGAAAGCGATGCTATTTTTGAACAATATAATATTGGCGACAAGGTTTTTGTAAAATTAGATAAACTATATATGTCAAAAAATAATGGAGTTTTAACAATAGGCTATCCCAGTGGAAACAAAATCACAAAAATTGATGCTGAAGAAATAGGGAGTTTTATATACAATAGTGGAGAAAATTTTGAAATAACCCCAAAAGAAATTTTAATATCAGAAGTTTTAAACCCTAGTTACGAAAACACATTGGTAACTGTATTTAATGTTCAATTAGTTGAAAATGAATTAGGGAAAGCATTTACGTATTTCACAGGGAATAATAATGCTACAAGAACACTTGAAACTTGTGGGGAAATTACAAAACTTTCTATTTTTACTGATGGTGATGCAACTTTTGCCCATGAGTTGTTTCCTGAAGGGCATGGTAAAATAACTGGAGTTTTAAGTAATAATTTGGAAATAAGAACTTTAAATGATGTTCAGTTTAATGAAAATTTTGAAGTTTGCCCAATAATTATTCCCAAAATAATAATCACAGAAGTTGCAGATCCAAAAAATAGTGTTTCATCTCGTTTTATTGAATTATACAATGCGGGAGATTCAGAAATAAATTTAACAGGGTGGAAGTTGAATAAATATGTTAATGGTTCAACAACAATTTCAGGATCTTCTGTTGAATTAGATGCTATATCTGTACAAGCTGGAAAGTTTGTTATTATTGCTAATACAGGTTATGAAGCTATTTTTAATGATATTTCAGATATACAATCATCGTATATTTCAGGGAATGGTGATGATGTATATGAATTGGTAGACAATACAGGAAGCACAGTAGATGTTTTTGGGGTTATAGGTGAAGATGGTAATGGCACTAATTGGGAATATTTAGATGGTAGGGCTGTTAGAAATATAGAAATAATTGAACCAAACTCAGTATTTACAGTAAGTGAGTGGACTATTTATTCGAATGCATCCAATAGTCTAATTACAAATCCAAATACACCTCAGAATGCACCAATAAATTTTAATCCAAGAGAAAGATAAGTTTTATAAAAAAAACAGGTGATAATTTTATTATCACCTGTTTAAAATATTATTAAAGTTACAAGGTTTCTTTTAACCATTTATAAAATTCTCGTTGCCAAATTAAGCTGTTTTGATTGTCTAATACCCAGTGATTTTCATTAGGAAAAAACAGTAATTTACTTTTAATACCTTGTAGCTGTGCAGCTTGAAAAGCTGCTAATCCTTGCCCTATAGGAACTCTATAATCTATTCCTCCCTGAATTATCATAATTGGGGTGTCCCATTTCCCAACCTTTTCTGCAGGATTAAACTCAGTATATGATTTTTGTGCAATAGCATTATTTTTATCCCAATAAGCACCTCCTAAATCCCAATTAACAAAAAATAATTCTTCTGTTGTACCATACATGCTTCTCCAGTCAAAAATACCATCATGAGAAATAAAAGTTTTAAATCGTCCTTCGTGAATTGCAGCTAAGTAAAATACAGAATACCCTCCATAACTGGCTCCTACTGCTCCTAAACGATTTGTGTCAACATACGGTTCTTTTGAAATATCGTCAATGGCGGCTAAATAATCTTGCATATTTTGACCTCCATAATCTTTGCTAATTTGTTCATTCCACTCAACGCCATACCCTGGCATTCCTCTTCTGTTTGGAGCAATAATAATATACCCATTTGCAGCCATTAATTGGAAATTCCATCTAAACGAATAAAACTGACTTAAAGCTCCTTGTGGGCCGCCTTGGCAGTATAATAAAGTTGGATATTTTTTTGAAGAATCAAAGTCTGGAGGGTAAATAACCCAAGAAAGCATGTCCTTTCCATCGGTTGTTTTAACCATTCTTTTTTCTACCTTACCTAACTTAATACTGTTATAAATAGCATCATTTTCATGGGTTAACTGATTCATTTTACCTGTTGATAAATTAACAGTATATAACTCAGATGCATGATTCATATCTCTTCTACTAACAACCATTGTGTTTTCTGATTGCCCAATTATCCCACTAACATCAAATTGTCCATTTGTAATTTGTTTAGGATTTTCAATATTTTTCACAGAAGAAGGAACGTTAATTTCGAATAATTGTACTGTTCCTAAAATAGGAGCTATAAAATAAATTTTATCTCCCTTACTTTGCCATTTGAAACTGTTAACGGTACCATCCCAATTAGCAGTTAAGTTTATAGTTTTTCCATTTATTTTAACAACAATATCATTTTTGTCAGACTCATATCCGTCGCGTTTCATTTGTAGCCAAGCCAATTGCCCTTTTGAAGAGAATGCAGGATTTGTATCGTATCCTTTGTTTTCAGCAGTTAAATTTATAGTTTTTTTAGAAATTAGGTTATACTTATAAATATCAGTATTTGTGCTTGTTGCATAAGAAGTCCCACTTAATTTTTTTGTTACGTATAATATGTTTTTACTATCAGGACTCCAAGTATAATCTTCTGAACCTCCAAAAGGTTTTTGAGGGCAGTCAAAAGGTTCCCCTTTCATAATGTCAATTGGTTCATTTTTATTTTGAGTAGATGTATACATAACATGGCTAAAAGCACCATCTTCCCATGTATCCCAATGTCGATAATTCAAAGATTTAATTATTTTCACGTTAGATTTTTTTAGTTCAGGATAATAATCTTGCCCTGTGATTTTTTCTAATTTTACATCTGAAGTGGTTATTTTATAATTTCCATCAGGAGAAATACTATTATCTGTTAACATAGAAGTGTAATCACTAATTACTTGAGCTTTTCCTCCAGAAATTGGGATAATGTATGTTTTTGTTGATTTGGAATTTGTTTCAATATTATATTTTGAAACGCTATAGATTAAATTGTTACCATTTTTGGTAATTCCTTTTCCATGAACTTTATTTAGTTGAACCAATATTTCAGGAGTCATTACACTTTGGGCAAATACTCCTAAGGTTGTAAATAAAAATAAAAAACTAACTACTAATTTTTGCATAATTTAAATTTGTGTGAAGTGAAATGTTTACTCAACAAATTTATTATTTTTAATTTTAAATAACTTCTTAAAAGTCTTTAAATTAGGAGTCAGGGTAGTTATGATGATTAAATAACTTTGAATCAGTATTTTATAGTTGTTAATTTTTTTTTAAATATACATACACGGGAAAGTGGTCACTAAACCCGCCTTGATACCATTTTCCAATATAAGTTCTAAAAGGGTTTCCTTTAAATTTTCCGTTCCATTCTTTTAAAAAATATCTATCAAAAACCTCCGCATATTTAAAAGAGTGTTTTTCTTTTTCATTATTAAAAAAGTTTTTAGAAAAGATAATTTGATCAAATAAATGCCATGTTTTTTTGTAATTTAAAGTTCCGTTTCCAATGTTGACTAATCGCTCCATCGGATTGTAAAAAGTGTTATTTACAAGATAATTTTTAACACTTGTATTTGATGGGTCATCATTAAAATCACCCATTATTATAATTTTAGCATTTTTATTCTCAGAAATTATAGTTGCTGTTATGTGAGTGGCTAATTCGGCAGCTTTTATTCTTTTTTCTTCGGTTAAGTCTTCTCCACTTCTACGTGAAGGCCAGTGATTTACAAGAACATAAATTAGTTCTCCATTTAAACTGCCTTTAACAAGTAAAATATCTCTTGTGTAATCTCTATTGCCTTGCTCATCTTCAAGATACAATGGGAAAGTTTCAGAATGTAGCAGCTTAAAAAGCTTTTTTTTATAAAGCAAGGCAACATCAATACCTCGTTCATCAGGAGAATCGTAATGTACAATTCCGTACTTATGTTTTTTTAAACTTTTAGAAGTAACTAAGTCTTCCAATACTTTTTGATTCTCAACTTCAACCACACCAACAATTGCTGGTGAGTAAAAAGATCTGTCGGTTCCAAGTTGAGCAATAACATTTCCTAACTTTCTTATTTTATTCCTATAACGTTTATAATTCCAATTTTTCCTTCCTTTAGGGGTGAAATCATCATCTAGAGTTGTAGGGTCATTTTTAGTGTCAAATAAATTTTCAAGATTGTAAAAAGCAATGGTATATGCTTGGTCTATTTTTCCTGAAGACTTAAAAAATGAAAACATAAGTTATTGTTTAAAAACAGCAAAATACAAAATTAGAATTAAACTTTGTATTTGTATCTTTGCCCTAGTAATTGGAGAATATTAGAACAAATTAGATATTTTCCCATTTTAAAATTAGGTTTTGTAAGAAGCTACTAAAAGTATGATTGAAGAAAAAAAAGTCACATCTGAAAAAACAGTTTTAATAGGAGTTATAACGCAGCATCAAAATGATGAACAATCTAATGAATATTTAGATGAACTAGAATTTTTAACACTAACAGCGGGAGGAATTGCTGTAAAACGTTTTACTCAAAAACTAGAAATACCAAACCCAAAAACATTTATTGGAGCAGGAAAACTGGAAGAAGTAAAACAATATATGGAAGTTAATAATATTGAAACTGCGATATTTGATGATGAACTTTCTTCTTCTCAATTAAGAAATATAGAAAAAGTATTAGATTGTAAAGTATTAGACAGAACCAATTTAATTCTTGATATTTTTGCTCGAAGAGCACAAACAAGTTATGCACGTACCCAAGTTGAATTAGCTCAATGTCAATACTTATTACCAAGATTAACACGCCTTTGGACTCACTTAGAACGTCAAAAAGGTGGAATTGGATTGCGTGGGCCTGGTGAAACAGAAATTGAAACAGACAGACGTATTATTCGTGATAAAATAACATTGTTAAAAAAGAAACTAAAAGTTATTGATAAGCAAATGGCTGTACAACGTAAAAATCGTGGGAAAATGGTTCGGGTTGCTTTGGTAGGATACACAAATGTTGGAAAATCTACCTTAATGAATGTAGTAAGTAAAAGCAATGTTTTTGCCGAAAATAAGCTGTTTGCAACGTTAGATACAACTGTTAGAAAAGTGGTTATTAAAAATATTCCTTTTTTATTAACTGATACTGTTGGTTTTATTCGGAAATTACCTACACAACTGGTAGAATCTTTTAAATCTACCTTAGATGAAGTTCGTGAAGCAGATTTATTATTGCATGTTGTTGATATTTCACATCCAAATTTTGAAGACCACATAGCTTCAGTAAATAAAATTTTAGATGAAATTAAGAGTGTAAACAAACCAACTATCATGGTTTTTAATAAAATTGATGCTTATCAACATCAAACAATAGAAGAAGATGATTTAGTGACAAAAAAAACAAAAGAACATTATACTTTAGTTGAATGGGAAAAGACTTGGATGAATAAACTAGATAATAACTGTTTATTTATTTCAGCACTCAATAAACAAAATTTAGAAAATTTTAAAGAAAAAGTTTTTAAAGAGGTAAAGAAAATTCATATTACACGATTTCCTTATAATGATTTTTTATATGAAGAGTATGAATAAAGGGCTAGCTATTTTTTTTTCTAGCTTTTTTTTCTTCAATAATTCCAAGTTTAGTTGCTCTTATTTTCCAATTTTCACGAGCTAAATGTTGTAAATCTGCTATATTATCACTTTCATCCATAATTTCCAACCCAAGTAATGTTTCAATTACATCTTCCATAGTTACCAAACCACTTGTGGTACCATATTCATCAACAACCAAAGCAATATGTTCACGTTTATCAATAAATTTCTCAAATAAATCAGGAATAGGTAAACTCCTATTGGTTATCAATAATTCACGTTTTATTTTTTTTAATTTTTCACCTCCATTTCCTTTTATAATCTCTTCCAAAACTTCACCTTTTAAAATAAAACCGGAAATATTATCGGGATTTGTTTTAAAAATAGGGATTCTTGAAAATTGAAGCTTAGGATGATTGTTGTAAAAAGATTCAATTGTTTCATCTTCAGAAGCAGTTATCATAACTGTTCTAGGAGTCATGATATCTTTTACTTGGACTTCTTTAAAGATGAGTAAATTTTTAATAATAGCACTTTCACTCTCTTCAAAAACTCCTTGCTTTTGAGCAATATCAGTCATAGCTTTAAAATCAGCTCTACTTAATACTGAACCATGCATGTTTTTTCCGCTAATTAATTTAGTAGCTAGTTGTAATAACCATAAAATACCAGTCCATTTTAAAGGAAAAATTAGTATAATTAAAGCTTTAGAAGTAACATTGGCTAGTTGTTGCCAATAAGTAGCCCCAATTGTTTTAGGGATTATTTCTGAAGCTACTAAAATTAATATGGTCATTAGGGCTGAAACAATTCCTACGATATTTATACCAAGTATAGATATTTTATAGTCTAATGTTTCAGCTTGAACACCAACCATAATTGCTCCTACTGTATGTGCAATAGTGTTTACTGTTAATATGGCAATTAAAGGCTTGTCAACATCATTTTTTAAATATTCAAGAGTCTTTGCGAATTTTTTTCCTTCCTGTTTTTTTATGGTGATAAATGTTGGTGTTACGCTCAATAAAACGGCTTCAAGTATGGAGCATAAAAATGAAAAAAAAATCGAAAGTGAAGCGTATACTAAAAGTAATGTCATTTAAAATAATGTTTGACAACCAAAATAAGAAATATATTTCATTTAGATAAGAAAACTTAATTTAAAGAACCGTAAAAATTAAAAATTGTAGTTAATACCTACTCCAAATACTTCTCTAATTTGAAACCCTTTAAAGGCATTGTCATCATAAACGGTTTGAAACATAAAAGTGGTTGATAAGTATTTGTTAATTTTCATAACTATATTCATGGTGTAATCAATATCAACATTTTGTACCTTTTCTAAATAATTGGCATATAAATTTAAAATATTTTCTATAGAAACATTTTCCATAATACTAAATTTGGCATAACCCGAAGCATTAAACCCAAACTCAAAACGAGTACTCTCTCCTTCTTCAACTCCAAAATATGCACCATTTGGTAGTGTAAAGTCTTTATTTACAAAAACTAATTTACCAGTAGCAGGTGCCATATTAAATTTTAAATTACTATTCTTTTCCCAAAGCATACCAGGACCAAATGTTAGATAAGCAGGAGACATAAAGTTGGTGTATTCAGTTCTTGTTTCGGTATTATTTGCATCTTTCCCGTAAACATATCCTCTAGTAAATTGAGTTCTAAAATTTAAAAAGACAGAATAAAACCAATAGTTTTTTGCCTTTATTCCAACCAAAGAGTTGAACTCAAAACGATCATCGGTTTTCTTTTCAAAATCAGTGTTTTTACTTTTTGTTAAACCGTAAGATGCTAAAATTTTATTATTCCAAGTAGTATTTCCTTTTACATAATTAAAATCGTAATTAATACCTAAATTACCAGCTATGTTATTTTGACCCCCGGCAACCCAATCAGAAAAAGCAGATTGGTTGAATAAAAATGAAATATTTCCTTTTTTAGTCCAGCCTTCTTTTGATTTTTCTTTTTTTTCTTGAGTGAAACTTAAGGTTGTGTTTAGTATAAATAGTAATAATAAGATTTTCGCCCCCTTACAATTATTCATTTTTAAGTTATTTTTAATAATTGGTGGCAAAAATATATTTATTATCTCTAAAAAAAAATTTAT
>Ga0256840_1001704_pt1 | contig 20264 bp, 20 predicted proteins | sample 355202metaG_FD_185969 | JGI IMG/M metagenome (GOLD analysis project Ga0256840, IMG submission 185969) | Hydrothermal vent microbial communities from Mid Atlantic Ridge, Atlantic Ocean - 355-202 | ecosystem: Environmental > Aquatic > Marine > Hydrothermal vents | place: Atlantic Ocean: Mid...
GTTTTCAGCGGTGCCACTGGGACTGGTTCTCCCCCTTTCGTTCATACGCGAAGTAAATGCCAACTGGCCTTACCCTTTTTATATTGCAGCCTTTGTCATGCTTTCGGCACTTATCTTGCGCGGTGCCTGGAAGCCTGCTCAAAAACGCCTAATGCGCGGGCTTTTCTTTGCGGGAATTTTTCTAGGTATGGTGGTAATGCTTGCCACTTATCAACTAGCCCGCACCCCAGAAAAGTTCCCACCAAAAATACAGATGCTCCTTTACAAGTTTAGTGGCTGGAGTGCCTTTGCTAAAGAAGTTCAAAGCTTACGCCAGGATGGCGAAATTATTATCACCGTAAGGCGCGATTTTGCCTCAGAAATGGCCTTTTACCTTCCAGATCACCCCCGAACTTTTACCTTTTGGCAGGGATACATTAAAAGTCAATATGACCTCTGGGATGGGCTCCCTTCACAAATAGGAAAAAACGCGATCCTGTTGCTAAACAACAAAGAAGAAGGGAAAAAATTCGCTGCCTGTTTCGAAAACATAGAATTCCTAAACACTTTTGAACAAAACAACTTTGGCCGTAAAAGAAAGGTCGCTATTTTTAGAGGCTATAGCTTAAAGACTTGTCCCTATCTTGCCCGCCCAAAGTAACATAAATGAACTAAATTTTTGATGCCCCGCCTTGGAACAAAAGTTTTTTGCCTGTCCCCGTAACTTCTTACGGCTTGCCGTGGCGATCTCACGAGATTATTTCACTCCATTCGTAAATGACAAAATAAAGCCCTCCGCAATGACGCGTAAAAATGTTTCTCTGGCTTAAACAAAAAGTTTTTTGCCTGTCCCCGTAATTTCGGGTTAAAATTTTTTGATGGCCAAGTTTTATTGTCAGCAATGTGGGTATCAAAGTTTTAAATGGCTTGGGCGTTGCCCGGGATGCGGAAGCTGGGGGACTTTAGTCGAAGAAAACGCTACCCCTTCTAAGAAAGCTAAAAAACCCGCCAAATTTTTTAGCATTACTGAAATTTCGCATCTTGAAGAACCTCGTATAAAAACTCACCTCTCCGAACTGGACCAGGTTCTTGGTGGCGGCCTGGTGCCAGGCTCCCTTATCCTCCTTGGCGGGGACCCTGGCATTGGCAAATCAACACTTCTTCTTCAGGTGTTAAAAAACCTCGCCACTAAAGGCCACAAAGTAATCTATCTTTCTGGGGAAGAATCACCCCAGCAAATTAAGCTGCGTGCCGAACGACTAAACGCAAACCACGAAAATATCCTTATCATGCCTGAGACTGACCTTTCTTCAGCCCTTGAGGCCACCTTGGCTGAAAAGCCCGTGCTCCTTGCGGTGGATTCCATCCAGACCGTGTTCACCCCTGAGATTTCTTCTGCCCCAGGAAGTGTCTCCCAGGTCAGGGAATGCACCAATAAACTCCTTGAATTCGCAAAAACCCAGGGGGTAACGGTCATCCTGGTGGGTCACGTTACCAAAGAGGGCGCCTTGGCAGGGCCCAGGGTATTAGAACACCTAGTTGATACGGTGCTCTACTTCGAAGGAGAAAGAACTGCTCATTTTCGCATTTTAAGGGCGGTAAAAAATCGTTTTGGTTCTACCAACGAAATAGGAGTGTTTGAAATGACGGCTAAAGGGCTCGTGCCAGTAGGTAATCCCTCGGCTTATTTTCTCTCAAACACCGAAAAAACCGCCCCTGGTGCGGTGGTATGTGCCACCATGGAAGGGACAAGGCCCCTTTTAGTAGAGGTCCAGGCCCTTGTCTCAAAAACTCCTCTTGCCACACCCAGACGCACCAGTGTTGGCTTTGATCCCCAGCGACTTTCCATGATAGCTGCCATCCTTGAAAAAAAAGTGGGCCTGAGTTTCTACGACCAGGATATTTATCTGAACGTGGTAGGCGGCATAAAACTAACCGAACCTGGAGCAGACCTTGCCGTGGCCATGGCCCTTGCTTCAAGCAGGCTTGAAAGAACACTTCCTCCAAAGCTTTTTCTTTTTGGTGAAGTTGGTCTTACCGGAGAAGTTCGGCCGGTAGCTTATGCAGAACTTCGCGTAAAAGAAGGTCTCAAGCTGGGATTTGAAGCGCTTTGTGCTCCTAAAGAAAATTTCAAAAACTTGAAAGACAAGCCTCTTGTCAAGACTTTTTGTGTTTCTAATTTACAAGAAGCACTTGAAACACTCATTTTATAGCTTTTCTGTGCTTGCATGCCCTTGAGTTGGCAATTATCATGCATAGAAGACTTCATTAGGAGGAAGAGATGGCTGTTTGTCACGTAACTGACCAAAATTTCGAAGAGGAAGTGCTTAAGTCCGAAATTCCTGTATTAGTTGATTTTTGGGCAGCATGGTGCGGCCCTTGCCGGGCTATTGCTCCGGTTATTGAAGAACTCGCCGAAGAATATGCCGGGCAACTAAAAGTCTGCAAAATGAACGTAGATGAAAACCCGATCACTCCTGGCAAATTTGGTATCCGTGCTATTCCGACCCTGATTTTCTTCAAGGACGGCCAGGCTGTTGATCAAATAACAGGTGCCGTTGCCAAAACCACCATTGAAAGCGTTATTAAAAAACTCATCGGCTAATTTTTCTGTTTCATGTCAGAAGTTTTTGATCTTGCCATTGTGGGAAGTGGCCCGGCGGGCTTAACGGCATACCTTTACGCTGCCCGGGCCCGTTTAAAAGTTGTCTTGCTTGAGCGCCTCTCCCCTGGAGGGCAGGTCCTCATTACCGATTTTGTAGAAAACTACCCTGGCTTCCCTGAAGGTATAGCTGGCTGGGAATTAATCGACCGCTTCGTAGCCCAGGTAAAAAAGCTGGGCTTTGAGCCTTTGCGCGAAGAGGTCACCAAAATCGAAGACCTCGGCCAGTACAAAAAATTGCACCTAGCCGGGGGCAAAGAACTTCTCGCCAAAACGGTAATTATTGCCACGGGAGCAAGACCCAACACTTTAAATGTCCCCGGGGAAAAAGAACTAACCGGCCGTGGGGTTTCTTACTGTGCCACCTGTGATGGTCCCTTTTTCAGGGACCAGGTAGTCGCGGTGGTAGGAGGCGGAAACACCGCGGTCCAAGAAGCCATCTTCTTAACCCGCTTTGCCAAAAAAGTATTTCTTATCCACCGGCGGGATGAACTGCGCGCCCAAAAAATACTCCAGGAACGCGCCCTTTCTAATGAAAAAATTCACCCTATCTGGAATACCGTAGTAGAAGAAATCCTGGGTGACGAAAAAGTAAAGGCGCTAAAACTCAAGAACCGCAAGACTGGCGAAGTATCTGAGCTACCTGTTGACGGTGTTTTTATTTTCATCGGCACATCACCCCAGTCAGAATTCGTAAAGGATCTGCTTGAGTGTGATGAACGCGGTTTCATAATCACCGATGCTGAAATGCGCACTAATGTCCCTGGGATTTTTGCAGCCGGAGACGTGCGGGCCAAGGCCTGCCGCCAGATTATCACTGCCTGTGGTGATGGTGCCACTGCGGCCTTTATGGCTGAACACTACCTAGCTGAACTATGAGACACCTCGCTATTCTTTTCTTATGCCTGTTTATTACAGCATGTGGTGGAGGGCCGGGAAAAGGCGGGCTTCTTTCCTGGTTCAAAAAAGAAAATACCGTTGAAACCGCAGATGAGGAGTTGAATCAACTTGTAAAAAAGGCACTTCACTATTATCAGAAGGGTCTGTGGGAACAGGCTGAAGAGGCCTTTCGTGCTATCAGAGACCGCTATCCCGATACCCCTTATGCCCTCTGGGCTGAACTTAAACTGGCTGATGCAAAATTCTTTGCAGGAAACTACGAAGAAGCCATTGTGCTTTACGAGGAATTTGAAAAGCTCCATCCCACTAACGAAGCCATTCCGTACGTAATCTATCAGATTGGAACCTGCTATTATAAATTAAAACTTCCACCTGATCGGGACCAGTCTTTCACCAAAAAAGCCATTGAAAATTACGAACGCTTAGTTAAACGCTTTCCAGACTCCCCCTATACCCTGGAAGCCCAAAAACGTATTGAAGAATGTCGTGCAACCCTTGGGGCGCATGAGCTTTACGTAGCGAAATTTTACTATCGTACCAAGCGTTATCGTGCGGCCTATTATCGTCTGCTTTATTTGCTTGAAACTTATCCTGAAACCAAACCTGCAGCCAAGGCACGCACTATGGTAGCCAAGTATTACCGCAAGGCCCTCGAAGAAACAAAGGCCCTTGCTGAGGGAACCCTTAAAGATTTCTGGGGAAGACCTTACCCTTAAGTTTTTCTCTCGCTTTCTGAGTCTTCGGAAATTATCTCTTCAAGGCCTTCGATTTCTTCAAAAAGTTCCAGGGAAAGCTCTTCCTCGTCTTTGTCTTTGCTCTCAAGCTCTTCTATGGGACTGCCCTCTAAATCCTGAGCATCAAGCTCTATTTCGGGAAGTTCTTCTATGAGGTCTCTTTCTTCAGGGATAGGGATTTCTTCTAAAACTTCCTCGTCAAGGGCTGAAGCCTCAAGAGAAGAAGTATCAAGCTCTTCAAGCAGGTCTTCGGAAGAATCTTCTTCCGGAAATACCAAGTCTTCTAGAGATGCTGCTGAAGACGCTTCAGAAGAGACCTCGTGAAGGATGTCATCTGTCTCAAGAAGGGCTTCGGCGCCTTCAATGGCAACGGTAGTTTCTTCTCCTGTCACGTCTTCAAAGGGTTCTTCTAAAACCTGGAAAAGTTCATCCCACCAGTTTGCTGAAATTTCAGGAAAAGGACCAAAAAGCTCGGCAAGGTCTGAGACATCTTTGCCGCATTCCGGACACGTTTTGAAAAACTCAGCAATGATAAATTTACATTGAGGGCAGCGCATTTTTGCCTCCACTTATTTTTTGCAATAACCTACACAAAAATTTATAATACGTTGTATGAAAAAGGTCCTATATTTTATTATCGCCATTTTAGCGCTGAGCTTGACAAGTTGCGCCTCTGTGCCAGAAAGAAATCTCGCCTCTGATGCTTCCTTGGTAAGGAAGGGCTTTTCCACCAAAGAAGAAGTCTATCAACTCCTTGGCAAACCAGACAAAATCATCCACAAAGACTCTGAAACAGAAGAATGGTATTATTACCAAGTGAACGAAAACATATGGAAAAAAATCCCCCTTTTGAGCGCCAAGTTTGGTAAGGAAGAGATCGAAGTTTTAAAGATAACCTTCCACGGAGACAGAGTTTTTGACTGCATTTACTACGTAACCGAAAGACACTGATATGCCAGAGCCTGATATTTACCGAAAAGCGCGCGAGCGCATGGTGCAGACCCAAATTGCCGCCCGTGGCATTAAAGACCCGCGGGTACTGGCAGCTATGTTAAAAGTTCCCCGCCATCTCTTTGTGGAGGAAGCCTTAAAAGACCAGGCTTACGGAGACTATCCCTTACCCATTGGCGAAGGGCAAACCATCTCTCAACCTTATATCGTAGCCTTGATGACCGAGGCCCTTGAATTAAAAGGCCCAGAAAAGGTCCTGGAGGTTGGCACTGGCTCGGGATACCAGGCTGCCATCCTGGCAGAGCTTGCCCGCTGGGTTTATTCCATTGAGCGCTATCCAAGTCTTGCCCACCGGGCCAAAAGAATCCTCGAAAAACTCGGCTACAACAACGTCATTATCAAAGTGGGCGATGGCACCAAAGGCTGGCCAGAAGCAGCCCCTTTTGACGCTATCATCGTTACCGCAGCAGGGCCCAAGATCCCAGAACCCCTCATCGAACAGCTAAAAGACGGCGGACGTTTAGTTATGCCCGTGGGAGACGAATGGTCCCAATATCTCATCAAGGTAATCAAAAAAGACGGCCAACTCATCAAAGAAAATTTAGGCGCAGTTAGATTCGTAAAGCTAGTGGGAGAATATGGATTTAAAGAATAGAAGGCGTATTGCTATTTTTGGCGCCGGCATTTGCGATGAAGAAATCTACAACCTTGCCTATGAAGTAGGCAAGCTCCTTGCCCCCAAGGCTATTGTCTATACCGGTGGCCTTGGAGGAGTCATGGAAGCTGCAAGCCGCGGGGCCTTTGAAGCGGGCGGCATAACGGTAGGCATACTCCCAGGAAATCGCGCCGAGGATGCCAACCCCTATGTCTTGGTCCCCGTAGTTACAGACATAGGGCATGCCAGAAACGTGGTGCTGGTGCGCACTGCCGAAGCAGCTATTGCCATCTCAGGGGGCTACGGGACTTTATCAGAGATAGCCCTGGCCTTAAAAACCTGGAAACCCGTGATTGGCCTTCGTACCTGGGCAGGCATTGACGGCGTAACTTACGTTGATACCCCCGAAGAAGCGGTAGCCAAAGTTTTTGAAGCCCTTGCCGCCAAACGCGAAGAACTTTAATTCCTTTGCGCTAGGATATCTCTTACCTCTTGAGATATTTTCTTTACCTGTTCTTTGGCTTCGCGCACGTCAAAAGTCAAAATCTCACCCCTGCGCATAACAAACTCCCCTGCCACCATGACGTCGGTTACGTCTCCTGCCCTGGCACTATAAACCAGGAGCGAAAAAGGCTCATAGCAAGGCACCAGGTTTTCTTTGTCAAGGGAGACTACGCAAAGGTCTGCCTGGTAGCCTTCTTTCAAGGCACCCAAAATATCCCAGCCCAAAGCTTTTGCCCCTAAAGAAGTTGCCATTTCAAAGACTTTTTGCGCAGGAAGCCTGGTAGGGTCAAAAGTGAGGCCCTTTTGAATTAAGGCTGCGGTGCGCATCTCTCCCAAAAGGTCAAGGTCGTTATTACTTGCTGGCCCATCAGTGCCAATTCCCACACAAACACCAGCTTCAAGAAGCGCTGGCACTGGCGCTATCCCTGAACCAAGCTTTAAATTACTCTCAGGGCAATGAGCAACTTTTACTTTTTTTTGAGCCAAAAGTTCTATTTCTTCATCGGTAAGCTGCACTGCGTGGGCCACTAAAAGTCTTTCATGAAGCAGCCCCAAGGAATCAAGATGTGCCGGTGGATTTTGGCCATAACGGGCCTTGATAAGAGAGACTTCTTCTCGAGTTTCAGAAAGATGGATATGAATTAACGCCCCGTAACGATCGGCGATAGCAGCCGCTCTCTTAAGGGTGTCTGGCGAGCAGGTATAAGTAGCATGGGGGCAGACCATGATCTTTATGCGAGGGTGATTGGCAAATTCCTTGAGCAATTCTTCGGTAAGGGCAAGGCCTTTTTCAAGGGGGCCGTAGCTTGGCGAGGGAAAATCAAAGAGCCCCTCTCCTAAAGTAGCCCGCACCCCTGTTTCTTCAACGGCTCTTATGACTTCCTTTTCAAAGAGATACATGTCTGCAAAAAGGGTAACGCCTGAACGCAGCATTTCAGCAATGGCAAGCTTGGTTCCCCAATACACCCAATACGCACGCAAATGCTTTTCCACAGGGAAGATATAATTTTCAAGCCAGGTCATAAGAGGAAGGTCGTCTGCCAAGCCACGAAAGATGGTCATGGGAGCATGGGTATGAGCATTCACAAGTCCCGGGAAAACAATGCTTTCGCCAAAGTCGATTATCTCGGCCTGAGGGAATTTGTCTTTGATATCGCTTACAGGGCCAAGCGCTTTTATCTGAGACCCTTCAACTACCAAGGCGTGGTCTTTTTTGGGTTCTTCGGTTGCTGACGTAATAACATATTTGGCACAAAGTATTTTCATCTTGCCCCCTTACTTGACGCTCAAATTATTTTGCCTTATCAGGCCTTTATGCTCTGGTTTTTACTGGCATTAAATACCGCACTTTTTACCGCCTGTGGAGATGCCTTAAGCAAACATTATTTGCGACACCTGGGGACCCCTAGCATGGTTATGGCCCGTATTTTAGGGCCAAGCGTTATTTTTCTCCCGGTATTGCTTTTCTGGCCCTGGCCTGAGCTTTCTCAGTCTTTCTGGAAAACTATCGCCATTTTATATCCCCTTGAGACCATTGCCATTCTTTGCTACATGGAGGCAATTCGGATCTCTCCTCTTTCTTTGACAGTGCCTTACCTTGCCTTTACTCCTGCCTTTATCATCCTCACAGGCTACGTTATTTTAGGCGAAAAATTAAGCACCGCAGGCACTTTCGGCATTTTTTTGATTGTTTGCGGAAGCTACTTTCTTAATCTTTCCCTTGCGCGCTATGGCTTCTGGCATCCCTTAAAAGCCATTTTTAAAGAACGTGGTTCGGTTTTGATGCTGCTGGTAGCTTTTATTTACGCCTTTACTTCGGTGCTTTTGAAAGTAGCTATTAAACACTCTGAACGCTTTTTCTTTGCGATTTTTTATTACGGTTTCTTGGGCATATTCGTGGCCTTAGCCCTTACGCTCTTTTGCCGCCAAACACCTTGGACGGTTTTTAAAAATGCCCCAAAAGGGGCAAGTCTTGTGTCTATCTCTCAAGCCGTAGCAGCGGTTTGTCATGTGTGGGCCATAAGCCTTGCACCTGCAGCCTATATGATCGCGGTTAAAAGACTAAGTGTGCTTTTTGGGGTGGTCATCGGTGGTATCTTCTTCGGAGAAAAAGCCTTTGGCGAGCGTTTATTTGGGGCTATTTTAATGCTTGCAGGTGTATTTTTAATTGCCCTTTCAGGATGAGCGAAAACATCTTTGTAGAAATTTATGAAAGGCTTTTCAGGCATTTTGGCCCCCAGCATTGGTGGCCAGGGGAGAGCCCTTTTGAAGTTTGCGTAGGGGCCATTTTGACGCAGAATACCAACTGGCAAAACGTGGAAAGGGCCATAAAAAACCTGAAAGACCACGAACTGCTTTCGCCGCACGCTCTTTATGATGCTCCCCCAGAAGTAGTAGCAAACCTGATAAAACCCGCAGGGTATTTCAGGGTTAAAACCAAACGCCTAAAAAATTTCATCAAAATGCTTGTGGAAGAATTCGAAGGGGACCTTGACCTGCTTTTTGAGCTTGGCGTTCAGGCTGCCAGAGAAAAACTTCTTTCAGTCTCCGGAATCGGACCAGAAACCGCAGATTCTATCCTCCTTTATGCCGGGAACCTTCCCATCTTTGTAATCGATGCTTATACCCGCAGGATTTTGCTGCGCCACGGGCTTGCCACCGAAGAAATGGATTATCACGAACTTCAAAAACTTTTTATGGACAATCTCCCGGAAGACGTAAGCCTTTTTAACGAGTACCACGCCCTTTTAGTTGCCACAGGGAAAAACTACTGCCGCCCTAAAAAACCTATCTGCTCAAAGTGCCCTTTAGAAGGTGTTTCCTATTGAGCTTTAGCCTTTTGCCAGGCTTTACACGGAGCCACCCTAGAGACAAAACGAAGCCAGAGATACCCCGAAACTCCTGCAAGGAAAGACGCCATAATAATGGCTGCTTTAGCCTGTTCAATAAAGGCCGCATTTCCCTTAAACGCAAGCTCTGAGATAAAAATAGACATGGTAAAACCTATTCCTGCCAAAAGCCCCACGCCCCAATAGTGGCACAAGCGTACCCCGTCGGGGAAAGAAACTATGCCAAACCTGCGCCCTAAAAAGGCCATAGTGGTTATGCCAAGGGGTTTTCCTAAAAGCAAACCAAGCATAACTCCCAGAGAAAGGGGCTTTTGCCAGACGGACTTGACCACCGAAAGATCAAGATGAACCCCTGCATTAGCCAGGGCAAAAAGAGGTATAACAATTAAAGCCACAGGCAAATGAAGAGCATGCTCCATACGATAAAGAGGAGACCTTACTTCTACGGCTATTTTTTCCACGGCACTGGCCATGATACGTTGCTCTTCGGTAAGCACCCTTGGGTCTGGGTGGTATTTACATCTTCTCTGGAGGAGCATCTGAAGGGCATCAATAAAATGCGCCGGGCTGATTTTGGGTTTAGAAGGAATGGTAAAAGCAGTAAGCACCCCAGCCACCGTAGCATGAACCCCTGAAACCAACATAGCAGCCCAGACAAAAATCCCCCCTAAAAGATAGGGTATAACGTGATGGATACCAGCACGATTGCATATCCATAAGGCAAGTAAAATGGCCCCTGCAACTCCTAACGCCCAAAAATTGATGCTCTTGGTATAAAAAAGGGCAATTACTAAAACAGCTCCCAGGTCATCTACAATGGCAAGGGCTACCAAGAAAGTCAGCAAAGAAGGGGGAATCTTGCGCCCTAACATCACCAATACACTGATAGCAAAAGCAATATCAGTGGCCATGGGAATTCCCCATCCACTGATTGTTGGTTTCCCCATGTTAACCATGACAAAAACAAGGGCAGGAAAAAGCATCCCGCCAATGGCTCCCAATACTGGCAAAAGGGCTGCCCTTAGGTCAGAAAGCTCTCCTACCAGGATTTCTCGTTTTATTTCAAGGCCTATGATGAAAAAGAAAAAAGTCATCAAACCTTCGTTTATCCAGTGGTGCAGGGAATAACTAAGACATTTATCTCCAATACAAATAGAAAGAGGAGTTTCAAAAATGTGATGATATGCCTCGCTTAAGGGAGAATTAGCAAGAATTAGCGCGATAGCTGTAGTCAGCATCAAAGAAAGGGCTGTGGCTGTTTGAGATTTAATAAACCTTTCAAGCGGCGTCAGGAACTTGTCGGTAGCCCTTTCCCAGGGGGCAAAAATTCTGTAACTATCAGGAATTGGGACCTTATCCTCCATGACTTTCTCCCTGGTAATTTTTAGGTATCAAAGCTGCCAAGCCTTCTCTGAGATCAGCGCCGGTAGGCATTTGATAAACACGCAAATCAAATTCTCCTGCGGTTGAAAGAATATGGTCAAAGATATCTGCCTGGACTTTTTCGTAAGGAATCCAACGGGTATCTGCCACAAAACAGTAAACTTCAAGCGGAATCCCCTGAGGCGTTGGGGCAAGCTGTCTTACCATTAAGGTCATGTCTTTGCGGATTTTGGGATGATTTTTCAGGTATTCCTCGATATAAATACGAAAAGTGCCAAGATTAGTAAGTCTTCGCCCGTTTAAAGGAGAGGCTTCAGTATCAATACCTTTTTTTCGGTTGTAAGCCTCTATTTCGACTAGTTTCTGGCTAAGATAATCCTTTAACAAATGGACTTTTTGTAGGCGGGATAAGAGCTCGTCATCAAGAAGTTTAACAGTTGCCTGGTCAACCAGAATGGCCCTTTTGATACGGCGGCCACCAGCAAGCTCCATCCCTCGCCAATTCTTGAAAGACTCCTCTAAGAATTTAAAAGTAGGAATAACTACGATAGTTTTATCCCAGTTCTGCACTTTTACCGTATGAAGGGCAATATCTATGACTTCACCGTCTGCTCCGAATTTGGGCATTTCAATCCAATCACCAAGCCGGAATAAATCCTGAGAAACAATCTGAAAGCTTGCCACAAAGGAAAGGAGCGTGTGACGAAAAATAATCAATAAGACCGCACTTAAGGCGCCTAAACCTGACAGAAAGACCCAGGGAGACTTATTCAAAAGGGTAGCCAGACCGATAATTACCCCTGCCGCGTAAACAAAAAGCTTTACTATCTGGATGTAGCCCTTGATGGGGTGCTCTTTGGCAATGGGATGCGTCTCGTAAATGGCTGCTCCAACAGAAAGCATCCTGTCAATAAAAAGAACCGCCAAAACCACCCAGCCTACCTCTGCCAGGCGCTCAAGATACGGTGCCCAGGAAGGAATCAAATTTGCCACATAAAAAAGAATAATAAGCGCAATAGCATAGGCTGCGAGATCATAAACCCTGAAACGCGAAAGATAATCGTCCCAGCGATTAGGCGAACGCCTGGACAAACGATGCGCGGTCTCAACGACCACTTTGCGAGAGATCACATAAGAGGCAAAAGCGAGGATGATAACTACGGCTAGACGTAACAGGGGGTTTCCAAGAATTTTCTGAAAAATAATGGTAAAATTTTCCACGCAAGCAAATATACCATTGAGGTGGGAGTTTGACATTTCCTTTTGGAGCCTTTTCTCACGTAAAAGACGCCCTGGCAATTTTTGATGCTGATTTTCGTTTGCTTTTTGCTAACAAAGAATTCTTGCGCCTTTTTAAAAAGAATAAACTTCCAGCATTTATCACAGATCAGTTTGAATCTTTCCCTGAAGGCTTTGGACTTTTTGAGGTCGTAGGGATAAAAGCAAATGGGAAGACATTTCCCGCTGAAGTCGTAATCCTTCCTTACGAAAAATCATTAAGACAAATACTGGTGCGGGATATTAGTGAGCGGCGTGCAACAGAAGAGATGTGGCTCCAGGCGGAACGCCTCACGGCCATGGGAAAATTAGCCGGCGAAATCGCCCATGAAATCAATAATCCTTTAGGAGGAATTCTCCTTTACGCAAACCTCCTAAAAGAAGACCTTGAACAAGAAGGTAGGCTTTGGGAATATACAGACAAAATCATAAAACTGGCCACCAAGTGCCGTATTATTGCCAAGGCCCTTCTAAATTTTGGGCGTCCAGACACCAGCTTGAATGACTGGATTGACATAAACAGGCTTTTAATCGATATGTTTGCCTTAATCGAAGACCACCGACTTTTCCGCGAGGTTGATATTGTCTGGGAATTAGAAAAGCAAATTCCTCTGGTTCAGGGAAATCGCAGCCAGCTTGAACAACTCACCCTAAATCTTATCATAAATGCCGGAGAAGCATTAAATGGCAAAGGTCGCATCATATTTCGCACCTATTTCTCCACTGAAGAAGAAATGGTTGTTATGGAGGTTGAAGATAACGGGCCAGGAATCCCACAAGAGATATTACCCCGCATTTTTGAACCTTTTTTTACTACTAAAAAAGGCGGAAAAGGTACAGGTTTGGGGCTTTCCATTTGTCACGGTATAGTTAAGCGCCACGAAGGAAAGATCGAAGTAAAAAGCAAACCAGGGCAAACAATCTTTAAAGTAAAGCTTCCAAGGATACATTTCGAACATGATTAAAGGCAAAATTCTCATAATTGACGATGATCCTGGCATAAGAGACGCCTGCTTTCACGTGCTCACCCGCAGCGGCTACGAAGTAGAGATGGCTGCCGAGGCCTATGAAGGGCTCCAAATTCTCGAACAATATGATTTTGATATCGTTTTGCTTGACTTGAAAATGCCCGGGGTAAACGGACTCGAGATCCTTGAAAAGATAAAAGAAACAGACCCTCTTACAGAAGTAATCATCATTACGGCATACGGCTCTATAGAAACCGTAGTGGAAGCGATGAGAAAGGGAGCCAGTGATTTCTTACAAAAACCTTTCAATCCCGACGAACTAAAAATATCTGTGGAAAAGGCTTTTCGCCGCAGAAAGCTTGCCCTTGAAAATATTTACCTAAAAAACACCCTGGCTGAAAAAGAAGGCAAAAACATCATTGTCGGTATAAGCCAGACGATAAAGCAAATAATAAACATGGCCCGTCTGGTGGCCCAAACGGACTCAACAGTTTTAATAACAGGAGAGTCTGGCACAGGGAAAGGCCTTCTTGCCCGCAAGATTCACGAAATGAGCCCAAGGGCAAGCGGCCCTTTTGTGGCTGTAGATTGTGGGACCCTTGTCCCCACTCTTTTTGAATCAGAACTCTTCGGCCATGTTAAAGGCGCCTTTACCGGAGCCACGGAACACAAAATAGGCAAATTTGAACTGGCAAACGGCGGAACTATCTTTTTTGACGAAATAGGCAATATTTCTATAGAAATCCAGGCCAAACTACTTAAAGCCGTAGAAGACAAAGAAATATCTCCTGTGGGAGGGCACCGAGTCTCTAAAGTAGATGTGAGGATTGTCGCGGCTACTAACAAAGATCTTGAAGAAGAGATTAAAAAGGGCGGCTTTCGGCAAGATCTTTTCTACCGCTTAAACGTTGTTTCTATCCATATTCCACCTTTGCGCGAACGCCGTGAAGACATACCTGTTCTTGCCCGTTACTTCCTTAAAAAATTTGCCAAAAAGTACCGTAAAAAAATCTTAGATTTCGAAGAAGAAGTATTGAAAACCCTTTCGCAATATGCCTGGCCAGGAAATGTAAGGGAACTAGAGAACACCATTGAAAGACTAGTTATTTTCGCTAACGACGCCCTGATTACACTCTCTGATTTACACCTTGCAGGCTTTAAGCCCAAGAAAGAAAGTTTCTTCCCAGATGACCTGCCTTTAGAAGAAATAGAAAAACGATACATCCTGCATATATTTCAAAAATACGGAGGAAATAAAACCAAAACAGCCCAAATTCTTCGCATTGACCGCAAGACCCTCCGCGAAAAACTCCGCCGCTGGGGTTTGGCTTAAAAAATTTTCCATAGATTGCCGATACCCTCATACAAGATGTTTGCGTTTTTTTACCGTCTCCCCATTCGCTGGCGCATTCTGCTGCCATTTGGCAGTCTCCTGTTCGTAGCTTTTTTGATAGGAAGCTGGCTTGGCACAACAGAAATAAAAAATTTCGAGAAATTTCTGCTACAAGAAGAAGAAAAGTTTGCCCATAACGATATACTCTTATTTGAAAATCAGGCTAAAAACCTTGCCCTTTTAGCCAAAGTAATCGACCCAAATTTTGTCAAAGGAAAAGAAATAGCCGGATATAAAGTCACTTTTTATCCTACCACACAAAAACCAAACTTTGATGAATATTGGGAGCTAACTCTAGAAGACAAGCCAATCATAAAAGGTATAGCATATCAGAAAGAAAAAAACATAACCGTTAAAATAACTGCCCCTTTAAAGGAATTTGCAAAACTAATAGAAAAAGAGAATCAGATCAGAAATGGCATATACTATATCCACAAAGGAAAAATAATTGCAGACAAAAAAATAATACCTGAGAAAATATTAAACGGATTACCCAAAGAATTTCCATCAAACTTGACCTTTAAAGGGAAAAACTTTATTGCTATTCCTTTTAAAAATAGAGAAGGCCAAACCTGGGGGTTTTATGTTAGGGAAACAGAAATATCTCTCTTGAAGGGACTAGCACAAAAATTAATAAAACAAAACGCAATAACTGCCTTTTTATTTATAATTATTGCTCTAAGCATAGTATCTTTTGTCACCAAACAATTTGTATGCATCCCACTAGAAAATCTTAAAAAGCAAGTAGAAAATATTTCAAGAGGAATTGAAAAACGACTTAGAACAGAAATACAAGAATCTTTCCTAAAGATTACTGGCAAAGATGAAATCTCTCTGCTGGCAAAAAGTATTAATGACCTTGTAAAAGAACTAGATGAACTTGCATCATTTAGGCAAACAATAGAAACAGACGAAACCGCTCACGAAGTATATCAACGACTTGCCGATGTTTTTGAAAAAAAATTCAACCTTAAAAATTTTACAATACTTGAAGTACACCAAAACAATAAACAAAAAATGGCAACAAAGATCAACAAGCTAAATAAAAACAATTACTACAACTGCTTAAAAAGCATAAATGAAAATCCAAAACTATGCAGAGTATTTCGCAGTGCACTAATGGCAAGTTCTCTCCATTTTACCTATTATTGCAATTATTTCAAAAATCAAGAGAAAGATTACATTTGTTTACCGATGAAAGAAGGCAGAAAAGTTATTGGAGTAGTCCATTTTCAACTAGAGAAAAATGAAAGATCGAAAAAAGAAATCGAAATAATCAATGAAAAAGTAACTGCCTACCTCCAAGAGGCTGCTCCTATAATTGAGGCCAAAAGATTTGCAGAAAAATTAAAAGAAATGTCTTTAAAAGACAGCTTGACCGGACTATATAATAAACGCCTACTCGAAGAGCTTATCCCTCAGATTTCAGCAGGCATAATAAGAAGAAAAAGCAACATAGGTGTTATCATGTTTGACATAGACCACTTCAAAGACATAAACGACAACTACGGACACTTATTTGGAGATTTTGTTTTAGCCAAGATCGCTAACATTTTATCTTCTTGTTTACGAAAAAGCGATTTTGCCATTCGCTACGGAGGAGAAGAATTTTTAGTTCTACTAGTAGATGCCAATCCTGACACCACATTACAAGTAGCAGAGAGAATAAGAAAACAAATTCAAAAAACCAATTTTTCGCACGAAGGAAAAGTCACCACTATAACTATCTCTGGTGGGATCGCAGAGTTTCCCGAAGACGATGATGATTTATGGCAAGTAATTAACTTTGCCGATATCGCTCTTTACGAAGCAAAAAGAAGAGGCAGGAATAGAATTGTCAGGTTTGAAAAAAGTTTTCTAAAAAATTGAAAGAAAAAGCAATTTTAAATGCCAATCATTATGACGCTTTCCAAAACCAAAAAGGCCGTTTAGAAGTTGAAAATTAAACCCGTCTTTTCTTGTTTCGTAACTTAATAAAAAAGCAAGTTCCAGGATCTTTTTATCTTTGGTGCAATCATGACGATAAAAACCCCAAAGGGCCTTTGAGCGCGTAGTACCGTCAGGGAACCGAATGTATTCGTAAAGCTTAAGCAAAGGAGCTATGGTACGGTCAATACCCTCATGGTGAAAAGGAATTATCGCCGGGATAAAAAACACCTTTGAGCCATCTTCGCGGCGCATATGTTCCGCTAAAGGCCAGAGACGGCCGAATTCGTAATAAATTTTCCCATTTTCGTCTTTTATGCGGGTAAAACGACTAAAAAGCAACACCCGGCTTTCATTTTGATAAATTTTTTTGGGGCATAGGCATAAGATGTCACGATAAAAAAGAAAAAAGGGCCAGAGAAAAAAGTGATAATCGCTATCTTCTATTTTGCGGTGTCCCAAAAGAGGCCAAAATTTTCTTTCATGATAAGGGGGATTTTTCCCTTCGCCAAAGGTGAAAAACGGCCTTGGTAAATCCAAGCGGGTGGTATCGGTTTTTTCGTTACGATAATACCTGAATAAAGGCCACAATAACGTATAACGCCTAAAATTAGGCGATTTTTCCTGAATCCAGAAAGGGAAAAACATTTTTCTCTCGGCAAAGCTGTCTTCTCCTTCACGCCACTTGAGATAACCAAAAAAGGGCCACAGGAAAAATTTGCGCTCGTAAAAATCTTTTTTTATGCGTACCCCGTAAATTGGCCAGAACTTGCGCTGATAAAGAGTTGGGCCATCGGTGCGGTTATAAAATGGCCAAAAATAAGTACGAGAAATGTTTTCATCTATGCGTGAACGGATGTAAACCGGCCACATGTAAAACTTGATCTCATCTTTGCCAAAAAAATCATAAAGCGTCCCGTAAAAAGGGAAAAAACCCCAATATTTTTGGCCTTGTGGCGATTCTCCCCAAAAATAGAGTAAAAAGCTACGGAAGTGTTTCTTCTTGGAATGATTGTCATCTACTGAAATAAAAGGAATGAATCTTAAGCGAGAGTAATCTTTCCCCTGCTGATAATGCCCAAGCGGGCTAAGAAAATAGAAATCATATTGATCTGGCCCCTTTACCTCTGCCCAAAAGGGCCTAAAAGCCGTGGCGCTTTCTTTGGGTGTTCTATAGGAATAAATTAACGGGCCAAATAATTCCAGCTCACGAGCACTTTTGTCACTTGATTCCTGGTAAAAGAAAAGGGGCCACCAGTTTCTGCGCACACCCGCTTCTGCCAGGCCAGCAAAGAGAAAAAAACTTGCTATCAATAAAAACAGGGCCAAGTTTTTTTTCACGGCTGCTCCTATTGAAGCACCATGCCACCAACAGTACCCAAGATGGTAATGGGCATCTGCTCCTGAAGACCCACGGCTGCCTGGTTTACGTTGCGCAATGTCTTTTTAAGTTCCAGATAAAGGGTATCATCGGTAAGAAGCTTACCCAGCGTGCCTTCACCTGATTCAAGACGCTGGGCAACATTGTTAAGCGATTTAACTGTTTCATTCAGTTGATTGTAAAGCTCGTCATCAGAGATAAGTTTTCCAAGGGTTCCTTCGCCTGATTCAAGCTTTTGAGCAACCTGCTTTAAAGTGCGAGAAGTTTCGTTAAGATCTGCAATAGTTTGTTCTATCTCTTTATAAAGGGAGTCGTCATTTAGTAATTTGCCAAGGGTGCCTTCTCCTTGATTAATTTTTATAGCTGCTTGATTTAGATTATCAGCGATAGACTCGAGTTTATAATAAAGCTTATCATCAGCTATTAACTTACCTAAAGTTCCTTCTCCTTTGGCTAACTTTTCGTTAATCTCGCGAAAGGCCTTGGCTGCTTCACGCACGTCTATAGACATTTGTTTAAAATTGGCTCTAACTTCCTCTGAGAGCAATACTTCCTTGATACCCGCGGTTATTTCACGGATGTCTTTAAAAGCAGGGCCTATTTCGGTGAGAATCTGGTCAAGGTCCATGGGAGTTACTGTTTTGACGATCATCTCCCCTGGGGCAAGAAATTCTTTGGCGTTTCCTTGTTTAATTTCAACGTACCGATCACCTAAAACCCCTTTGGTGCGTATAGCAGCGGTAGCATCTTTAGCGATTTTGATCCCATCCTGGATACGCATAATGACAAGAGCCCTGCCATCAGCCAGGCCAATGCTTGCCACTCGACCTATCTCCACACCTGCCATCTCTACGCGGGCCCCTGGGACCAGGCCCGAAACATTTTCAAACACCGCTTTAAGCGGATACCCCTTTTTGGCAAAAATCTTTTCTTCGCCCAGCTGAAGACTCATATATCCCAAGGCCAGCAAGGTAATGAGTACAAAAATACCTACTTTTATTTCGGTGTTACTGTTCTTGTTCATCGCGTGCCTCCTTAAAACCTGTAGGCAAAGCCCTAATAAACTTTTGTACAAAGGGATGTTTAGAGTGTTTTATTTTTTCAGGGCTCCCTTCTTCAATAACTTTGCCTTCGTAAAGAAAGGCGATTTTATCTGCAATAGCAAAGGCTATAGGAACATCATGGCTAATCACCACACAGGTAAGATTAAGACGCTGCTGGGTTTCTTTGATGAGATTAGAAATACTTTCTTGCATAATAGGATCAAGGCCGGTAGTTGGTTCGTCAAAAAGTACGATTTCAGGGTCAAGGGCCAGGGCGCGCGCCAAAGCAACCCTTTTTTTCATTCCCCCAGAGAGCTCTGAAGGCATTTTGTCAATGGCCTTTAGAAGCCCTACCTGGGAAAGTTTCGTTTCTACCCTTGCCCTAATTTCGCGTTCAGAAAGCTTGGTGTGCTCCCGCAACGGAAATGCTACGTTTTCGCCAACGGTAAGGGAATCAAAAAGGGCCCCTTCCTGAAAAAGCATCCCAAAACGCTTGCGGATCTCCATAAGCTCTGGCTCAGAGAGCCTGGTTATGTCTTTTCCGTCTATTAAGATTTGCCCTTTATCCGGACTAATAAGGCCGATGATATGTTTTAAAAGAACACTTTTTCCCGTACCGCTTGCTCCCATTATAAAAGTTATCTTCCCCTCAGGGATCTCTAGATTTACCCCTTGAAGGACTTTTTGCGGCCCAAAAGCCTTATGTAAGTCGATGATCTTTATCATGGTGTCCTCTAGTCAAACAAAAGCGAGGTAAGAATGTAGTCCGCAATGAGGATGCTTATCGAAGAAATAACCACCGCCTGTGTAGTAGCCCTACCAACACCTTCAGCCCCACCACGAGCATGATAACCTTTAAAACACCCAACCACCGCAAGGATAGCACCAAACACAAAAGCCTTATAAAGGCCATTGGCAATATCAGAAAGCTCGACCAATTCTTTCATTTTTGCAATATAAATGCCAGCATCTATATGCAAGAGAATTACCCCTACGAAATATCCCCCTGCAATGCCCACTACGTCGGCAAGCACCGTAAGAAGGGGAACCATCAAGATAGCAGCCCAAAGCCGGGGTACGACAAGATAATGAATAGGGTTAACAGCCATGACTTCAAGGGCGTCTATTTGTTCGGTAACCCGCATGGTGCCTATCTCAGCAGCCATAGCCGAACCCGCACGCGCGGTAACCATAAGCCCTGTTAACACAGGCCCAAGCTCACGCAAAAGAGAAAGGGCTACGGTTGCCCCTAAAAGGGTTTCGCCACCAAATTTGCGAAAGCCATAATATCCCTGGAGGGCGAGGACCATTCCGGAAAAAAGACCGGTTAGCACCACCACCAAAGTGGATTTAACCCCAACGAATTCCATCTGTTTAAGTAAGAGGCGAACTCTAAAAGGAGGGCGAAAAGTAAGCATCATGGCCTTAAAAAACATAAGGGCCATGCCGCCCATTTCCTGTATCATTACTATGGAAAAATGCCCCAACGCCCTTAAGGGGTTATACACTTGTGCCTCCCGGTTCAAGATGATTCTCTATTCTTGGCAGAAAAAATATGACACGTCAAACCAGATAAAAAATCCCTAAGTTCCGGATAAGAGATGAAAAAGGGGCACCTCTCTTTTAATTTCAAAGGAAACACAAAACTTATATCTTCA
>Ga0256840_1001705_pt1 | contig 20258 bp, 20 predicted proteins | sample 355202metaG_FD_185969 | JGI IMG/M metagenome (GOLD analysis project Ga0256840, IMG submission 185969) | Hydrothermal vent microbial communities from Mid Atlantic Ridge, Atlantic Ocean - 355-202 | ecosystem: Environmental > Aquatic > Marine > Hydrothermal vents | place: Atlantic Ocean: Mid...
CCACTTAATGTATCTGCAAAACCCTCAACATCCGGTCTAGGACCCACAAAACTCATCGTTCCCATCAATACATTAAACAATTGGGGAAGTTCGTCTATCTTAGTTTTACGAAAAAACATGCCACTTTTTGTGATACGACTATCCAAATTAGTGGTCACATTTGTTTCTATCCCTTCTATAGGCTTCATTGTTTTTATTTTAAAGACTAAAAAAGGTTTTGCATTCTTCCCTATACGTTTCTGAACAAAAAAACCATTACTTTTAGTCTCTATGGAAGCGACTATCCAAGCAAGCACTATTAGCCACCATGTCAAAGCAATGCCAAGAATAGAAACGACAATATCAAAAAAACGTTTGACAAATTTATCTACATAAGTCAATAGTTACCTTTTAAGTTTATAAATTCTACTATATGGAGAGGAAACTACTAACTCAAATAAATTTTTATCATATTTCCCTAACATAAACATTTGAACATACATAGATCTAAATGTTTTTGTATCCATAATAATAAAGCGTCCATAACTTTTTAAATATACAACTGCATATTCACCATTGGAATGATAAAATTGAGATTGTAATTTTATACTACCATCCTTCGTATCTTGAGTTGCAATAAAATATTTCACAAATGCTTTTTGTCTACCTATTTCAAGTACTCCTGTTTTTGTATTAAAAATAATTCCATTTTTAAACATCAAAATACCATTATTATTTTTATTGACAGAAGTAGGATAAAATGTAATTTTACGTTCTGTTTTACCTGTAACTAAATCTATATTACCAAAAATGGCTACAGTAGGGAAAATATTCAACATTCTATAGGGGAGATATAAATAAATATCTCTTGTTTTTTTAGGCAACTTATAACTGCTATTTTCTAATTCAGACAAAAGCATATTGGGATCTAATTGATTTTTTGTACCATTTTTAAATAATGAATCAGTTACCAATGTATAATTTGAATCCACATATGTTTCTACTGCTAATCTACTCAAATTTGCTGCTACTTCAGGGGATGTAGTTTGCATTATTGTAGAAATAATAAAATTATCATTATTGTGCTTACCTCCATCAATCAAAGTAGAGGTATCAGAATAATACCAAATAGGGTATCCATAATCCCACCAACTCAACGTATAATCTTTAGGATTAGAAATATGCTTTAGTTTATCCAAATCTTCAACTTCTGCCTTGTTAAGTACCGTAGGTACTTTATAAGCAATGATATGTTTTATATTTGGATAAATCATTGCCATTGTTGCAAGAAAGATAAACATATATTTTATCTTTTTATTTTGAAAAAAATCGCCCAATACAAAAAATAAATATACAGCAGACATGGCCGCAACAGGAACAGCATAAACCGTAAATCTAAGTCCACCCCATAATGCGAACACACCAATACCCATAAGAGGTAGTGCCAATATAAAAGCTTTGTGACGAATCACCAACAGAATATATCCGATAAAAGAAAGTAGCACTCCTAACTGAGAACCAGATATCCGATTTGCAAAAGTTGAAAAAGGAATTTGTCCTGCTTCTCTTACTGTTTGATTTACGGCATAAAAGTGTAATCCACTTGTTTCTGTACCAGTAATAGTATAACTTGTAATTTTACTTAGAATAAGTGAAAAAACATTACCAAATACCAAAAAGAGAATAAATATTATCGCAGAAATAATCATTAACTCTTTTTCTTTTAATTTATCTGATTTTAAAAATATAAAAACGCCAACAATAATAAAAGATTGGATCAAATAACTATAAGGTCTTTCTATCCCAAAATAACTCAAAGGAATCAATGCCAAAAAAATTAAAATAAACGACTGATACGTTGTATTTTCTTCTTTATGCTGCCAAACCATATAAATACCATAGATAATTCCCATTGCATAAATAATAGCTTGTCCTTGATCATATAAAAATGGATATAGTACGATTGCTATTGCAGCATATAACGCAGAACGCAAATTAAAATCAATAGTACTCTTCATTAAAAAATACAAAATAAACATAGGAGCCATCGCTGAGAACATATCGGTATCATAATACCCTGTCATAGTTCGATTGTAGTAACTCCATGCAATGCTTCCCAATAATGCCGCAAAAAACCCCCATAGCGTTTGCTTATAGAGTCGGGCAATTAAAATCATAGGAATAACCACTAACGATGAAATAACTGTTGGCATATACAAAATCACTGTTTCTAGGGAAAAAGGTGTAATTTTTGTAAATAAAACAGTGAAAAAAACAATTGAATATCCCCACATCGATGGTATTCTAGGATTTTGACTATGTAATCCATATAACTCATGCTGGGCACCACTTGCAAATGTATAGCCATCATTTGTGTTAATCATCATTTGTCCATTCCAAATAAAATTTGGATTGTCTTGAAACTGATAAACCCATATCATTCTAATAGCAAAAGAGAATAGGTATGCAAAAAGCATCAATCCTAATATCTGACCTTCTGTTACTTTCCCCAAATCGAACTTACTATTGCTCATTTATCACCTTTTATATACTTTTTAATAATCGAAAAAACTCCAACCAACGAACCAAATCCATAAGAAAAATGTAGTGTTGAAAAACTACTAACCAAATAGAAAAAACTGTTACTCTTCTTTTTTAATGTTAAAGAGATAATTATAACCAAAGCCAAATAACTAAAGAGTGAGAAGAGAGATAAATAAGCAAATTTCAAACTAACAACAGCAAGGAGAAGAGGTAAAATTAGTGACAAAAGGAAAAGTAGTGGTACAAAATGACGCCAACTCAAAGAATTTAGTGTTTTTGTATAATAAGCTGTTAAAATATTCCACTTACCATTGTCAAAGTTATTTTTTGCCAAATCTCTAAAATTCTCTCGAGCATAATATGCATACGAAGTGAAGGGAATTAAAAAAAGTTTGCCTCCTGAATTTTTTATCCGTTTATTCAACTCAATGTCTTGGTTACGAATCAATTTTTCATTATAAAATCCAAGTTTTTCAAAAACTTTTTTATCGTAACATCCTGAGATTGCATCAACTTCCATTATTTTATCTGTACCAATTCTAAAATAAGAATTCCCAACTCCCAATCTATGAGACAAAACTTCTTTTATTGAATTTGATTTACTATTTTTATTTAAAACTTCTGTTTTTGATATAGCACCTACAGAATCTGCTTTTAACTTTATGGCATACTTTACTAATGTGGAAAAATAATTCTTTGCATATTGACAATGTGCACTAATGATAAAAATATAATCACCTGTTGCTTTTGTAACTCCTAAATTAAAGGCAAAAGGAGTATAAATCTGAGGGTTGTGATATAAAAAAACAAAGTCATGTTTTTCAATATATTTTTGAACAATATTAACACTATCATCATTACTCATACTATTAATAATCAAAATTTCTATCAAATCAAGAGGATAATCGCTTGAAAAAATAGAATTAAGGCAATTTTCTATGTATTTTTCTTCATTTCTCATCGGGATAATAATTGAAATTTTTTTATTCACCATAAGCTATTCTTTTTTTAACTTTCAATAAACTTCTCAAATCTAAACTTTCAAATCCCATAATCTTTTTATTATCTTCAATATTTTTCGTAATAACAGCACCTATTCCAATCGTAACATTATCTCCAATTTTCACTTTTTGAATAATCGAACAATTAGGCGCTATCCAACAATTTTTTCCAATGCTAACGGAACCACTAATCTCTACGCACGCTGTAATAATTGAATTTTCACCAATTTTACAATTATGTGCAATATGTACTTGATCATCTATTTTTACACCATTTTCTATAATTGTTGAACCTAAAGTCGCTCTAGCAATGGTATTTTTCGCTCCTACTTCTACATTATTCCCAATAATAACATTACCGATATGAGGAATACGCACGGGAAGACCATTCTTTTCGAAGTCAAAACCAAATCCATCTTCTCCAATGACTGTACCTGATTTAACATAACAATTATCTCCAATTATAGTATTATCAAAAATTACTACATTATGATTGATAACTGTATGCTTACCAATAGTAACATTATCTCCTATTATAGTATTTGAACCTATCGTTACACTCTCAGGAATACTACAACTAACTCCAATAGTAGTATACTTAGAAATAAAGGTTCTTCTCTTTTTTAAAAAAAATCTTTTAAGCACTTTCGCAAAGGCTAACCTTGGATTTTCAACTCTAATAAATGAGATTTTAGATCCCTCACTATTAAAATTTAAAGGTACAAGTAGTAAACACTCTTGATTAATATTTTCATAGTTCTTCTTTGAAAAAGAGAGAGTTTTTTCTTTAAGATCAGATAATGCAGATACACCAAATAATTCTAAATTTTCACCAATAAAAGAAGTATTTAAAAAATTAGCTATATCTGATACTTTTACAACACCCATCTAATTACCTCAAAACTTTCAGCATATTCTGCTCCTATCTGAACTCCTCTCGTTTTAGCCAATGCAAATATAAACTCTTCACTCATATAATCTCTACCTGCCTGTGATTTATATTCTTTGAGGGCATTACATTTCGCTTGAATATGTTCCTTCTCAAGTTTTACAAAAGAGGTTGTATCAAAAGTAAGATTATTCCAGATAAGCTCATATCCAAGTATTGTACTATTTTTAAATGCCCTTAACCCCTCTTGTGCTATTGTACTATGGTCTTGATGTATATCATTAAGTGAGGGCATCAAAACCAAATCAGGCTTCAACTCTCTTCTATGTGCTATCAAATTTTCAAGAATCTCTTGTCTTGCATAATTTAATTTTCGTACTTCATAATTGTAAATAATAACATTTTCTTCGGGTATCCCCAGCTTTTTAGTAGCATTCACTACTTCAATTTTAAGTATATTTTTAGGAAAACCATCAGGCACAGAGGTTTCAGCTGTCGAAAATGCAAAATAATAAACATTAGCACCCTGCTCAATAAGTTTAGTTATTGTTGCCCCAGCTCCCAACTCACCATCATCAGTATGTGGCGCCAAAACATATACATTTTTAAATTTACTTAACATTAATTATCTCCTTATATTTTAAAGGTATCTTCATATTATAGCCTTCTCTCCCCTCCACAAAGATAATCTTATCCTCTTGAATATTAAATGAGAAGATTTCTATATGATACGTCATATAGTTTTTCTCTTTAAACAAGATACATTCATAGTGTATTTCTGTATTTAACTTTTAATTAGCAAACATCAAAATAGCCTTTATTAACTAATTTTTCTATATTTTCTTGATAATTAGGGCGTATCATTAAATGATTATTTTGAACCAAATTTGTATCTAATAACATGTTTTGATAAATTATATTAAGGAATTCTTCTTTGTTCCATACAATAAGAGATGTTTTATTTTCAAGTTTTTGATAAAGCAATCTCGCTTTTCCATTAAAATCAATGAGTATATTAGGGATACCCAAAGAAGGAACTTCTACTGTACACGCCGAATAAAATGTACAGTGATAGTCGCAATGCATAATAATTTGATAACAATCTAAAGAAGGATAAAATATAATATTATCGGAAAAATCATAGTGAACATATTCTTCAGACTTAAAATATCTTGGTATGATAATATAAAGTATATCTTTTGATTCCTTTGCCACACTTATTATAAATTTTATCATTTTTTCTTCTGCACCTTTTTGCAAGGAAATACCAATGGTTTTTTGATATTTTACTTTCAATTTCATTAATTGTGCATCTTCAGAAAAAGATCTTCTTAAATAGTCTAAATAAAAACTTCCCACAGGAAGAACTTCTTTGTTAATAAGCCCACTTTTTTCAAGTTCTACTTTTTCATTTTCACCAAAACTTAACAAATAATTTGGATAATAATTTTTTTTCAATTGCAAATCACTATTGTATGCATCATTATCTTTTGTAATTACACCATGCTGCACTTCAAATGTCTCAATATTCAAATCATTTGCAACCTTAATAACATACTGACGACTATAATAACAACTGACTATCACAAACTTTATTTTATACATTTTAAATAAAAATTTATGTAATGCATATCGTGCATTAAAAAGGTTTATCTGTTTTTGATAATCTAAATCTATATTACATTCTTGATTGATATGATTTAAAATAGAATACTCAATTTTTTTTCTTAAAAACTTTTCTATAATTAAAGCAAACCCGTCCAACATTCTCCGAGAAGTACTATATTTTGTATATACTTTTTTTCGTTTAAAAAATATTGGATTTGGTTCTTCAATCAATAACCCCTGATCTTGATTTATTGCATTCATTAGAAAATCAATATTTTTTCCAAACCATTTATCATTTATCAATTTACGTTCATTAGTGTCAGAGAAAACAAGATACTGATAACTCCCAAACCATGAAGAAAATCCAAAAAAGACATCTTTAAATATTTTAAATTTATTCATTTTTTCAACACGAACTATATTTTTTGTAGCCAAAGCATGCCTATAATAACTTCTTAAATATGCCCATTCTTCAATCTCTTCTAGTTCTTTCTTATACTTTTTTTCTATTTCAAATAATGTAGTCATCTTCTAAGCTTTCCTTAACAACCATGGCATATCATAAAGTCTATTCACCTTATACCCTAGCATTAGAAAGGTTATAAAGAAAGATATACTACTTGCTTGTGCTGCGCCAATGCTACCATTACTCAGAATCAATATATAACTTACCACTATATGAAGTAAAGCGGTCATTAATGTAATTTTCATAAGGACTACTGTTTTCTTAGTATAATATACATAGCCTATAATTGCATGATTCACAGATGCAAAAAAATTCGATATCACAAGATACCCAATAAACCTCTCTGCATCATGAAACTTTTCATCTAAAAAGTAATCAATAATATATGGTGCACTGAAATAAATGAAAATAGAAAATATACCAATAAGCAAAAAAATTCCATATGTTAATTTTACTAATCTAAGTTTATCATAAATGCTAGAAATATTAGTCAATTGTTTAAACAAATAAGGTTGCCATGCTTTCTGGATTGCCACAGAGACAATCATAACAATAGAGGTAATCTGATAACCTACTGCATAAAGTCCTGTAGCAGATGATCCAACTAACGCAACCAATAAAAATTTATCAGCACTTATCTTCAGCCATTCTCCTAATTTATGAGGAATAAGAGGTACGCCAAAATCTATAGCATCCCTAAGACTTTTCTTACTCAAAATAAATTTAAAATAATTTTTTTGCTTTAAAATAATAACACTCACCATTGAAAAGATACTACTCACGATAAGCATAGCAAGTAACTGTCCCACCCATGTTAGTTTGAAACCAACAATAAATAATATAGCCAGAGAAAAGATAGATACTGTATTTGCTATCTGATAAATACCTAATGCGATGGCTTTCCCTTCGAGCATCCATAAAATAGTTAATATAGAAGATATCGTCTGAAAAAATACATACATAATTCCGAGAAATAGCCATAATGAAGGAATCTCCAACCATAAAGAGACTGCTTCATAACATAGCAGTAATAATAAAGATACAATCAAGGTGCTGCTTATAATTAACAACAATATATTTGTAATATATATTTGCATCCGTATTTTTGAATATTTAAAATAATTGACATAAATAGCATTTTGTGCACTTAACCCTACAAAAACAGTCAATAACGTTGTAAATGCTGTAAATACAGTAACAATACCATAATCAGATGTAGTTAAATAGGTAGTAAGGATTGGTAATAATAAAAATGGTATAGCTTTATTTAATACATCTGTACCTACATAAATCAAAGAATTTACAAATGATTTTTTTTTCAATAGTTTTCGTATCATTAAAAATCTAAACTTTATAGTTATAAGCAAAATCTAATGCCTTATATTTATTATATAAAAAAACAGACACGCCACTTAAAATAGTACTATTATTCATGATTAACATGCATAATCCTTATTATCTCTTTTAAATCTTTATTATTCTGTTCATATATATATCGCCTTTCAGTCTTTTTTCTTAATATAGCTACGATTTTTTTTAAAAATGTGTCTTTAATATAGTAAAAGATTCCTTTTTGAAATAAATTATTATTATATTCTCGAAAAAATTCCTTTTCAAGTGATTTTAAATCTTCTATTAAATTGAATTTAATATATGACTTCAATAAGGATGGATGTTTTTTTGCCCAATTTTTAGAATTGCTATTATTGACTTCCCTTATTCCATATACCTTATTATAAAAATAAATTTCTCCACTCAAAGAACAATTTATTGCTATAACTATTTCAATTAAATTATCATTAGAAAATTTTGATTTTGACAATATTTTATATGCCTTTATGATAGTCTTCGCCTCGTATGTCGCCCATAAAGACATATAATAATTTGACAAATAACTTTTAAGCATTTTTTCAGGATCCCTATAAGACTTAGGCACTTTACGATCGGTATAAATCTCATAAAATCCGTTAAATGGTATGTCAAATCCTAAATATTTTCCTATTGACATCACATAGTTATTCTTACTCATATGTAAAATCATTTCTTTTGTAGTATGTTCCATAATAAAATCATCATCCGCACATACTGATACATATTTTGTTTCAATTTTATTTAATTGCAAATACATTTTTTCAACAAAACTTTTATTTGGCATATGAATATATGTTATATGCTTTGGAATTTCATGGGTTTTGTATGCTTCAACAGAAGAATCACAAATATATATTTGAAAATTTTGAAAATTTGAATAATATTCAATATTTCTTTTTAATAAATACTGTCGATTATGTGTTGGTATAATTATACTGTATTTTATCATATATTTTTACCCGTCAATAAACTTTGATCACTCCATAAATATTCCCATTTTCCAAATCTACCAATTGTTTTTATTTTAATAGAATGTAAATATTTTAAAACCGTATTTCTATCTTTTTCCATGCCATGGTTAAATATAACATTCCCATATTTTAAGACCTTAAGGTTCTTCATGCAAATATTTTCTTGAACAAAAAGCCCCATCTTTTCTGATTTTTCAACTATATGATCAATTAATGTATTTCCTTTTAATGATAATGGTTTATCTTTGCTAAAATAAACCTCAAACTGAAAGGAACTACATCCAACTGGAACGTTATTTAATGATTTCATACTTGGACTATAACATCTTGAAGCCAAAATATCTTCATCATATATATAAAACCAAAGATGCTTCGGAATATTTGGCTTATTTAGTCCTATAGACACTAATGCAATGCTTGTAAATTTTAAATTTTCGCAGGCGCTTTTAACATTTTTCGGTATATCTTTAATTAAATTTGAATATTCTGGTAAAGGTATACTAGAAATTAAATTTGAATATTTTATTTCTGATTTATCTTCAAAATATATTATTTTTTTTTCTACATCTATTTTAATTACATTCTTATTTAATTTTATATCACAATCTTTTTTCATGTAATTTAGAAATGATTTATAGCCACCTTCTGTAGGATATCTCATTTCCTTCGCATAATAAGTATTAGGAGTATTCTGTTCAAAAGCACCTTGTAAAACTTCTTTAATTTTAGGTTGATACATTCTGCTGTTAACCCAATTTACAGTTAATTCTTTTGCCTCTAACGTCCAATACTTTTTAGTATATGGTATTGGAAAATTATCACTAAAATAATTTCCATATTGTGCCTTTAACCATTCATCATAATTATTTAAATTTTCTTTTTTATTACTATTCTCTATAAAGTCACAAATGATATCAATTTTTTCATTCACAGCTAATGGATACAAATTATTTTGCGCAGGATGTTTTATCCATAAACCTTTATAATAATTGTAAGCCAAGGGTCTATGCGTTATAAATTCACATGATTTTGAAAATAATTCTTTTACATACATATTTTCAGTAAAAGACAAATGTATTGCTTTATCAAAACGAAATCCGTCAATCTCAAAATTCCCACATAAACCACCCCAATCATCATCTTTCTCAACAATTATATTTTTTATTCCTTTTTTATTCAGGTGATAACTACTTGAAATACCAGATATACCTGCTCCCAATATTACAGTCATTGTTTTACCAAAAATTCTTTAATTGTTTTAATCATATAATTAATAGCATCATCACCCATACCAGGATAAAGTCCTATCCAAAAACTATCATTCATAATTTTGTCAGTATTTGTTAACTCACCAACTACTCTATAGTCTGTATTTTCTTTCATAGTATCAAAAAGAGGGTGTCTTAATATATTTCCTGCAAACAAATTTCTAGTTTGAATTTTATTTTTCTCTAAAAATTCAGACATCTCATTTCTTGTAAAATTTACATCATCTTTAAGTGTCATCATAAAACCAAACCAACTAGGGTCTGAGTTTGGTTGTGTTTGGATCAGTATTAGCTCTTTTAAATCTTTAAGTCCATCATAAAGTTTTTTAAAGTTCTTCTTTCGTATCTCTACAAATGATGGAAACTTTTCGAGTTGAGCTACACCTATTGCTGCTTGCATATCAGATACTTTTAGGTTAAATCCAAAGTGAGAGTAAACATACTTATGGTCATACCCTTTAGGAAGATTTCCAAAACTCATGCCAAATCTTTTTCCACAAGTATTATCAACGCCACTCTCGCACCAGCAGTCTCTTCCCCAGTCTCTCATACTGAGCATTATCTTTTGAAGAAGTGGATCATCAGTATATGTTGCACCACCTTCACCCATAGTCATATGATGAGGAGGGTAAAAACTGCTTGTTCCTATATCTCCCCAAGTCCCAGTAGGTTTACCGTTGTAAGTAGAACCTAACGCATCACAGTTGTCTTCGATGAGCCAAAGGTTGTGTTTTTCACAAAACTTTTTTACTGCTTTTATGTTAAAAGGGTTTCCTAAAGTATGAGCTATCATCACGGCTTTTGTTTTTGGACTGAATGCTTTTTCCAGTTGAGCCGTATCAATATTAAAATGAGTCAGTTCCATATCTACAAAGACAGGTACGGCTCCGTACTGAACGATGGGAGTTATAGTAGTTGGAAAACCAGCAGCAATAGTTATAACTTCATCACCACGTTTAACTTGTCTTTCTTTTAGTAATGGAGAGGTTAAAGCATAAAAGGCAAGAAGGTTTGCACTGCTTCCAGAATTTACTAAAAATGTCCATCTTACATTTAAATACTTTGAAAGTTGTTTTTCAAACTTTTTAGAATAGTCGCCATATGTAAGCCAAAAATCAAGAGAACTATCTACAAGATACTGCATCTCTTTTTCATCAAAAACACGACCTGCATAATTAACTCTACTCTCCCTTTCAACAAACTTCTTTGTCTGTTGTGGTTTATGCACAAGTTCGTAATACTCTTTTGTTTTATCCAGTATCTCTTGTTTTAGTTGTTCTTGTTTAGTCATGATTGTTCTCTTCATTTATTATTTTTTGTATACCATTTTCAAGCATTATACGTGGTTTCCAATTTAATTCTTCTTTCAATTTTTTTATCGGTGCTACCGCTTTCATAATATCTAAATCTCGGTATTTTTTGACACCCCAATTTATATTTGTTTTTTTTAACATTTTTTTTTCTATTAAAGTAGCTACATCTTTTATTCTTGTCCCTATTCCTGTTCCTAAATGATAATCAAATCCATCATTTAATAAATCTATATTATTTATACAGTGAATATAAAAATCCACTACATCATCAATATGGATAAAGTCAAGTACTTGTTCCCCATTTGTCATATCAACAAAAACATCATTATTTGTTGAGTCAATTATATAATCAATGACTTTTTTACTTTTAGATTTTCCACCATAAATAGTATAAGGTATAACATTTATTGTTTTAAACCCAATGATATTCTTGAAATATTTAAGTATAGGACGAATTGCCGTTTTTGATGCGGCATAAAAATAAGCAGGATTTAACACATCATCATTAAGATAGTATTCTGCAAAAGTACCTGTATTTATAAATAACTTAAGCTGCGTTCCCTTTAGTGCTTCAAGCAATAATGATGTAAATAGTATATTACTATCTATAATGTTTTTAATATTGTTTACATTATCCGAACTAGTTAAAAATGCCGCTAAGTGTATGACAATATCTGGATTAAAGCTAGCAATATTTATTTGTAAATCATCATTGTATACTATTTGATGATAAGCTTCTAGTTCATCAGAAAATTCTCTAACCACTATTGCTATTAAAACATCTTGGTGTTTTAATTTTGATAATAAATGCTTCCCAACAAAACCAGTTGCACCTGTAACTAAAACCTTCATTATGTATCTTCCATTACAAAAGGAGTTTGAAATTTATTAAACACTTGAAAAGAGAAGTCTCTATCAGATAATTTGGGATAATTACAATCCCAATTAAACCCAAAAGAATCATATCGAATTCCTTCATCATTATTTGAAGAATAACAGGTTGTTTGCATATAAGTCACATTTGTATTATCTTCTAAAGACTTAAAACCATGAGCCAAGCCTTTTGGGATAATAAGGACTTTAGAATTATTACTCGACAACTCAATACTAAAATACTTCCCAAATGTTAATGAATCTTCTCGAATATCTAAAACAACATCTAAAATCTTTCCATGAGGGACATAAACTAATTTCATATGATCATCAGGTGGAGTTTGAAAGTGCATACCACGTATTACATTTTTGTTTGACAAAGAATAATAAGTTTCTTTAATTTTAATATTTAAATTATGCTCTTTAAAAAAGGTATCATTAAAAGTTTTTACAAATCTACCTCTATTATCTTCAAAAACATTAGGTACTAATATTTTCAAACCATCTATTTGTGTATTAATTATTTTCATTAAAGAGTCCATTCAATTTCATTATTTTTTGCATCATTGACATAATCCACTAAATCATTGTATGTAAAGAGAATTTTATCAGCCTTATAATAAGATTTATACCACTTTACTGTTTTTTCAAAAGTAGTATCACTATCCCATACATTTTCCCAGTTTAAAAGTATATGAGCTTTAGAACAATCTAATTTTAAGAGGTTTGCTTCATGCAGTTGATTTGAATCTCTAATTATCTCATAATCAATAGCATCCCAATGTTTTTTAACATTTTTCACTACTTCTTCCACACTTATACTTCCCTCATCACTTGGTCCAAAATTCCAAGCTTCACCAAATTCAACTCTTTCCTCAAGAAGTTTTTGTCCTATGTGCAAATATCCACTTAATGGTTCAAGTACATGTTGCCATGGTCTGGTAGCATGTGGGTTTCGTATACGTACTTTTTTATCTTTTGATACAGAGAGCATAATATCTGTCATCAGCCTATCTTCCGCCCAATCCCCACCACCTATAACATTGCCTGCTCTACATGATGCTAGCAAAGTATTATGAGATTTTTTATACTCTTCTACATTAAAATAAGAGTTTCTATAGGAGTTAGTTAGTATCTCTGCACAGCCTTTTGAAGAGCTATAAGGGTCATATCCGCCCATAGGGTCGTTTTCTCTATATCCCCACACCCATTCTTTATTATCATATGCCTTATCGCTAGTAATATTTACAATGGCCTTAACCTTAGCTGTTTTACATGCTTCAAACACTTTAAGTGTGCCAATCACATTTGTTTCATATGTTTCAATAGGATTTTCGTAAGATAGTCTTACTAAAGGTTGTGCTGCAAGATGAAAAACGATATCGGGCTTATACTTTTTAAAAGTCTGATTTAACTTATCTAAATCTCTAATATCACCAATAACAGAAACAATATCTAAATTCAAAAGTTCAATATGGTTAGGCTTAGTAGGTGCTTCCAATGCATAGCCTATAACATTGGCACCCATTTCCTTAAGCCAATAAACAAGCCACGAACCTTTAAAGCCCGTATGACCTGTGACTAAAACTGTTTTATTATTATAAATTCCAGAAAATAAATTAATCATTCCAAACTTTCCAGTGCGCCTTCTCTTTATCCCATAAATCATTCAAATATATTTTATCTCGTAAGGTATCCATACATTGCCAAAAACCTTTATGTTTATAAGCACTCAATTCACCTTTCTGAGCTAAAGATTGCAATGGATACTGTTCAAATATCGTCATATCATCTTCTATTAAATCAAGAACTTCAGGTTCACATACCATAAAGCCACCATTAATCCAATTGCCATCACCAGCAGGCTTTTCTACAAATTTTTTAACCAAATGACTCTCTATATCTAACGCACCAAATCTACCTGACGGTTGAATAGCAGTCATGGTGACTTTTGTATTACTTTTTTGATGAAAATCAACTAATTTTTTTATATTTACATCACTTACCCCATCTCCATAAGTGAGCATAAATGTATCATTACCAATAAATTCTTTTGCTCTTTTTATTCTCCCCCCAGTCATGCTCTCTAAGCCTGTGTCTAATAAAGTCACTTTCCATGGTTCACTACTGTTATTGTGTACTTGCATATCCCCATTCTTCATATCAAAAGTCACATCACTTTGATGTAAATAATAATTTGCAAAATACTCCTTAATATAATATCCCTTATATCCCAACAAAATAACAAAATCATTAAAGCCATATGTAGAATAAATTTTCATAATATGCCAAAGAATTGGTTTGCCCCCAATTTCAACCATTGGTTTAGGGCGTATATCTGTCTCTTCACTCAATCGTGTACCATATCCACCTGCCAACAAGACAACTTTCATTTGTTTTCCTCCTTATAATTTGCTATTTTATTATACGTAGACAATAGCTTTTTTTGTTCATCAATAGTACACATTCCATCAAATTCATTCTTCAAAAAATTTTCAGTTTGTAAATACAGCCCAGGTTTATACTCTTCATCTAAACTATAATCAATACTCTCATCAAAAACTTGTGCTATTTCACCTCTTTTTTGAATTTGTAGTTTTTCCATAGGTCTAAAAATATATCTATGTTTATCTGTAAGAATTTCTACACTCCATCGTCCTGCACTCTTCCAGTTTGCAGCATAGTTAAACAGAGCTCCATTTTCACTCATTCCCGCTCCACTAAAGTTTGATGCTGATGGATGCCAATCTACTCCTCCACTTGTAAAGCAAATTATATCTTTTGGTTTCCCACCAAGGTAAAAAGCCATATCAACTACATGAGTTGAGTTTGCTAAAAACCATTTTTCTTTTACACCCTCAGCTTTTTGGAGTGGCTCTATAACATGAGCCCATTCTGTAAACTCAAAATTAAATGAAGTAACTCCACCATCTTCTTCTATAAGCTTTCTAGCTGTAAGAGTTGAAGCAAAAAATCGTCTATTATAAGCGATGATTACATTTGCATTTTTTTCTTTTGCTATTGATGATAAATGATTAAATTCTTTTTGTGTCATAGCTCCAGGTTTTTCTACTAATATATTTGATACTCCATACTCTAGTAACTCTTTTGTAGACTCATAAAGTTTTTCTACTCCAACTGCTACTATTGCATGTGTAGCGATATCAGGAGAAGTTTGTAAAAAATTTGAAAGTCCACCAGATAAAACTGAACATTGCATAGATTTCTCACACTCTTTTGCACTTTCTTCACCACGACCTATTACTATAACATTTCTCTTTAGTCCCATTAGCACTTTTATATAATCTTGTGCCATACCTCCTGCACCTATTAACCAAACTCTGTTCACGACTTCTTTTCCTTTTATGTTATTGGGCATATTTTATTTTTCTTTTCTGTTATCTTGTCCATATGGTTTAATAAACAAGTTATATATGGGATGTGTAGCTTCATTGCTTCTTGATAAGTAGGTAAAAAACACTTGTTTTTTACCAATATATCTTCAATCAATATATTTGACAATTCACTTTGAAAATATACAATTTTTTCTTCTATTGTTTCCCATTTCCAGTTATTATCTTTTTTAGAAATAATAATGACACCATTGCTTTCATCTATTTTTGCTACTAACACATCAGATACGATAGTAAACATACTTGGAGAAGACTCCGCATTTGAGTATAAAGAAAATGTATGGTTATCAATCGTTCCCGTTAGCAAACCATTAAATTCAATAAAGTTTTTTCTTTTTGAATCATATATTTTTTTATCTAAACATTCATTATAAACCGTTAAATTAGAAGAGTTTGCAAAATAAGATAGGTGGTCTATAAAATGCAGTCCATTACACCCAAGCCCCCAGTCTCCACCTTGAAAATTATAGGAAATTTGTTTTGCTTCTTTTAGCTCTTCTTTTAGAGCTTTATAAATAGGGAACATTCTTCTTGGATGGTTTACCCAGCAGTTAGTATTGGTCTTGTTGAGTAACTTTTCAACTTCATAATACTCCTCAATACTTTGAAAGAGTACTTTTTCTAGTACTAAGTTAGAAACTTTTTTTGTTGTTAATAACTCTGTAATAACTTTTGCTCTCACATCTGAACTAGTAGCGACTATCACTAAATCTATTTCTTGAGAGAGCTTTTCTATACTATCGTAAAACTCTATACTTTTAACATGATTGTTACTTGATATTTCTTCATATCTTATTTGTGCTGTTTCTCGTGAACTTTCATAAGGTTCAATAACTTCTATAGTGATATCAAAACTACTTTGAGCAATTCCCTGCAAATGCCTACTACCTAATTGACCAGCTCCTATGATTACTATTTTTTTCATATTTCTTTATCCTTTATTATTGACTGAGCCAATTTAAAATCAATTGCTTCATCAATATCCACAGAACTTTCCCTGTCCATCACATAAGCAAAGATATTATCTTCTAAAAAAAAGCCTTTTTCTTCTAAAAGCCTCTCCATTTTACAGATATAAATAGCACCATTGAGTCTATAATATTTTTCTAAATCCTGACTTCGTTTATTTAATACCTCATATCTTAAAAAGCCTTTCATAGTGAGTGTCTTATCTAAACTATTTGACCATAATGGGGAGTGTTCCATCTCGCATACACTTACTACTGCATCTGCATCTTTTTTCTCTAAAAGCTCTATGGCTTCATCTATATGTTTGCTGTCTCTTAATGGTGATGTAGCTTGCAATAAAACTACATAGCTATACTTTTTTAAACTCTTAATAGTATGTTCAATGGCATCAAATGTTGTTGCCGTATCACTTGCTAACTCTGGTGGTCTTACTATAACATCTGCACCGAACTTTTGTGAAACTTCTAAAATCTCATTATCATCACTACTGACTACAACTTTGTCGATATATTTACTTTTCAGTCCAGCTTCTATGCTCCAAGCGATGAGAGGTTTACCATTTAGATCCAATATGTTCTTTCGTGGTAATCTTTTACTACCCCCACGAGCAGGTATGATGGCTAAAAATGTTTTCTCTTTATGCATTAAATACATCCCCAAACTCTCTATTGGCCTTCTCAAATTCATCAATTCTGCCAATATCTAGCCAATATTCATGAATAGGAAAAGAGATGCTTTTTTGCTTATCTTCTATCAACTTTTCAAATAAAGTTGGCATATCATAATATTTATCTTTAGGAATACTATTTAAAACCAAAGGCGACAATATATACACACCACCACTTACAAAAAAGTTATGTACTGGTTTCTCTTCTATGCTTAAGATATTATTACCCTCTACATTGACCACACCATAAGGTACTTGAAAATCATATTCTCGCACACCCATGGTCGATACTGAAGTATGCTCGATATGATAATTCATCATATTTTCAAAGTTAATATTAGTCAGCAAGTCTCCATTCATCACAAAAAATGGCTCTTGCAATTTTTCTTTAGATATCAAGCTTAATGCCCCTGCTGTTCCCATTCGTTTATTTTCATGTACATATTCTATATTTACACCAAAACTAGAACCATCGCCAAAATACTCTTCAATAATCTCTGCTTTATAACTAACACAAAGTACAAAGTTTACAAATCCATATTTTTTAAAGTTTAAAATGATGGTCTCTAAAATAGGTTTATTGCCAACTTTTAGCATCGGCTTAGGGATATTGTCCGTAAGAGGTCGCAATCTAGTACCCAATCCTCCTACCATCAAAACTACTTTATTGCTTTTTATAGTTGGTTGCAGCAATTCATCAACAATCTCAATACCAACAACCACACCACACTCATCAATAATAGGAATCTGTTGAATCTTTTTAGCCAATGCCAATTCTAAAATATAATCTTTACTGTCCTTGTTAGTACAGACCGTTGGTGTTTTAAAGACAATACTCTCAATACTATCTTCTAAACTTAACCCTTTTAAAATACCTCTTCTTATATCTCCATCACTAAGTGTACCAAGGAGTTTGTTGTTTTCATCCACCACTAAAGCAATTTTTATTGCACCTTTGTCTATGGTTTCTAGGGCTTCTTTTATGGTAGAGCTTGGAAGAAGTAAAATATTTTTATAATTTTTCATAGTTGTACTCCAAATCGAAAAAACTTTTTTTCAGAAGATGTTCCAAATCAATATTTCTTAACACTTCTATAATCTTAGCACTTGCACAACCATCTCCATAAGGGTTTTGGGTATTAGTCAATACATCTTGAAATTCGTTTAAATACAATGTATCAAAAGCTTTTAAAATATCTTCCTTTTGAGGTTTGCAGTCAAGAACACTATTAGCTTTTATTCTACCCTTTTGCCTATCTCCTATATTGATAGTTCCTATCTTAAAAGATGGTGCTTCTGCTAAGCCACTTGAACTATTACCTACCATTGCATCTACAAATTGCAAAGCACTTAGATACCTTAACTGCCCTAAAGAAGTAAAAGCTATAGATTTATGACTATTTTTAGCTACATATTCGTCTATCATTTTATTGATAATTCTGCCATCTGTATCACTATTTGCTTTTGTAAAAATGATATTTGTATCTTTAAGTTCATCGATAACTTCTAACAGTTCACTAAACTGCTCTTTGGCTGTTGCATTCTCTAAAGTAACAGGATGAAAAGTAACCAATATGTTTTTTCTATTTAGTTTAAAATCTATAGATTTTTCAAACTCCTCTTTCCTTAAAAGTTTTAATCTTTTAATATTTTCAATACCCATTCCCCCTACATTAAAAACTCTTTTAGGCTCTTCTCCAAGCTGAATTACTCTCTTTCTATATTCTTCCGTTGCGACAAAATGTAAGTGGCTCATTTTTGTAATAGAGTGCCGTATAGCCTCATCAAAAGCTCCTTCTGTTGTCTCTCCACCATGCAAATGTGCAACTGGAACTCTTGCTATCATAGCAGCACTAACTGCTGAAAATATCTCATACCTATCTCCAAGAAGCACTACAATATCTGGCTTTAGCTTTTCATAAACTTCTGCAAAAGAGATTTGAGCGAGTCCCATAGATTTTGATATACCTATTGATGTATCTGAAGAGAGTAACATCTCAATCTTTGTATCGATTTTAAATTCTTTTTCTATCTCTTTGTAAGTCAGCCCAAACTCTGGACTTAAGTGCATTCCTGTAACTATTAGTTGTAGTTTCAGTTCACTATCAACCTCTATCTCTTTCATAAGCCAATAGAGTAATCCATATTCTGCTCTTGTGCCTGTAACTACACATATTTTTCGTTTCATATCAACTCATCCACATCATAATCTCTACCAGCAACACTCCCAACAACCTCATCCCACCGCATAGGACTCATACCATTTCCAGGTCGCTTAATCGTAAGATTTTCTTCACTTAAAATCTCACCTTTTTTTATAGATTTACTGGCTACTATAGACTTTCTTGCTACTTCCATATTTGGTTTTTCACTTGGACTTGGTTTTTTTATGCTACTGCCTAAAGCTAACTCTATATTTCTTATAGCTTTTACCATTGATTTTAGCTCATCGTGTTCAAGCGAAGCTTTATGGTCTGGTCCTTCCATCGTTTTATCAAGCGTGAAATGTTTTTCTATGCAACTTGCCCCCATAGCAACTGCTGCTATATCTACTTCTGTGCCTAAAGTATGGTCGCTATATCCAAAAGCTACATTAAAAGTTTTTCCAATAGTCACCATAGCTCTTAAGTTTACATCTTCCATAGGTGTTGGATACATTGTATTTGCATGTAAAACGGTAATATTCTCTTTTTTAGTTCCAGCTTCTTCCAAAACATCCAATGCATCTTCTATCTCACCAATATCTGCCATACCTGTTGAGAGGATAACTTTTTTACCTAAGCCTCCAATTTTCCTAAGGTATGGTAGGTTTGTTATTTCTCCACTTGGAATCTTAAAAATCTCTAAGCCTAAATCATCAAGCAAATCAACACTATCAAGATCAAATGGTGTTGAGAGGAACATAATATTTTTACTTTTACAATAT
>Ga0256840_1001706_pt1 | contig 20258 bp, 23 predicted proteins | sample 355202metaG_FD_185969 | JGI IMG/M metagenome (GOLD analysis project Ga0256840, IMG submission 185969) | Hydrothermal vent microbial communities from Mid Atlantic Ridge, Atlantic Ocean - 355-202 | ecosystem: Environmental > Aquatic > Marine > Hydrothermal vents | place: Atlantic Ocean: Mid...
TGAACCGTTATATTTAAGTGAATTTAACAAAATATCTTTTGACAAATCGAATACCACAATCGGTATTTTTGTTCCATCAATCAATGGAGTTGATATATTAATATCCTCTGCACCTGTTGATGTGTGTATCATTTTACCAAAGAATGGTAATGGTCTAACATCATTTGAGATGACGACCTTCCCATCATCATTATTTAGTTCTATTCCATACCCCACGTTATTACCACCTCCGCACCCATTCAATGATAAAATGAATAAAATTGATAAAATTAAACCACTAACCCGTTTTATAAACATAAATAACCGCCTTTAAATTTGTATTATTTGAATTAAACCCAATTGTCAACCAAGACCAACTAACTTCATTAGTCGCAGAATCAACCGTAACATCACAATATTTTGACCCTACGACACTCTGAACAACCGAAGCGCGAACAGGAAATGCATACGTTTCATTACCATTTCCTGCTGTTTCTAACACACTGAAACTATCAACAATTTGATACTTTAATGTTTTATTTGAAAATATTAATTTTCCTGTAGGTGAATAAAACTGAAAACCGTAGGACATTTAACAATTATTCCAAGTTGTGTCATTAAGCTCCCCAAATTTCATCGCTATAGAGCCATCTGCGTAATAATACCGTTCACCACACCCTTTTTTCTCAAATCGTTGCCCAGAGTTGGCACTCTTAAGATGACCAATATTTGCAGTCAATGCGCTTAACTCATTCACATTAACCTTGTCTGCTGTCACTGCATTAGTCGCCAAATGCCCTGTCTGAATTGAATTCAAACCAATTTGAGTACTTTCAATAAAACTAGCTGTAGCGGTGTATTCAGCACTAAATATTAACTCATCCTTGCCCCAAACATCAAATGCGGCTAATCTTACATACCACGTCTCACCTGTCCCAACGCGAAAACTTGCGGTACTATTTCGACTTTCTGTCACGATATTATTCGGGGCGGGGGTAAAACCTTGAGTTTGTGAGGCGTAAACAATCACCCCCTCAATATCACTTTCATTAACCCAATCGTAAGTCACTAATACCGTATCAATAAAACCTGTCACTTGGATATTAGAAAGCGCGGGTAGTTGTGGGTTTTTTTGCGTTATTTCTATATAACTTGCGCTAACATTTCCACCTGCATCAACACTAAATAATCGAACTTTAATATCTCGCCCGATGTTATCGACTAACCCCATTTCGTGTGTGTATTCAAACGACCCACCAGTGACTGGCACGGTGCGTTTTAAAATACCTGTCACATTATCATAAAAGGCTAATTGATAACTTTGAGCTGTCGCAACAACATCCCACGTTAATGATAATGTTGAACCAACAAAATTACCCGACAATCCAAACGCGGTGGGCGGCGGTAAGGGTACAGAATTTGAAGCAGAACCAATTGTAAACTCTTCTAAATAATACGCGCCTTGCACCTGTCCAACCGCCGCAACTCTTACTTGAACTGTTCCCGCTGGTAAACGCTGAAAAGTTGTCGGGCGTGTGCCATTGAATACTTGCCGATAACTACCACCTTGATTAATTTCAAATGTGTAGTATTCAGCATCAGGTTTTTCAAGCCATGTAAATTCACAAACGAATTGGTTACCATCTGGCTCAACATTTAACGCTATATCGCTAATTGTCAAATCTTGAGAGGGGATTGTGATCACAGGGTCATTTGTGGGTGGCGCAACAGGTTGAGTGTATATTTCACCCCGAACGGTAAACTCGATTGTCACCCAGTCACTGCCTTTTTTACCTGTTACATGCGTTACATGCGCTTGTAAAATGGGGTGATCAACAGTCCCCAATATATACCAGCTAGGTTCTATATTAGAATACCCGTGTCTAATCGTTAATTCTGCGGGGATACTCGCAAGCACAACCGTGTTTGCATCCGCTCCCGCTGTTATATCAATAAAATGCGGTTTATTGAAATTATCATTAATTGCAATAATAGCCGTTTCATTTTGGGCTAATCCATGCGGATTGGATAAAGTAATTGTATTACCCACTTGATAAACAACATGCCCCCATTGATTAATAGACGTGTCATCTTGCGGGACGGCAATCAAATCACCCAACGACACAACCGCACCCTCTGAACCAGTGCGAAATGATCCAGTTTCATTGCGTGAGTTTGCATGATAGCGATATGTTGCTTCATCTAACGCATGATGAGCAGATTCACACCCCGTTAAATTCATCGAGGCTAAATTAGATTCGTCACCGTTCGGGGTGAAAACCGCGCGGGCAGGATCACCAGTAACTTTATCTCTGTAATTACAAACCACCCCTGTTGGTGCGTCAACGGTAGCGAATGAGCCGTTTAATGTGAAGTCACTGGTATTTTCGGGCGTAAAAGTATGCCTAATGAGTGTTTTTTCTTCATCACGCCATAATCGAACATAACCGCCTTGTTGATATACTTTCATGCGCCCGCAAAGTGCAATATGCTCTAACGCTTCGCCTAATTGCATCTGTTGATCAAAACTAAAATCAAAATAATGCTTTAACGTATTAAGCTTTGTATCAAACTCTAACCATTCATCAAGTGGTACACTTGCGGGGTTTTTTCGCCCTGCATATTGTGCTGTATATGCATCGTATAACGCCCAAATAATTGATCGTGATTTTTGATTAATCCAGTTTGAACCATCCCAAACATCAAGATAACGCTCATAAAATACTTGAAACGATTGAAGCGTGTCCGATGCTATTAAACGAGTGTCACCCTCTGTCACTTTCATTGTAAATTCAATTAAAGTGCAATTTCCATGATCTACATATTCATAGTTATAACCGCGTAAACCGCCCCACGTAATATTATCAAATACTTGTGATGATGTGCTAGGTGCGTTTGTGCGTCGTGATTGCACTTCATAACGACCTGCTGACACACCCGCCCGAACAGAACCACGCAAGCTATTATTGGTGTTATCTGTAATCGTTTTACTGGCAACAGTAACCCATGTACCCGTTGGGTTTCCTGCATCATCGACTGGTCTAGCTTGCCACTCTATTGTGACAGAATGATTATTGAACGTGCCAGAATTACTAACGCTCGCTAAACCGCGAGGCAACACATAATCAAACGCCAATTGTGTAACCGTAGTGGCTGGCGGGTTAGATATTGCGCTTGCGCTCCACGCTTGCAATACATCGCCACTGCTAACCCCACTCGCGGTATAAACAGAAGCGGGTAATAATGATCGTGCTTGATTGGGCGCAACGTAGTTAATACTGTAATCACTTAAATTTGTGATATTCGTATCTAAAAATTTAGCGTGAGGTAGGGCGTATTTACCCACCCCCACTAGAAACAATAAATTAATATGCTGTTCACCATCATCATATTCATAATATTGTTGTAATAAATCAGGGGTACACCAACCCGAACCATAACGATTTGGCACAGGCTCACCTTGTCGTACTCGATTAATACTTGTCCCGAGCGAATAAGTGGGGGATGGATCAGGGATAGTTTGCGGGGTAGGTTTTCGTGGTTTAGGTAACAACTGATTAATCAGCGCACCACCAATCATAATAATTGCCGCTTTTGCGATTGTGGCGTAAATGCCTGTTAGCGCATAATAAGCAATAAATTTTGTCGCAAAGGTTTTGAGTGCCATCTGCAACACAAAAGCAAGAATATTTGACCCCGCGTGAACAGGATGAACTTGAAATAGTAGTATATCATCATGCGCTGGTTGATACGTTTCCCACTCGGTATCTCGACATAGATAATCCCCACCGTTTAACTGTAATATTATTTCTTTGCCATGCAATTCTGGGTGATCATCATAGAATTGTTGAGGGGTGCAACTGACTGCGAAATCTTCTGTCTCTTCAATATTCAATAAAGGAGTGTGTGCTATTTTGTACATTGCCATTATTTTGTCACCCCCCTACTTTTTTGATGTTTTGTAATTATTTTGATTCTTATCACTCTAGCGATCACCCAGCCCGTTGCTTTTAAGCCTGTTAAACTCTGAAAAATTGTTGAGCTATTCTCCATCGAGTGAACAACGCCTCCCCCATCTACATCAGACCAAACCCCAATATGATGCTCTTCTATTTCACTACCGACTAATCGCATCAACACTAGATCAAGCGGTTTAAAATCACTCACTTTATTGCAGTGCTGTTGTTCAAAACGCAATAAACATTTAGCGCGTCCAAATTTTGATAAACCTGAAACGGTCGGCATATCAATACCAAGCTCTTCTTTAATGATTAATTTAGCCCGTTCGTAGCAATCAACTTGTTTAGTCCACCGCTTGCCAATGTGTCTCTCTTCCCAACTCATATTTTATTAGTTCTTAATCATCGGAAAGCGTTGTACATTTATGTCGTCTTTCATAAAAGCTGGGTTAATCATGTCATCACTTGATAGTGTAATATTAATTACACCTTTGGTTGCATCGAAGCTTTTAGCCGTCATGGGTATATCCCACTTAGCGACTAACTTAATTACACCGTTAACATCGACTTCATAATTCAAATACTGTCCTGTTGGTGGTGGTGTTTCTTTTGCGGCTAATCTCAATGCCTTTTTTTGGTCTGGATGAAAAAAACCGATACTTATCTTTGCTTGAGCAACAGTTCCCTCTTCTTGATCCGCATCATCTAATTTAAAACCGTGGGGGTGGTATGTAACACCATCTGCTGTGAATTCTTCAAGCGAGTTCACGACATTGACTAGATCGGGTTGGCTTACACTCAAAACACGGAAACAATCTAACGATGTAACTGTATCATCTGCATATGTTGAAGCTTGTGATCTTGCCTCATCGTATGAAATAGGCATTATTTAAACTCTTTCTGGTATGAATGTTTACAGTGATTTTTATCACTAAACATCCAGTTTATAAAATGATAAAAAGCGTTGTACTTTCCTTGTTCTATATAGAACTTTCCAGTCAACGCACTCAACTTCAATATAAGCAACTAACATCCTTTTGGATTTATAATTTAATTGCTCTTTTAGTTGATACCAACCAGCATCTAAAACGGATTTGGCAAAACCTTTTTTGCGTTTTACCATTGCTTTAGAACTGACGTTACCAACTACAATCAATGAGTTATTTTTTACCAACATCGTAGTGAATTTATGATTCGTATCACTACGACGGTTTTTAATTTTTGCATGAATGGTTTTAACTAGCTTCTTCTTATTGGCACGTTGCGCCATAGCCAGTTTCTTTTCCATTCCGCGATAATATTCTTTTCTTTCTAGCTCAACACCGTCAGAGCAAACAGCCGTTGTCTTTAAACCTAAATCAATACCTATTTGTCCAGTACCTTTTGATGGTTCACACTTAACTTTGACCACAATAGATAAATACCATCTACCTCGTGCATCTTGTGAAAATGAACCTGAACGAAAATCATAGTTTGCTAATCCGTAGCTATCCCAAACTTTGAAAAAATAACCGCAAAACTTAATTTGACCGTTTTTATACTTTACCGCGCCTGATTTGAACGGCACAAAACCTAGAGAACGTCTAGCGCCGCCAGAAGTGCGCCATTTTAGTTTTGATTTTTTAAACTGTTTTCGAGCTTTGGCGTGAATAACAATTATTTCTTGAAAAGAGCTAGCACCGATAATCATATTGCGCTCTTTCCGTATACCTTTGTATTGTTTTTGAAGATCAAAAGCTGAAATATTATTGAATACATAGCCTACTTCTGGAATCGGTATCAAGCAATTTTCAGCGGTATCCTCATTAACTGCATTCCAAACTTGATTAATATCAAACGCCATACGGTTAAGAATATTATTACGATTATCCTTAACTCTGACTTTTAATGTTTTCAATACTTCATTCATTTTATTTTTTGATTCTCTATGTATTGTTTAATTTGCGCTAATGGCGCACCGCCAACCGTTGAGCAAAAATAACTATTAGTCCACAACGTAGGCAGTCTTGTTCTGAGGTGCTTAAATTCCTGCCTTAAATATCGAGAGCTTGCGCCTTTAAACTGCTTTACTAGCCGATGAATACCGTACTGAGGGTCAACCTCAACCAATATGTGTACATGATCTTTATCGCATTCTATCTCTATTAAATCCGCATCACGTTCTTTGCATATATTTAAAACAATTTCCTTCAATCTTTCTTCAACAAAATTGTTTATAACCTTTCGCCTGTACTTTGTACACCATATAATATGATACTTACAAGAATACACGATATTTCTGTTTGATTTATATTGCATGATTTTTATTATATACAAATCACCTGTATAATGTTAAACATTTTATAACTCGCTTATATCCCCACGGTTAAAACACGTGGGCTTTACGCTCGGTTTTGGTAACAATAATGAAGTCCTGTTGCTTTCTTCTTGCTTGAAAAGTCGGACTGGGATTATTATTAGTAGACCGAGCGTGACCCCGATGTACGCTAACATTAATAAAGCGATTGAGCGTAGCATATCGTTTACGCACCTTTTTGATTGGCAAGCCAATCAGCATATGGTTGATAATCTGTGTAGCTCGTGGCTTCTGCCATTGTGAATTTCAGATAATCAATAACCATGCGTTGTTTCGCCCCAACTTCAGTATTCACTACTGCATCGAGTGCGTTATTCACTTTTTTAGTTGTTATCTTAGTAATATCAACAAACGCAAGCTCTGTATTCGCATCTAAAACCCACGCATCAACTATTGTTCTCATTGATGTGTTCTTCATCAGTTCCGAGTATAACCCAGATGTCGCTGGGTTTGATCTTGCCTTGTAAGACAGTTCATCAATAGCTTGTTGTCGCTGTTGTTTTGTTGTAATTATTTTTTCTCGCAACAAGTCTTTTTCTAAACGATCTCTATAATACTGAATCTCTTCGTCAGAGAGATATTCTTGCGCATGTGATAGAAAAATAGGGCTTGCTAAAATATCCCCTTTTTCTGTTACTATTTCTTTAATAGAAATAATCTCATCTTCAACCGCTTCTTCATTATTATCTGTAATACCAAAATCAAACATATATACACCCTTAGTCTAATGTCTTAGCTAGAAAGCTAAGAGTTTTGTTTGCCGTTAGCACATTAGAGAAGTCTGATCTAATGTGCGAGAAAACAGTAGCTGTAGAGCCTGCTGCACGAGTCAATGATTTAGAAGAGAAAATAAAACTATCACCGTATGCGCTACTAACAATCTCTCCCCCTCCATCTAGTTTCAAATAATTTAGAGATACATAGCATCTCGCAGATACTATATACATACTCACTAATATTGTGTTACTAGCTATAGTCAGCGTGTCACCATCTCTAGCACTCTCACCGAGCCTCGCGTATATACTCGCAACATTTCCATAATTACCATAAATCATGCCGCCAACTATAGAAATTGGATTTGTTGCGGCGACAGTCGTGACTTTTACAAACAAAAACCCGATGTGAATTCTCACGTTAGTTGATATGACAACTCCAGAAACATTAAATCTAAACGATGAATATGACCGCCCGTTTTGATTATAGAAATTTATTTTGAGATGAGCTCTATTACCGTCACCAGCTCCTGAAACAAACAGAATAGAAGTGTCATGACTTATATCCTTGATAATCTGTGTTGTTTGAGTAGAGCTACCCAGCTCAAAAACCTGCCCATTTCTCAAAAATATTTTATTAATAAATCCTGACTTAACAGCTAAACAAGCGTCTGTCACATTGTTGAAGGGTGATAAATACGAACCTTCTCCATTTACAACAGACGTATCAACGTATATATTAATTATTGGCTGTTCATTTAAGTTATTTGCATCTATCAGTTGACCGATGACACTAGCATCATCAACTGCATTAATACGATTTTGCATTGCAGTGACAAGCCCTTGAGCGACCACGTCTTTCGATTGAATAGAGGCAAGTTCAGACTCTGAAAAACCTGCCGCTTCACATATTCTTAATGCACAGGCTTCTGCATCGTCTGTGATTGTTTTGAGACGTAACGCCTCTTCTTCATAAGCACCCATTTAATTGCACTCCACTAGTGTATTTTGCGATGCTTGACTAGCATCGTTAATGATTATTTCTGCTCTGTCATTATGTCTACTATAAAGACAAACAAAGCTTTCTGTTGTTGCTTTTATTTCTGTAATATTTTCATTCGCTCTATTGTTAAATCTGTTATACAAGCACGCTAGTAACTCTGTTGACTTGCAAACGTCATAGACATAATTACGACCGTCTATGACTGCATCTTCAAGCTCCCAAACCGCCCATGCTTCGTTTGCTGAATCTTTAACAAGCACTAAATTAATGGAAACTGTCCACGTATTTCCATCAAATTTAGCACTCCAAACTTCACCAAAATTCGCTTTCCATGCACCAATTTCACGATGCACTAACCAATCAGCAGTAAACTGACCACCACCACTATTGACATGACAACGATACCAATCTAAAAATATTTTAAATTGTTCAGTATCAAAATGAATATCACCCGAAAACTGACTGACAGTACCCATCAGTTTCTTAACACGTCTTTGACGACTAGATGACATCTTCAAATATTCGTAATGATCAACAGCTTGCAAACCGATAGTTTTTATCTCTGTTCCGCAATTTATTACGGTTGGCCAAATATGAGGATCAACACAAACAAGTGGATAATTATCAAATGCTGTCTGTAGCTCAATATCAATAGCTGATTCTGACAACCAGCTTGTATTGACCATTTCGCCTTTGAATCCGTGCGCGGGTGTTTTTATTTGACGACCGATTAAACCATCAAGACCAATATCTGACAACCAATCATAAGCTGTCCAACCGTGGTAACTATCTAACTCTGCACGGTCGGCTCGACTCAACCCAATAAAACTACACTTAGTGTCGAAATATAAATGCCCAGTATCGCTTCGGCTCTCTGAGTTCCAACTATTAACAAACTGATTATCGCGGGGTTTAATTTCGATACTTTGCAAGTGAAGCATTAAGCAGCCCGCCCTTTTGATTGATACAACTTACTCAACCCTTTACCTTGAGCACCTCGATCAACTAAGTATCCTTCAATCTTCTCAAACCAGATATTTTGATCTGTACCACCTGTTTCATTTTGTTCTTCTGTTGCTCGTTGAACAGGAGGAGCGTTATGTATAACGGTATTATTGACCACTTGAACACTTGCACCAGCGCCATTTTGACCGCTTTTACTCATACGGCTCGCAGGTGTTACATAACCGTTATTTGGACTGAACAGATAATGATTACCGTTTGTACTTACGACTTCTGGCTCGCCTTTTTCTAAGAATGGATATATTTTACCCGATGTTATCGACCCACCATTTGCTTTACCAGAACCGAAGAAGCTACCAATAATATCCGCAAACCAATCGCCAGAACCACCGCCAGAACCACCACCAGAACCACCAAACAAATCAAAACCGCCCAATAACCCACCCTTTCCATTCTCACCAAATAGCGCGAGTTTCAATAAGGCTTTTTCTGCTTGCTTGATTAAATTATCAAAATACGAGTTTATCCCCTGCGTACCCCCTGCGAGCGCACTAACAAAATCATCTTGAGAACTTTTCATTTCTTCTAATGCTTTTTGGCTAGCTTGTTCTGCTTTTATTTTCTTCTCTAACGCGATCACATTAGCATTTGTTGATCCTGCTGATAAATCTTGCGCGTTTTTCCAATTTGTATACGCATCTGGCAACATCACTAATTGATTATATTCATCAGTTAATGTTTTAACTTTATCAGCGATTGTTTTTCGCAATTCTCGCGCTTTATTTGCAGATTCTGTCTCGATATTCATCGCGCGCTCGGTTGCATCGTTAGCGCGTAACTGTGCCATTAACTTATCAACAAGCGATACACTCACACCTTTATTAATTAATATTTGACGTTGCCCTGCCATTTCTGCAAGTGCGTTTACTCGTTCTTGCTCTTTTTGCGTTAATGATCCGTCTTGAACACCCGTTTTAAAAGACAATGTGATTGATTTATCTTTTGCAGAATCTAGGGCTGATTGCGTGCTTTCAATTGCGCTTTTTAGGTCTTTTTGTGCATCAGATTGTTTGCTGACACTGTTTGTAACTGAATCAATACTGTTTTTAACATTAACATTATTCTTAATATCTTCTTCTGATTGTTTGCTGACACTGTTTGTAACTGAATCAATACTGTTTTTAACATTAACATTATTCTTAATATCTTCTTCTGATTGTCTGCGTTTTTCCGCATGTATTTCTCTTGCTTTACTACCAATCTCACTTAATACAGAATTTACAATATCTTTTGTTTTCTTATACCCCTCACCAACATAATCAACATCAATCGCCTCTTTGAATGTCGTACTTACATTATTTGCTAATTTACTAGCAGAACCTTTAAATTCATTTTCGATTCTATCAAACTTAACTTGGAAAATATCTTCTGCTTGAATCTTTTCACCTGATTTAACAGAATCAACTATTTTAGAGATACCATCAATCGCAGAGCTACCAACATTTTCTGTAGCACGTTCAATTTTTTTACTATCAGGTAAAAGTTTATTGAATTTATCCACAATCCAATTGTACCCGCCCTTTACAATTGATTTTGCCTTATTCATTGCCGCTGTAAATATCTGACCAAACACTTCTGGTAAATTCTTTAACCCATTAACTAGACTGTCGAATGTTTTAGCACCTTCTTCAACCAAGTAATTAACAGCTTTTATAAAATTGTTTGGTAAATCATAGAACCCAAGGATTATAGTATTCAAACCAGTTTCAAACATAGAAATCATACCATTCACTGCTTGAATAGATAAATCTTTTAAGGCGTTAGGTACTAACTTGTAATTTTCTATAATTGATTTAACAACACCAACCCACGAACCTATCATGAAATTAGCTAAGTTTTTCCATATCTCAGGTACTTTACCCATATACTCTATTATTGTTTGGAAAGCAGAACCTTCTTCAAGGTTGTCATAAAAACTACTTAAAGATTTTTTCGCATTGTCGAATAACCCAATACCTTTTTCTTTTAAATATCCGTAGTATTCTGTTGTTTTTTCTTTTGCCAATTCCCATGTCGCGCTTATGGTATCACCTACAGTTACATAGTGACCACCCACTTTAATCACATCATCACCGTGAGAAGCAACATAAGCCCCTAGAGCCGCAAACCCACTCACTAAAAATAATATAGGATTGGCTTTCATCACTAGGTTTAAAGCCTTCATTGCTTTTTTCATACCAGTTACATTACCAGTAGCAAACGCTAACGCAAATTTTGCTGGTAATATTAACAATTTAGAAGCGATATAAGTTGTGATAGCTAAACCCACACCTTTCATTGCACCAATAACAACTTCTGTGTTTTCACTAATATACTTGAGAACTTTATTAGCTTGTATACCTAATTGAGTAAACAACCCACCACTACTTGTTAATGCATCACCTAACTTTTCTTTTATTCTTAATAAGTGAAATGATGTTGTATCAGCAACACCCGCCCAACCTTTAGCCGCCGCTCTTGCCGCACCACCATATTGTGATTCAACCTCTTTTAATATTAATTTTTGAGCTTCTGCGGTTCGACCAAGTTTGACCATTTCCTTTACAGCATCTTTTTGCCCTTGCGTAAAAGATACACCAGAACGTGACATAGCATTCATACCCTTAACAGGGTCTTCCAATGCCTTACCCAACTGTAACGCGCTCGATTTAGCATCAGTACCCATGACCGTTGCCATATCTAAGGCTAACTCGGTTGCGCGGTTGAAAATAGGTTCTGATATTTTCTTGAATGTTAATAAGACATTTTGAACATCTGTTATCCCATTCACAGAACCAAGTGTGGCTAAGTCTAATTCATTAGCAAACTCATGTAGTCCTTTAGCGGTAACTCCTGCTACACCACCTGTACTAGCTATTATTTGTTTAGTTACATTCAAACGCTTTTCTAAATCACTAGATGCATCAACTAATGATCCAATCGTTTTACGAATGACAAACAAGCCACCAGCAAATGCTCCAGCAAGAATACCACCTAGTAAAAGTCGCTTTGTGTCCCCTAACTTACCAATAAACCCAACCATACCTTTGCTTGTTTTATTAATGGATTTATTTAGTTTATTTGTTTGAGTAGATGCGCGTTGAGATGCATTCGCCATACCACCAAGATCGGTAGAAACTTTAGGTATAGACACACCTTTACCAATCAATTGTAGTTTACTAGATACAGTTGAAGCTCTATTTTCTAAAGAACGAAGCGTTTTATTTGTTGCTTTTGATTGTAAAGAAAGTTTTTTGAGATTATCTACAGCTAACTGAGAACCTTTAATGATACCAGAGTATTGATTAGATGACGCTTTTTGTGATAAAGGTTTATTTATGTTCTTACTGAGCGCACTAAAACTTTGAGAAACTTTATTACCACGCTTCTCAATATCACTAAGATTTTTAATGATGCGTTTAGAACTACTTTCAGCAGGTCTTGAGTCTAAACGAACCTCTAATACTGCAACACTCAAAATAACACCTTACTTGTTATGTATTTGCCGTTGTAATACGATCATCACATTTATTATCGGTCAATTTCACTCTCAATCGAAAATAAGATTGTTGTAAATTCTTGAACACTATCTAATGGTTTAAAAATATCGTAATACCCTTGTAGAGTTAATGATATACCCTCATTCATTCCACCACCTCGACTTAGAATAGAAAAAGCATGTTGGTATTCCAATGCCATATTTTCCAATATCGGTAAAGAATCTAACTCTGGAGGTTTGAAACCTGTTTTTTTCTCAATGTGTTTAAAAAAACTATATTGAGATTTTCCATCTTTATCAGAGTATTTACGATGCCAATTAAACCAACTAGCTACTTTTTTACGAGTTTTTCAGTCTCCTTTGTTTTCTCTTCTTCTTTCTTCACTACAGATTTAATGTCAACGCCATAATTCCTAGCATCCATAGAGAACAAGAGTATATTACCTAGAAAACCTTGAGAACCACCTAGTTGATCTTCCAACCATGCAACATTCTCTTTTGTGAATTCAAGAGGACTTCCGTCTTCCTTTAACAAGCCTTTAGGATTCCATCCAGCAATATAACCATGATATAATTTATTAATGAAAAAACGACTAGCATCTTCTGGATTGTCACTCAAATAACGAGATTCCGCCTCTGAATCTGGTGCTACTGTGAGTAATGATGGCATTTCTCTACGCGCTTTCTTAGTGGCATCTTGAACACGCTTTGAATTGTGATAATAAATATCAACCCAAGCATCATCATCTTTTGGTTTATCAGGTTTACCTTCAACCCAATATCGTACAGGTTTTTCTAAAAGCGATTTATCTGTTTTTTTGAATGTAATAGCCATTTTTATTATTCTCTCTTTTTCTTGTTAATATTTTATGTTTGAAACTGGTTTGACACATAATACTTTAATTAATCATAAAGTATTATGTGGGTTCTCAAATTATCCTCTAGTTATTTTAACAGAAGCCGTGCCATTATTGTGAACAGGAATTATAGTTCCTGAAATTACATTTTCAGAACCTTGTCCAGCGCCAGTTGGTGTTGATGGTAATAGTCCACAATTTCCCATTTCAAACAACATTGATTTTGGTGTATCTGTGTTGAGTTTCCATTTTACAGAAGCATTTTGACCAGCGAAAGCTTTTTCGTAAAGTGAACGTGTTGTATCAACTAAATACCCTTCGAATGATATTTCAAACCTTGGCGAACCGTTTGTAATAATAGATGCACTAGAATCTCCAATACAACCAAAACTCTCTTTTGATCGAGAGCCTTTAAACGTCAGTGAACTCAGACAAATTGCGCCACCATCGAATTCAAGTAACGTAACGTCTTGTGAGTTAAATATCTTCTTGCTGTTGTCGGCAGAGGTTAATGTACCAGTACCAACTTGAGAAGCCGCATGAGTACCCAAAGCCTTTCGACCAATAAAGTCAAATCTGTTTGATACTCGACTATCATTAGGTGATTCTGAAAACTGTAACTGGTATTCCCAGTTATCGACTTCATGACCAGACTGACTAAGAAAATGATTACCTGTCATATCAGTGAAATCTTTTTCAAAAGCAAAATATTTCCGAGCTTTACCTGTCTCTAAAATCCCAGTAACAGGATCAAAAGTCCCGCCCATAAATGCTTCAATAAATACATCATGTTCATCTTCACGAAAACTAGCATTAAAACCACCAGTAGGTTTTTTAGCTCCGTAAGCAAATGATGTTGCATCTGCGTGATCGGATATTTCTTCAATAGCCTCACCAGTGATATTATCATTGAAATCCTCATCTACATAAGCAAGTCCTTTCCAATCAGCACTATTTGTAGGAATCACATTAGGATTAACAAGCTCTAAATATTTTAATGTTACGTTATCACCTGAACTCATTATTTATCTCCATCCAATATTTGATTTGATTTTCCCCGCGAACGAGGTGATTTAGTTTGTTCTCTAATTATACTTGGTAAAGGACTTACTTTAATTCCAACTTCTTCACACGCTTTACTAATATCTTTATTATCAGTAAAAACTTCACTCATTAACTTGGGATCAGCAATTTTGAAATCTGCTATATTAGCGTATCGAAACATACCAATAGAAGCACAAGCTTTTGCTAATTCTTCATCAGGTGAGTGTCCATCAATATAAACAACTTTCATAATTAGTAACCCCTTTTATCAACAACCGTTTCCAGTTTTGTTTCGTTTAGCTCGTAGAAATGAATACTCAATACTTACATTTATCAAATAACCTTTCTTACCAAATTCCCCTACTCGTTCAACTTTTGCTGGAGGATGTGTCCTTATATCAAGTAAATTAGTATCATCTTCCATAATACAAGTTATCAACTCAATATTACTATTATAAACATCCAAGTCCGAATCTTTTGGTACAATTAAATCTACCTGCCATAGCCCTGAATGTTCCCACGTACAAGAGTCAACCTTCTTACCGCCTACGGTTGCAGTCCTTAGTCTCAAACGTAATGAGTCTTTTATTAAATACGATTCGTTCTCTTCTTCTACAATAAATTTAGATGTTTTTTTCCTAAACTCCAACTCAAAGTATTTAGGTATCTCTATATCAGCGTGAAGTATTGATGTTGGTAACGCCATTTATAAACATACCTATTTTATTTAATTTTTAAACCAAACCCCTCGATATAAGGAGCTACTTCTATTGTTGATACTCTAGCGATACCATTTGGTGCTTTTGGTTGTGCAACTGAATGAGGTGCATTTTCGTTTGATGCACCGTTTTCCAGTTTTTGAGCGTAAGGTTTATGATTAGCAAATATCGTTAAACTCTTATTCTTCTCAATATGATCATACCAATCAGCATCAAAAGCACCAGTATCTACAGGGCTTCTTCGGTGAATCACTTGCTCCAGTTTATTTTCTCCGAAATTATGATTTGCCCGTAGGGATTTTTGTAAATCTAAACCTAAACTACTTGGTTTTACTTTCCACCCCATATTAATTACCTAGTTAAAAGCCGTATCTGTATTTAATAGTGTCTCTGAAACAAAACCAGTCAATGGTTCTGAATCTTGGGTAAGTAAACTAAATTCCGCTATTCTCAATTCACTTTTGTCTGTTGACTTTTCGTCTTGCACTTCATACAGATTATCAGCAGTAACCTTCCACCATTGATTGTTATAAAATAATAAATCTGCGTGAGATTGATTTCCTTCATAATCACCCAAACGTAAATAATTACCGTTTGGGTTTATTACCAAATTTAAACCATTGAAAGGATTGTAATGACATTTAATCTTCCCTTCAATAAAATCACCAGAAACATCAGTTTTTAAAAATTTATTATTTTTTATAGGATGTACAACCCCATAAAAATCTAAATCATCATATAATCCTTGTTTAATAATCTCATTCAAACTTAAAGTAACATCGGTTGCAACCTTGAGTCTTCGTAGAATCCTTTTCTTTGAAAACCTATCGACTGCGGATATTGATTTTTCAACACCATTTCCGTATTGATAACCTGTGCTGTGACTTGTAACACTCAACCCATTCCATGTTGTAGCCATCTAACAGCTCCCACACCCACTTTTATTATTATGTTGGTGAGTGTAATTACTACCACCAGCTAAACCATAAAACCTAGATTTTACGTTATTTGATAAACAATCTTTCTCAATATCACTAATTTGTTTACGCATGTTAGTTAATATGCCATTTGTTCCTTCCGCTGATTTTTCAGGTTTAAAAAAAGTCCTTGATGTATCAGCCACTTTGTCCGATTGCACTATCAACTCTGGACTAGTGTTTAAGTCAGGAGCAGAAACACCACCATTATCATCTTTAATACCAGATGAATGTAAAAGTAACATCGCGCTCAGATTGATATAAGTAACATATTTTTTAGGGCATTTACTAAGTATCGTTTCACTATTATCACGAGAAACAATCTCATTAATTGCAGATTTAACTAAAATATCAGAAACAGAGGTGAAATAAACAGAGAAGAAATTTTCTCTAAATTTAACCAAAAGTTCATCTGTATTCATAGTTTACTTACCATTAACTACTTGCAAATAGTTACTTGCAATCAAAGATTTAATTTGTGGGGATTTCAGAAGCGCGTTACCGACACCAGAGACAAACTCTTTAGAATCACCAGCATGAATTTTATAACTACCAACAGTTATCACCTGTTCTGGATGACCATTACCGCCTGTCAAATTCTGAAAAATGATAGAGCCGTTATTGCTCACACGTTTTTTAATTGGTTTCTTCTCAACTGCCTTTTTTGCCTTCGTCGGTTTAGTTGAGTTAGTTGTTTTTTTATCACTCTTCTCAACCTTCTCATCTACAACCTTTTTTGATCGTACCATTTTAAACACCTATTGTTATTTATTTATTTACTTGTTTATTTAATTTAAGCAATGAAAATAGGTCAGGTTATCTCTAACCCAACCTATTTTTCACCAATTAAATACCAGTGATAATCTTAACACTATCATAATGTTTCACAACTAAACCAGATGTGTTAATCATGCGGTTAGCATAAACATTCTTCGCGTCGTATGTAGCACCTTGCCAAATTACACCAGATGATTTGAGTTCAACAGAACCTTCATCATAAACAATAGCAATGTTCTCATTAGCAAAATCAGGGTGAGAATCTAACTCATCAGAGAATAAAATATCCCCTTTAAAGTTTATAGTACGTTGTTTCTTTAATAACTCAGCTACAATGTCACCACGAATTCGACTGTCTGTACTTCCGTTAGGGGCTACTGCCGCATCCCCGAGAGAGTTTTCATAAGCCACTTCGGAAACCCAAACTTTAGGGTTGATCATATTTTTCATTGCAGAACGTAATACCTTCATAATCTGGTTGTCAGATTTAGAACTCCATTCCGTTGCATTACCAACACCATCAGGTGCGGAAGCAATTCGAGTAATAGAAGGGTGGTTAGTAATACCATACTGCATCATTTCAGGATTACCTTTCCAAAAACGATTAGCCAATAGGTTCATTAACCCAACAGATACCGCGTACTCTTTTTCTTCAACAATATCCTTTACTGTTTTATCTCTGCAATCGAATTGGCAGATTTTGTACCCAAGCTCATGTAGTGTAGTAAAACTACGGATAGGTTGACCACCAGCAGTTTCAACACGATTAGGATTACTGTCACAAGACGCAGGACTTGCATCACCCGCTACCCAGTTTCTACGGGACGGTGTGTGAGTAAAAGAATCATCACGTTCCCTAATCTTTGAAATAGAAACAAGACCCAGTAGTGGGAACTCTTTAACTGCTTTAGCAAATTGCGGTTTAAACGAATTACGAGATAGGTTGTCAACCTGAACCGTAAGACGTTTAATGTCGTTAGAATTATAACTCATTTATATATACCCCTTTCCTTGTTTAGGCTAAACCGCCAAGTTGAAGGGTGACGCTAGAACCAGCTTTTCCCCCGTTATCAATACGAATATTACTAGGTGCAGGTTGTGTTCCCGCATCTGCTACGTTCGTAACCCCACCAAGCAACTGATCTACTGGTGCATTAGCATCAACTACATCCACACGAATAAATAAATCATCAGCAGGTGTAATATCTTTTTCCGTGTAAACTGAAACTGATCCGTTAGTCACCACACCAATAGCAGTACGAATAGGATAATAATTCCATTTACTTTGTTCATCACTATAACCGATAGGTTTCCCTTTCGGTTCAGGTGTTACAGAACCACCACCTATACAGGTTGGTTTACAAGTATTGCCAGCAAAAGTAGTAACGCCAACAATTGGGAAAGTACCGTCCGCTTTTAATGCTGTAGCAATATCAGCAGAAAAGTTGGTTACTCCGTCCGCTTTCGATAAATTAACACCTGTTTTATCAGGAAGCATCATCATTCGCTCATTATTACTTGAACTTACTAGTGATGTGGGGGCATCTACAACGAAACGCCCTGCTGGAATATCTGAACCAATCGCAAATGCGCCAGACGCGCTTGAATATTGACCAGTAATTGCACCAAAAGCAGAAGCTGTCAGAGTAAGTCTCTGGGCGGTCGCTTTGTTGGTGTTGTTATGTTTGGTTTCTAAAGCCATTTTTGACAAACCCCCAATTATTTAGATTTAGTTGAAGCGAAAATATCGTCAGTTTCATCATTCTCTGCATCAACAGAGTCAGAATCAATGAATACATCATCAACTTCTTTGTTAGCATTTTTCGCTAGTGCGAATTCAAATATCTCAGTAAGTACATCCCCACTAAGAGTTGAGGCATTTGGAACACCAGCCTCCGCAAGTACGTTATGCATGATAGCAACAGAAGTATCACCTTCTGCTTTAAAACCACTTGATTGTGCTTTAGTTACTAATTCAGTGCATTGCTTCATATCGGCAATAACTTCATCGCGAATCTGAGCCTCACGACCAGCAACAGCTTCATCAACCTCAATGGTTTTCGCTTTTAAAGATTCAACTTCTTTTCTACTTGCTTTTAAATCAGACTCTACCGTATTTAATCGCTCTTGTAAGATGTTGTTCTTCGCTTGAAGACCTTCATCACCAGTAGATTTTTCCTTTTTTGGATTATCGCCCTTTACAGACATACCTTTCACCCCTTCTCGTTTAGATTTAACTTCACCTGTAAAACAGGCTCTTTGTTCCGCAAAGAACTCTCTTGTACTATTAACACTAGAATCAGACAACGATTTGCTATCTTCTCTAATCTCAGTAGCGAAGCCCATTTCTAACGCTGTTTTAGCGTCAAGTAATGTTTCGTTATCCATCAACTCAATAATAGCTTCTCTATCCATCGTGTCATTGGAGACACTGGTGTAAATATCTATCATGCCGTTAGCAATTGTCTGAACGTATTCTGACAATTCTTTAAAATCGTTTTGATTTCCACACCCGCAAGTCCAAGGGTTATGTACCACTGCGAAGGAAGAACTATTGAATACCCGTTCATCACATCCCATTAACATTGTAAACGCGGATGAACTTGCTTCTGATAAAACGATACCTACAAATTTTGCAGGATGTTCTTTTATATAGTTATGAAAAGCATTACCAACAACTACTGAACCACCCTGACTTGAGAATAAAACCTCAACAGTGTCTTGATCTGTCAAATTAAGACGGTCAATCTGTCCCAATAAAGATGTTAGTGTATTGTTCGTTCCTTCACCCCAATATTCCTCATCTTCACCAATATAACCAAAAATCCTTATTTCAGCATTTCCGTTATTATTAACAGCTTTTACTGAGAAATTATCAAAACTAGAAAATTTCTGAATCTGTGAAAATTGGTTTTTGGCTTGTAATAATAGATTTTTAGTCAAAATATATTCCTGATTTTATGTTTGAAACTGGTTTGACGCATACTTAATTGACAATAGTGTAGGTCTTTAGATGTTTGATTTAAAGAGGTTTTGTAGATATAATGCCACCTGTAAATGTCATATATTCATTTTTGAGGGTTTTATTAGTGACAACAGCTAAACGAAAAACAACACCTTTCCCTATTTACTTATTCAGACAATTAGAAGAATGCGCTAAAGAGGCGGGGGTATCCGCTAATGAATTTGTAAGGCAGGGTGTAAAGAGAGAAATTTCAATATTTCAATACACAAAAATGAAATCTTCTGAAAATGAGAAGTCCTAAGACCAATAGTGTGGTCGTAAAGAGCATTTTGGATGGGGTAACCTATAGAAGACCTCGCCATCTGGACGGCAAGCTTATATAGGGAGCTTGCAGATAGGACACTTGAT
>Ga0256840_1001707_pt1 | contig 20257 bp, 19 predicted proteins | sample 355202metaG_FD_185969 | JGI IMG/M metagenome (GOLD analysis project Ga0256840, IMG submission 185969) | Hydrothermal vent microbial communities from Mid Atlantic Ridge, Atlantic Ocean - 355-202 | ecosystem: Environmental > Aquatic > Marine > Hydrothermal vents | place: Atlantic Ocean: Mid...
CCCGGAGGCCGTGCGCCTAGCGGAACTGCGGATACCTTACCTTTCCATGCCCCAGGCCCTGGCCGCCTTTTTCCTGGAGGGCCGCAGCCCCCTGGTCGTTGCCGGCACCCACGGCAAGACCACAACCTCCTCTCTGCTTGCCACCACCCTCCATCGGGCCGGCGCCGCGCCGGGGTTCATGATCGGCGGCATTGTCGAGGCCTTTGGCCGCAACTCCCGTGTCGGATCCCCGCCCTGGTTCGTGGTCGAGGGCGACGAGTACGACACCGCCTTTTTCAACAAGGTCTCCAAGTTCCTCCATTACCGGCCCCATGGTGCCATCCTCACCTCCATCGAGTTTGACCATGCCGACATCTTCACCGATCTTGACATGATCAGGGAGTCCTTTGCCGCCTTTGTCCGCCTGATCCCTGCCCATGGTGTCCTCGTGGCCTGTCTTGATGACCCCGTGGTGGGCGAGATAGCCGCCCTGGCCGGCTGCCCGGTGATCTCCTACGGCACCGGCGGGCAATGCCGCTGGCAGCTCAGGGATCTTGAAGTTCGTGGCCTGAGCAGCCGTTTCGCCGTGTACCGGGACGACCAACTCTTTGGCCGTTTCACCCTGCCCATGCCCGGCGTCCACAACGGTCTCAACGCTCTTGCGGTCATCGCCCTCATGGATCACCTCGGTTTTGCCGCCAATGCCATCGGTATCGGCCTGGCCTCTTTCGAAGGCGTCAGGCGGCGACAGCAGATCCGTGGCGTGGCCGGCGGTGTCACCGTGATCGACGACTTTGCCCATCATCCCACCGCGGTACGCGAGACCGTGAATGCCCTGCGCCTGGCCTGGCCCGGCCGGCGGCTGATCGTGGTCTTCGAGCCCAGGACCAACTCCAGCCGCCGGGCCGTGTTTCAGCAGCAGTACAGCAGCGCCTTTGCCGGCGCCGACCTGGTCCTGGTCCGTGAACACCTGCCCCTGGACAGTGTGCCTCCTTCTGAGCAGTTTTCCTCCTCCCGTCTCGTTCGCGATCTGCAGGCCCGGGGTCTTGCGGCCCATTATTTTGCCGATACCGACGCGATCCTTGATTTTCTCGCCGGTCAGTGTTGTGAAGGGGACGTGGTCGCCATTCTCTCCAACGGTGGATTTGATAATATCCACCAGCGGTTACTGTCCCGGCTGCAGTGATTTGTCTTGACAGGCGGCCCCGCCTGGATGTATACAATTCTGAATAGCCATTCATTATTCGTGCGGGACCTGTTCGCAGCGGTGGCCAGTATCCCGGGTGTTGTCCGGGGGCGGAATGCCGGCAGAGCCCCGTTCAGCCGGGAGCGGCCGGGGTGGTGCCGCTTCGCCCGCCTGCGTCCGGTTTTCTGTAACCACAAGGAGTTGCTCTATGAAGATCGCGGTGATGAAAGAGACCCATCCGGGCGAGACCCGGGTGCCCATGATCCCGCCCACCATCGCCAAGCTCGTCAAGCTCGGCGCCGAGGTCGTTGTCGAGAGTGGGACCGGAGAGACCTGCCGCTTCCAGGATGGCGACTATACCGCTGCCGGCGCATCCATCGGCACCTCGAGGGAAGAGATGCTCCAGGCCGCCGACATGGTGCTTCGGTTGCGCAAGCCGCCCATGGAGGAGATCGGGCAGATGAAACGGGGCTGCATCCATGTCAGCTACCTGGATCCCTTCAACGAGGAGGATCTGGTCAACAGCCTCATCGAGGCCGGCATCAGCGCGGTTAGCCTGGAGATGATTCCCAGGTCCACCGTGGCCCAGAAGATGGATGTGCTCAGCTCCCAGGCCAACCTGGGGGGGTATGTCTCGGTCATCATCGCCGCCGATCACCTTGACAAAGTCTTTCCCATGATGACCACCCCGGCCGGTACCATCAAGCCGGCGCGGGTCTTCATCATCGGCGTCGGCGTCGCCGGCCTGCAGGCCATTGCCACGGCCCGGCGCCTCGGCGCCCGGGTCGAGGCCTTCGATACCCGGCCGGTGGTGGAGGAGCAGGTCAGATCCCTGGGCGCCAAGTTCGTCAAGGTGGATCTGGGTGAGACCGGTCAGACCAAGGACGGCTATGCAAAGGAACTGACCCCGGAACAGTTGCAGAAACAGAAGGAGGGCATGGCCAGGGCATGCGCCCAGGCCGATGTGGTCATCACCACGGCCCAGCTCTTCGGCCGGCCCGCGCCCCGGATCATCGACCGGCCCATGATCGCCGGCATGCAGCCGGGCAGCGTCATCGTCGACATGGCGGTGGAGACCGGCGGTAACGTCGAAGGGTCGGAGGTGGACAAGGTGGTGGAGATCGAGGGGGTCAAGGTGATCGGTCTGGGGAACCTGCCCGGCCGCGTGGCCCAGACCGCCAGCCAGATGTACTCCGCCAACCTCGGCAACTTTGTTGATCATTTCTGGGACCGGGAGGCCTCCACCTTCAGGCTGGACCTGGAGGACGAGATCATCAGGGGCGCGCTCATCACCCATGACGGCGCCCTGTTCAGTGAGACCTACAAGAGCATCATGAACAAGTGAGGAGCCCATGGAAGCGGTTTATCTGACCTTTGTCTTTGTCCTGGCGATTTTTCTCGGCTTCGAGCTGATCTCCAAGGTTCCGTCCATCCTGCATACACCGCTGATGTCCGGGTCCAATGCCATTTCCGGCATCACCCTCATCGGCGCCCTGGCGTCACTGCAGACGGATCACCACGGTTTCACCGCCTTCCTCGGCACCCTGGCGGTCATCTTTGCCACCATCAACGTGGTGGGCGGCTACGCGGTGACCAACCGGATGCTCGAGATGTTCAAGAAAAAGGATGAGGGAGGTGGCCAATGAATGTCTCCATGATCGGCATCAACTTCGCCTATGTCATTTCGGCGGCCCTGTTCATCTTCGGCCTGAAGATGCTCAGCTCGCCGGCCACGGCCCGCCGGGGCAACCTGGTCTCGGCCCTGGGCATGCTGCTGGCCATTGTCGTGACCCTGCTGGCCCAGGGTCTTGACTACAAGTGGATCATCCTGGGCATGGCCGTGGGCACGGCCATCGGCCTGGTCGCCGCCTACCGGGTGGAGATGACCGCCATGCCGGAGATGGTGGCACTGTTCAACGGGTTCGGCGGTATCGCCAGTCTGCTGCTGGCCTGGGGCGAGTACCACCAGTACCCGCAGATGTCCACCTTCATCGCCATTGTCGCCTTTCTCTCCGCCTTCATCGGCGGTGTCACCTTCACCGGCAGCATGGTGGCCTACGGCAAGCTGGCCGGCCGGATCAACACCAAGGCCATCCTCTTCAAGGGCCAGCACCTGATCAACGCGGGTATCCTCCTGCTTGCCATCGGCGCGGCCGTGCTCTTCAGCATGCACCCTGCCTCGGGTGGCGGGTATGCCCTGTTCCTGCTCATCATCGTCCTGGCGCTGGCCTTTGGTATCACCTCCACCATCCCCATCGGTGGCGCCGACATGCCGGTGGTCATCTCCCTGCTCAACTCCTATTCCGGCCTTGCCGCCTGCGCGGCCGGATTCGTGATCTCCAACAACATCCTCATCGTTGCCGGTGCCCTGGTCGGGGCCAGCGGCATCATCCTCACCAATATCATGTGCAAGGCCATGAACCGGTCCCTGGCCAATGTCCTTTTTTCCGGCTTCGGGGCCGTCACCCAGGCCGGGGAAGGTGGCGGTGAACAGGGTGAGATCCGGCCGGCCACGGCCGAGGATGTCTACTATATCCTCGAGGCCGCCGATTCTGTGGTCTTCGTGCCCGGCTACGGCCTGGCCGTGGCCCAGGCCCAGCACGTGGTGCGCGAGCTGGGTGATCTGCTGGAGGCCAATGGCACCGAGGTCAGCTACGCCATCCACCCGGTGGCCGGCCGCATGCCGGGGCACATGAATGTGCTGCTGGCCGAGGCCAATGTCCCCTATGACCAGCTTGTGGAGATGGACGACATCAATCCGCGCATGGATTCGGTGGATGTCTGCGTGGTCATCGGTGCCAACGATGTCGTCAATCCGGCCGCCCTGGAGGACGAGTCCAGTCCCATCTACGGCATGCCGATCATCGAGACCTTCCGGGCCAAGACGGTCATTGTCCTGAAGCGCTCCATGAATCCCGGTTTTGCCGGTATCCAGAATGCGCTCTTCTTCCGTCCCAACACCAGGATGTTCTTCGGCGACGCCAAGGCCTCGATCCAGGCCCTGATCGCGGAATTCAAGGGAACCGACTAGCCGGCGGCCGGCAGAAGACGTTGCAGGGAGATTTTTTTAAGGATGGCCTGGAAAGTTGAGGCGCGGAGCCCTATACTTTAACCGAGGACGTGCCGCGATCCGCCAGGGACAGGCTGCAGGTGGGGCGTCCGGTAACACCGCGGTGCAAACAGAAGAAACGTAACAGTTCACCGCCATCGGCAAACCACCTGAAGATGCCGATACTTTTACGAAGAAACCAGGGCCTTCATCCCGGGTGTCCCGGAGTGCGAGCCCGGAGGATGTGTGGAATGAAGATCGATCAATCGAACAAGGCTATTTTATGGCTGCTTGCCGGGATCGTCTGGTTTGTCGTCAATATCCGTGTGGCTGCCGGGATCGGCTCCATGACCGAGCGGGCCTTTGACGGCCTTGTGGGCGGGGTGGTCCTGCTGGTCTCCATCTATTATGGCTGCAGGTTTTTCGGCCTGCTGAACGATGCCGCTGACCGGGACATCGACTCCCGGTAGGAAAGCGGCATATCTTTGCCATGATCTCGGTCCCTCGGGAGAGGCGCCGCTGCAGTCACCTGGGAACCTGTCTGGTGAAGGAGGTGATCTCCGCCTTGAGCCTGGCCACCTGCAGCTCCAGTTCGGGGACCGCGTCCGGTGTGGCGCAACACTGTTCGATGGCATGCGCCATCCCGGCGAGTTCGTGCAGGCCGAGATTGAGAAGTGCCCCCTTGAGGACATGCCCTGACGTGGCAAGCAGTTCCAGGTCGTTTTCCCTGAGGTTCTTTTCCAGTCGCTGCATGTGGGTCAGGAGCGTATCCAGGAAGGCAGGCAGAACGGCATCGATCTTTTCTTCTGTCAGCAGATAGGCCGTGGCCAGATGGTCTCGTATGGTCTGCCGGTACGTTTGCCCCTTCATGGTATCGTTTCCCTGCTTGTTATCGGTAGGTCTTTCTGATAATGATAGCTCATTTTCTTCCGCCCTTCAACGTGTTCCCTTTCCCCCGGCCGGGCGGCCATGCATCCGCTTGAATCAAAGATCTGTACGGTCATTGCCACCAGCGGCCTGCCCCTGTCCGGGCGGGAGGTGGTGGTTGGCGTCTCCGGCGGCCCGGACTCCATGGCCCTGCTTTATGTCCTGGCATCGCTGCGTTGCCGCCTGCACATGGCCCTGTATCCGGTCTATGTGGATCATGGCCTGCGGCCGGAAGAGACCGGGACGGAGATCGCCCTGGTCCGGGAGACCGCCCGAGAGCTCGGCCTTGCCTGTGAGGTGGCCCGGGTCGACACGGCGGCCCTGCTCCGGCGACGCCGGCTCTCCCCGGAGCAGGCTGCCCGCGAACTGCGCTACCGGGCGCTGAACCAGGTGGCGGATCGGTTGGGGGATGGCGTGATCTGCGTCGGCCACAGCGCCGATGACCAGGCCGAGGAGATCCTGATCCGGCTGCTCCGTGGCAGCGGCCGCAGCGGTCTGTCGGGCATGCGGCCGGTCAGCGGTAGGGTGGTGCGGCCGCTGCTGGGGGTGACCAGGCAGGAGATCATGGCCTATCTCGGGGACCTGAATGTGGCATTCTGCCAGGATTCCAGTAACCTGGATCCACGGTTTCTCCGTAACCGCGTCCGGCACGAACTCCTGCCTTTTCTCGAGGAAAGGTTCGATCCCGGCATCAGGAAGGCCCTGCTGAAGACCGCAGCCAGCCTGGCCGAGGACGAGAGCCTGCTGGAGACCCTGACCCTGGATGCTTGGCAGCGACTGGTACGCCGGGAAGAGGCCGCTGAACCGGGCCGGGAAGCGGTGTGGTTCCTGGACCGGGCAGGATTCAGGGCACTGCCGGCCGCCCTGCAGCGGCGGCTGGTGGAGCATCTGGCCTGGCAGATCGGCAGCCGCGCCCGGTATGCCCATATCGTGGCAGTGGTTGAGGCGGCGGTGGGGGGTGTGACCGGCAGCGAGCTGCACCTGAGCCGTGGCCTGCGGGTGGCCGTTGAGCGGGATCTTGTCCGGTTCAGCTATCCCTTGGGCAAGGGGCCCTGGCGGGGCCGGCTGGCCGATAAAGCCTGACAGGGCAGGGGGCAAGCGGTCAGAAAATCCTGCGGCGGCCTCTTCAGCCTTTCCTGCTGATGCCAGCCCTGGCCATCCGGTAGCGAAGGACCCGTTCGCTGATGCCCAGGGCCCGGGCAGCCCGCGTCTGCACCCAGTCCGCTTCCTCCAGGGCATCGAGGAGCATCTGTCGTTCCACCTCGGCCAGCCGCTCGTTGAGGGTACCCTTCTGCCGGTCTCCCCGAAAATGGCGGACCTCAGGCGGAAGGTCGGCCAGACCGATGGTATTGGTGCGGGCCATGGTGATGGCCCGCTGGATGATGTGCTCGAGCTCCCTGATATTTCCTGGAAAGTTATATTTGGCCAGTTGGGCCATGGCCTCGTTGTCAAAGGTGGTCCGGCTGTTGAACCGCTGCAGGAAGAAGCTGACCAGTGCGGGCAGGTCTTCCTTGCGGCGACGCAGGGGCGGCAGTTCCAGTTCGATGACATTGAGCCGGAAATAGAGATCTTCCCTGAAACTGCCCCGGGCCACCATCTTTTTCAGGTCACGGTTGGTGGCGGCGATGATCCGCACGTCAACGGCAACCGGTCGTTCGCCACCCACCCGGGTGATGGTGTTCTCCTGCAGGGCACGCAGCAGTTTGGCCTGCATGGCCAGGGGCAGCTCCCCGGCCTCGTCAAGAAACAGGGTGCCGCCGTCAGCCTGCTCAAAGACACCGCGCCGCCTGGAGACCGCACCGGTAAAGGCACCCTTTTCGTGACCGAACAGTTCGGATTCAAAAAGGTTTTCCGGAACGGCCGCACAGTTGAGCTCGATGAAGGGCCCTGTCTTCCTCGGGCTCAGGCCGTGGATCAGGCGGGCGACCAGCTCCTTGCCTGTTCCGGTCTCGCCCCGGATCAGCACGGTCCACGGGGTCGGGGCGGCACGCATGACCATGGAGAGGAGTTCCTTCATGGCCGGCGAGTCGCCCACCATGCGCACCGGTAAATCATCGGTATCGATGGCCTCCTCCACCCGGCCGACATCCCTCTCCACCATGATCTTTTCTTCCATCTGCCTGATTCTGGCCAGCAGCAGTTCCAGGTCCAGCGGTTTTTCCAGAAAGTCATCAGCCCCGAGCTGCATGACCCGCACCGCGGTGTCCACGGCGCCGAAGGCGGTGATCATGATGGCGCGGACCAGGGGGTTGATCTGCTTGATCCGTGCCAGGAGCTCGTCACCGTTCATCACCGGCATCCGGTGGTCCAGGAGAACCAGATCCAGGGGATGGTCCATGAACAGTTGCAGGGCCTCGTGGCCATCTGCGGCCGCAACTACCCGGTATCCCTGCTTTTCCAGGAACCCCTGCAGCATGTTCCGCTGCAGCTCCTCATCATCAACGATCAGTATGTTCATTGTTTCCTGTTCCCTGCTGCTGTGTACCATTCATTTCTATCGGCAACTACGCTGCATTGCCGCTACTTTGATGGCCAAACGCGATCATGCGAAGATGCGGGGCCGGTAATATCTTCGCCGGTCTGTTCGCGGGGCAGCTCCACCCGGATGGTAAGGGTACGGGCGGCCTGGTCCGGCCGAAAAAGAAACCGTCCGCCATGGGCCTCGGCGATGCGGCGGCACAGGGCCAGGCCAAGGCCGGTCCCCCTGGTCCTGGTGGTGAAGTAGGGCTCACCCAGCCGCCGGCATTCATCCGCGGAAAGATCAAAGCCGTGGTTGGCGATCTCCAGGACCAGCCACCCGGCCTCTCTCCTGAGGTGGACCCTGATCCAGCCGCCGTCGGGCTGGGCCTCGACCGCATTTTTGAGGAGATTCTCCACCAGTTCCGCCAGCAGTTCCCGATCGCCGGTCCATTCCTGCCGGACGTCCAGGCGGCTGGACAGCTCGATCCCGTATCGCCGGCAGAGCGGCTGGTAGAGGGTGAGCTGTTGCCGGACCATCCGGTCTGGCCTGAAACTGATGTGCTGCGGCCGGAGTTCCCGGGTGAACCGCTGCAGCTCGGTGACAATGCCGGCTGTCCGGTCCACGGCCTCCCGCATGGCGGCGACCAGTTGCATCTGTTCCCGGGTCAGGTTGTCCGATTCCAGGGTGAGTCGCTGCAGGCCCATGTTGATCGCGTTGAGTGGATTGCGGACCTCGTGGGCAATGGTTGCCGTTGCCCGGCCCAGGGCGGCGGCCTCACGTTCACGGGCCATGAATCGCTCGATGTGCCGGGTCCGTTCCAGGTCCTTTTTCTGGTACTGGTAGAGGAGAAAGGAGAAGAAGATTCCCAGCCCGAGGAGGAGGCAGCCGAAAAGGATGAACTGGTTGCGCAGGCCGGCACGGCGGTTGACAAAGTGTTGCGCATCCAGACCCACCACCAGGGTTCCCCTGGAGGTCGGCACTCTGATGACCACGGTGGAGGTGGAATCTTCGTCGATGAGCCGGGCAGGAGAGATGACGGAAGTGGCCCGCCGATTTTTCTCAAGACGTACAAAGTGGATGCCGGGCAGGGCTGAAAGATTGGCGAGGAGGATCGGCAGGGCGGTCCGTTGCCGGAGGGCAAGGATCCTGGCTGCATCGATACCAATGACGATGCAGGAGATCGCCGATTCCTCGCCACTGGCGGCAAACACCGTGTAGCCGATCCTTCTTTTCTCGTCATATCGTATGGTTGACCGGGTGTCCCCACAGGAGGGAGGATCGGGCAGCCATCCCTCCGGACCGACAACGGTGGCACCATCTGGTCTGATAATGGTGATGCCGACCAGACCGGTTTCTCTGGCCAGCGCTGTCAGCTCGCTGTTTCGCAGTGGTTCGATGGAGTCAAGGTACTGGATGAATCCGGATTTTTCCGCAAGAAAGGTCCTGACGATTTCCTCGATGGTCTGTTCGGCCAGGGTGGCATTGTGGAGATTTTCCTCGATCACTCCGGCCACCAGGCGGGCCCGTTCCGCCGCATTGTGCTGCATGGTGGTGTTGATCCGGTGCATCTGCCAGAAAAAGGAGGCCAGGACAAGGGCGACCAGCAGGCCGAAAAAGAAAAGGTTGGCCAGCCAGGACGGCAGACCGGGGCCTTCGCCCGGGCCATTGCCATGGATGTCATTTTCCTGTTCTTCCATGATCGTCAGAGTTCACCGCTATCGGCAACCGCCTGAAAATACCGATACGTTTTGAAAAGGTTCAGCGCATCCTGCCTCCGGAGCCACGGTGCATTGGCCGGCCCGCCGGGTGCTGCCTCCGGCCGATGGAGCGTTGCAGCCGGAAACGGACGCCGGTGGGATCGTTCCCTGCGCCACGTCCCGCTCCCCTGATATCGGTGGCAGTGAAGAGCTGTCCGTCCGGTCCGAAGGCGCCCCAGACCCGGATGATGTTGCCCGGCCGCACGCAGACCGGCAGGGGAGAACGGATCCGGACCCGCAGGCTTGTCGTATTGTCCCCATCCATCGGCCGCAGGGTCAGTATCTCTCCAGCCCGGTCCACACGCACAACGGTGCCGATCACCAGCTCGGCCAGACAGCCTGCCGGCCGCAGGAGTATGGCGCTGATCAGGAAGCAGCAGGCGAGGGACGGTTTCAGCGGCAGCATGGGGTGCAGTGCATCACGGAGTTGAGGATATTGCCATGTTCCCGGGAGCGTCACCGTGTTGCCGCCTGATGGAGTACCTCGAAGAATACCTGGGGGTCCATGTCGTTGGCGGCGGCGATCTGCCTGATACTCAATTCCGGGTTCACATCCAGGCCCTGGTGCAGGAGCCCTGCCATGATCCGGGACAGGTCGAGATGGTACTGCTGGCAGATCCCGGTCAGCAGCCGGCGACCGAAACCGGGTGGAGGCGTATCGGGGAATGAGGTCGTTTCTGGCCCCTTTTGTATCGCTGGTTTGATGATATCATATATCTGCCTGGGTGTCCGACTGTTTGTGACGGCAATTTCCTGGATCGTCTGCCGGGAATCCGCAAGCCTGATACCCGCCTGGTGGAGGAGCAGGATGGCCTTGTCCAGGTCCATGCCGGTCCGTCTGGCAAAGAGTTTGAGCGGAGAGAGTTCCGCATGGCCATAGGGAGGTTCACCGTACCTGACCGCAGCCTTTTCCTTGATGACTTCACCGAGCCGGATCACCGTGCTCATGGGCGGTACGTCAAGGAGGGTGCCGCCTGCCACCGCAAGGCACAGCAGGAGGGCGATGTTGAAACTGGCACTGATGATCCGCACTTTTCCTGATCTGTTGCGCAGATAGGCGAGGATCGGCGTCCAGTTGCAGGCGATGTGCAGCAACCCGGCGATGAGGAAGAGAAGGCCCAGGTTGAGATGCAGGTTGTCCCATTGGGTTTTGCTCAGGCCCCAGAGATGCCAGTCGGCCCAGTAGGCCACTCTGCCGTGGGGAACGATATAGAGGACGATGCTGGTCACGCTCAGGAGGACCAAGGAAACCAGCATGGTCATGGAGGTGATTCTGCGAATGTTCATGATATTCTGCTCCGGTATGGTATATGATCGGTAACCGTTCACAGATGGCGTGCTGCTGAACTTTTACGCGGCAGCCATTCCCTGCATGGTCAGGGAGCAGGAACCGTGCCACGGTAAGCGGTCACAGGCACCGCATCTTCGCACGGTCGCTCCTGCCCGCATAGGAGGCTATAGCGGCCAGGAACGACCGCACGAACCTGCGGCACCTGAAACCGCTTACAAAATGTGGTTGAGAAATCGTGACCTTGCATATTCTGTGATCAGTTACGTGCCACGAGTACCGGCAGGAGAACGGACAGGATCACGGCGGCATCCATATTGGTCTGTCCCGGTTTTTTTACGTCATGGCAGCGGTTTCCGCAGTGAAGGACATGGAAGCGACGCATTGGCGCCTGCCCCGGACGGGCCGGGCGACGCCATGAGGCGACAGATTCTGTCCGGGTTCGACACAATTGTCGAGCGTCCTTCCCCCGAAGGAGGTTCCTGCTGAACAGAAAGTCACGCTCAAGGAGGAATGACCATGGAGCATCCGGAATTCACCGATCTTACGGCTGATGAACTGCGACAGTTCATGGCCGGGCACCATGAAAAGACCTACCTGCTCGTCGATGTCCGCCAGCCCCGGGAGTATGCCGGCGGCCACATCGCCGGCGCCATGCTGCTGCCCCTCTCCGAACTGCCGGCCCGCATCGCCGAGCTGCCGCCGGATCGTGACATCGTCTTCTACTGACGTTCCGGCAAGCGGTCGCGGGCGGCGGCCCATTTCTACAGCAGTGTGCCGGAAGGCGCGCGCAGGATCTATAACCTGCAGGGCGGCATTCTCGCCTGGCAGGGACGGACGGTAAAGGATTTCCCGGCCCTGGCTGTCTTTGATACGGCTGGTGAGCCGGCCGCGGTTCTGCTCCGGGCCATGGACCTGGAACGGGGAGCGCAGCGCTGGTACGAGGCGGTCCTGGCGCGCCATGCAGACGCTCCTTTTGCGCCGGTCATGAAGGTGCTGGCCAGGGCAGAGGAGGAGCACGCCCGCCTGGTATACCGGTACTGGCGGCGGCAGGTGGAACAGGCGCCTTCTTTTGCCGACCTGTACAACACTCTGACAGGAGACATCCTCGAGGGCGGCGGAGACGTGGCCGCCATGCTGGCCCGGCTGGAGGAGACCGCAGACGACGGCTGCATCGAGGTCGTCGAGATGTCGATTGCCCTCGAGCTGGCCGCCTATGACCTGTACCGGGGCATGGCGCACCGGTTCCGGGACAGTGACCTGGAAGAACCCTTTCTGGTCATCGCCCAGGCCGAGAAGGAGCACATGCGCCTGGCCGCTGAAAGTCTCCAGCACTGCGACCGGCAATGATTTTGCCGTTTTTCCTACTGCGGCAACGTTTTTTTTGAACAGCACCGCCCTCCTGTGGCAAAATGTCACAGGAGGGGGTGGTGCGCGACAGTGCCGCGTACCATACCGTCCTCCATCTTCTTCCCGTCTCGCCTGTCAGCCGGTTTCTCACCTCTGTCGGTGTGCCGGTATCTCCCCGACAGGTGGACGCCAGTCCCGGTTTATCAAAATGGAGGAACAATATGCTGAAAAACCTGCCGTTTGTTGTCAAGCAGTTGCTGGCCTTTGGTGTGGTCATGGTCTTGAAGGCCATCATCGGGGTGGTCGGCCACGTGGGGATGCAGCGGACCAGCGACGAGGTTCGTCGGCTGGATGCCTTCTTTCCCGTGGTCGATGTCGCCAACGAGATCAAGGTGGCCGTGGTTCGGGAACAGCGGATCCTGATGGATATCCTTGCCGCCACATCGGCCGGCGACCTGACAGAGCTCGGGCAGGAGCTCCTGGCCAACCGCTCCGGGGCGGCCCGGTTTTTTCCGCTCTCCAGGGAGGCCGGGGCGGCGATATGCCCGTTGCCGCTCTCAGGGACCCTGAGCAGAGGGCTGCAGTGGACCGGGCACGGCGCATTTTTTTCAAGGAGATTGTACCCGGCGCGGACCGGGCCATGGAGCTGGCCAGGAAACGGCTGGCCGGGGAACAGATCCCCCGGGACGAACTCAACGATCTGGACGCCAGGGTGGATGAGCAGGCCGGCGTGCTTTTTGCCGATCTTGACAGGCTGGAGAAGCTCATTGACAAGGATATCGAGTAGATCAGGCAGGAGACACGGAATACTATCCGGACCGGTGACCGGCTGCTGCTGGCCGTCACCGCTGCCGCCGCGGCTGCGGCTGTGGCTATCAGCTTTTTTCTTGCCACCATGCTGTCCCGTCTGATCAACAGGACCATCACCTTCACCGAGGCCCTGGCCGAAGGTGATTTCTCCGGCACCCTGGAGATCGACCAGCGCGACGAGTTCGGCCGCCTGGCCGATGCCGTCAACCGCCTGCGGCGGGACCTGCGCAGGAGTTTTCTTGCCATCAACCGGGATGCGGCCGGGCTGCGGATAACGGCCTTGGAACTTAATTCCATGTCAGAGTCCATGGTCGCCAATGCGGATACCACTTCGGACAGGTCCACCCAGGTGGCCGCCGCCACCGAAGAGATGAGCGCCAACATGAATTCCGTGGCCGCGGCTGTGAAAGAAACATCGGTGAACATGAACGTGGTGGCCACGGCCATGGAGGAGATGGACAAGACGGTCCAGGAGATCGCCCGTCGCGCCGAACAGGCCCAGGTGATCACCGGCAGAGCCGTGGACCAGTCCGGCTCGGCCCTGGCCAACGTGGATATGCTCGGCAGAGCGGCCCAGGAGATCTCCAAGGTGACAGAGGTCATCACCGAGATCTCGGCCCAGACCAATCTGCTGGCCCTGAACGCCACCATCGAGGCGGCGCGGGCCGGCGAGGCCGGCAAGGGCTTTGCCGTTGTCGCCAACGAGATCAAGGAACTGGCCCGGCAGACCACCGAGGCGACCCAGGAGATACGGCAGCGCATCGAGGGCATCCAGGACACCACCGGCACCACGGTCCGCGAGATCAATGAGATCTCCACCATCATCGGCGAAATCAACGAGACGGTGACAGGCATTGCCTCGGCGGTGGAGGAACAGGCGGCCACCTCGCAGGAGATCGGCAGCAATATCAGTCAGGCATCGATGGCCATCAGCGAGGTGAACGAAAACGTGGCCCAGACCTCCACTGTGGCCGGAGAGGTGGCCGGCGACATCACCCTGGTCAGCCGCCTTGCCTTCCAGTCCGCCGCGGATGGTGAAGAGGTCCGCTCAAACGTCAAGGAACTCAACGCTATTGCCGAAGCCATGAAGGCCACTGTGTCCCACCTGAAACTGGGACGGGTGAATTTCGACATCGACGCTGTCAAGCAGGCGCACATGGCCTGGAAAGAACGGCTGGCCCGGGTGGTCAAGGGCGAGCTGCAGCTCCAGCCCTCCGAGGTCACCGCCGCCCATGAGTGCGATTTCGGCCACTGGATCCACAGTGCCGAGGGACAGGCCATGGCCGGGAATACACATTTTCGCGAGGTGGAGGAGCTCCACCGCCTGGTACATGATCTCGCCCGGGAGATCGTTGCCGCGGTCAATGACAGCAAGTTCAGCGATGCCAGGGAAAAACTGAACCGTTTCAACGAGACCAGGGTACGGATGTTCGCCGGTCTGGACCAGCTCTATGTCGCCTGAATGAAATCTTGGTCCATTCGACGTTTGGCGTGGATAATAAACAGAAAGGCGGACATAAAAAAAGCCAATAAATCAAACGCTAGCGCGTTGAATTTATTGGCTTTGACATGGTGGGCGAGGCGGGATTCGAACCCGCGGCCTTCGGCTTCGGAGGCCGACACTCTATCCAGCTGAGCTACCCGCCCATGGTGGTCTGTCTGTGAGAAGAGGGAGGTGCACAGCCTGCCTCGGCAGGCGGATGCCTCCAACAACCGCGCTAACTTACCCGCTGGATCCTTTTTTTTCAAGGGTTGTTTCCGAAGATCTTTTGGAAAGCTCCTCCATGTACTTTTCCCATTCCACGGGCAGGGCGCTTTTTTTCCTGGTGTTGCAGCTCTTGCAGCAGGGCACCAGGTTGTCCCTGGTGCTTCTGCCGCCCCGGGAAAGGGGGATGATGTGGTCCATGGTGAGTGCCCTGATCCCTACCTTTTTCCCGCAATAGTAGCAGATACCGCTGCTGGTCTTGCGCTGCCACCAGCGGGAGCGCCGCAACTGTCTCGCCTTGTTGCGCTCTGCCCGGATGACGTGCTCGTCGATGCCGTCAAAGCCGAAGAAATCGTCGTTCACGGGTTCTCCACCAGGTCGCCGAGCAGGATCTTCCGGGCCTTGCCCACCAGGTAGAGCGAACCGGCCACGCAGATCAGGTCACGCTCTGTGGCCTCGTTCACTGCCAGTTCCAGGGCGTCCTCCACCGAGTCCGTGCACTTGGCGCTCTCCTGCTGCCGTTTTGGCAGGCACTGGCGCAGGCTGGCCGGGGAGGCTGAACGTTCCGACTCCGGACGGGTGAGGATGATCCGGTGGGCCAGGGGCGCCACCTCGGCCAGGGTTGTCCGGATGTCCTTGTCGGCCATGGCAGCCCAGACCAGGATCAGGCGGGAAAAGGTGAATTCGTGTTCAAGTGCCCTGGTCAGGGCATGGACTCCTGCCGGGTTGTGGGCACCGTCGAGAAGGAAACGGTGTCCGCTATCCGAACCGTTGACGGTCCTGAAGGTCTCCAGCCGTCCCGGCCACCGGGTCTTCTCCAGGCCGCTTCGCACCGCGGTCTCGTCCACGGAGAAGCCTTGCCCGGCAAGGATCTCCACCGTGGCCAGGGCAAGGCTGGCGTTGTCCACCTGGTAGCCGCCCCGCATGGCCAGGGGCAGGGCACTGTAGTGCCATCGCAGGCCATGGTACTCCCAGCCGCTGTTCCCCTGGCTGCTGCCCCGGCCGTGAAAATCGCGACCCAGGAGGTGGAGGGGGCTCTGGAGCCGGCGGCAGCGTTCACCGATCACCCGGCGGGAGACATCGTCATCAACCCCCGACACCACCGGGATGGCGGGCTTGATGATGCCTGCCTTTTCCCCGGCCACCTGTTCCAGGGTGGTTCCCAGGTACTGCTCATGGTCCATGCTGACGTTGGTGATCACCGAGACCAGCGGTGTCACCACGTTGGTGGCATCCAGGCGGCCGCCCATGCCGACCTCGAGCAGGGCCAGGTCCACCTGCTGTTCGGCGAACCAGAGCATGGCCATGGTGGTGGTGAACTCGAAGTAGGTGATCTGGTCGTCCCCGAGCACGGATCGGATCCTCTCCGTCAACCGGGTGAAATCTTCCCTGGAGATATAGTGGTTGCCTATGCGGAAGCGTTCCCGTACCGAACTCAGGTGGGGCGAGGTGTAGAGACCTGCCCGGTAGCCGGCGGCCGTCAGCACCGAGAGCAGGGTGGCGGCCACCGAACCCTTGCCGTTGGTGCCGCCGATATGGACACAGGCCACCTGCCGGTGTGGTTCGTCCAGGGCGGCCAGGAAGCGGTTCATCGAATCCAGGCCGAGCTTGATCTTGAAAAATTGTAACCGGTCCAGGTAGGACCATGCGTGCCGGTAATTCATGATGCGTATTTGGAAACAGAGCCGCCAGCCGTCTTCTGTCTCTTATTGGATGATCTCCAGCTTGGCGTAGTCGAGATGGAGGATCTTGTCGCCGTGGCGGTCGAAGCGGATCTCCACCCGCCTGGGACCGGGGATGCTTTTCACCGTACCGGGGCCGAACAGGGGATGGAGCACCTGCATGCCCGGGGTGAAATCGAGCCGGGCGGACCTGGTTTTTTGCGGCCTTGGCCGGGCCCGGTGCTCCTGGTCAGGAGACAGGGCAGGGGCCGGCATGGGGGTGTTGCCGATGATCTCGTAGAGGCCTGGGCTGATCTCCCGGAGAAACGGTGACATGCCGGTATGGTGCAGCTTGCGGTCCGGGGTCATCATCTGTCGCGGATAGGTGAGATAGAGCTGTTTCCTGGCGCGGGTGGCGGCGACATAGAGGAGACGGCGCTCCTCCTCCCACTGTTCGCCGGGCACGGTCCGCGGCTGGGGAAAGCGTCCTTCTGCCAGGCCGATGACAAAGACCACGTCCCATTCCAGGCCCTTGGCCGAGTGGATGGTGGAGAGGATGAGGCGGCCCTCCTCGTCGTCGCCGGACAGGGGGGCGGTGTCCGTCTCGGGCGGATCCAGGGCCGTGTCGTCGAGAAAGGACTGCAGATCACTGTACGCGCCGATCAATATCCGGACCTGGTCCAGGTCCTTGCGCCGTTTCGGATGGTCGTCATAATAGATCTTCTCGAAGATGGGCTCGTAGTAGGCCATGGCCGCATCGAACTGCTGGCTGGGGGTAAGGTCCGGCTGCCGCATCCGTCCCAGTGCCTCGTTCAGGGCCGCCAGGCCGCTGCGCCAGGATGGCGGCGCCTTGTAGGCGGCAAGCGCGGCCACGGGATCGTCGGATTCGCTGATTGCCGCCAGGACCTTGTGGGCCGTTTTCTGGCCCACCCTGTCGAGCTGCAGCAGGATGCGGTTCCAGGAGAGATTGTCCCAGGGGTTGGCCAGGATACGGAGAAAGGAGAGCAGGTCCTTGATATGGGCCGATTCGGTCAGCTTGAGTCCCCCCCGTTTCTCAAAGGCCATGCCGCGGCTGTTGAGCTCCAGCTCCAGCTTGAAGGAGTGAAAGCCGGAACGGAAGAGCACCGCCATCTCGGCCAGCGGAGTGCCGTCCTGGTGCAGTTGGTCGATCCTGTCGGCCACATAACGTGCCTCGGCTGATTCGTTCCGCGCCGGCACCACCCTGGGCCGCGTTCCTCCGTCGGTACGGGTGAACAGGGTCTTGGTGAATTTTTCCGTGGCAGAGGCGATGATGGCATTGGTCAGGGTGAGGATGGGCTGGGTCGAGCGGTAGTTTTCCTCCAGCTTGATGATGCGGGCCTGCGGGAACTGCCTGGGAAACCGCATGATGTTGTGGAAGTCTGCGCCCCGGAAACTGTAGATCGACTGGGCATCGTCGCCCACCACCATCACGTTGTCGTGGCCATGGGCCAGCAGGCGGACGATTTCGGCCTGAATGAGATTGGTGTCCTGGTACTCGTCCACCAGGATATGGGCAAAGCCTGAACAGATCTCTTCCCGGGCCGATCCGCATTCGGTGAGCAGCCGGTGCCAGTTGACCAGCAGGTCGTCATAGTCCATCAGTCCGTGTTCGAGCTTGAACTCGGTGTAGTGGCGACGGATGGTGCGGAAATCATCGATGAATTCGGAGAGATGATGGTGACTCTCCCGGACGAGATCCTCCAGGGAACGGTTCTTGTTGACCTGGCCGGAGAGCAGGTTCATGATGATCCGTTTGGAGGGAAAGCGTTTGTTTCTGCCGGCCAGGCCGAGGGAGGACTTGATCAGGTTGATGATGCCCTCGGCATCACCCCGGTCGATAATGGTGAAACCGGAACCGAATCCCAGGTGATGCCCGTGCCGCCGCAGCAGCATGTTGGAGGTGGCGTGGAATGTGCCGCCGATGATCCGGCGGCAGGCCTGGTCGGTGAGCCGGGAAGCGCGCCAGAGCATCTCCTGGGCCGCCCGCCGGGTGAAGGTCAGGAGGAGGATCGATTCCGGCGCCACGCCCTGGCCGATCAGGTAGGCCATCCGGTAGACCAGCGTCCTGGTCTTGCCGCTGCCGGCACCGGCGATCACCAGCACCGGTCCCTGTCCATGGGTGACGGCCGCATACTGGGCCTCGTTCAGGGCGGTAAGGTCGAGCTCGCCGGCGAGACCGTTTTTATCGGCGTGCTGGTCGGAAAAGAGTGACTGTTGCATGGCCCGATTTGTACCATAGAGCGCAGGCCCTGGCAACAGTCACCTGGAGAGGAAACCGGTTTGGCAGCGCCCTGGCCTTACAGGATCATGCCCGGTCCTGGTGAAACGGCCATCCCGGACCGTGAACCGGAGATCGGCGATGCGCTGGACCTGGTCGTGGTAGCGGGAGACCACGACGTTGGCCAGGTACAAGACGACACCCCTGGCCAGGGTCAGGCCAACCCGGGAAGGGCCGCTAACCGTCCAGCAGCAGGTGGAGGGCGCCGTTGATGGCCGGTGGACCGGGATCCTCTGCCAGGTCGATGCTGGCCATGCTGATCCCCCTGGTCTCCCGGTCGGCGTAGAAGAGGAAAAAGGTGGAATCCACCGCCACCAGGCGGGGTCGCCGTCGGCCCTCGCCGCCATCGGTCCGCACCCCCATGCTCCTGGGTGTGCTCCAGGTGGCGCCGCCATCTGCTGACCAGCTCCAGAGCAGCTCACTGTTACCGGCTTCCTTGCTGCCGTCGGAGCGCAGGGCCACCGCCAGCACGCGGCTGCCGTCCGCTGATGCCGCCACCGCCGACAGGCCGATGGAAAGGTGCCAGGTGCCGAGATCCGAAAAGATCTTCCGGTCTCTGGCAAAGACAGGGCGCTGGCGGGCGTCGTAGCGATTGTAATAGACCTCCTGGTCGGCACCATAGGTCAGGTGTCCCTGGCCCAGGCCGTCGATGGCGATGTCCGGCATGCCGCGGCGGCCGCTGCCGCCCCGGTGGACCCGCAGGTTGGCCCGCATCCCGGTGATGCAGTCACTGTCCGGCCGGCAGTGGGTGAAATAGACAGAGCCGTCACCGTCGCAGCGGCCGGAGACCAGGAAGATCCGGTCATTGCCGGCCCGCATGCGGGCGTCGGTATCCACCCGCCAGATATCGGTCAGTTCTCCCTCCGGCAGGACAGAGCCCCCCTCCTGCCGCCAGAGAACGATGTTGCCCCAGACATTGGCCACCTGGCGGCCGGAAAGCATGAAGAGCCGGTCCGGCCCGGCAACGCCGATGCCCACCACATAGTTGCGCGGCGCCCGCGGCTCGAGCGCCATGTCACGGTCCCAGGTACCGGTCGTGTTGCGCCGGCGGTAGCGCAACGTGAGCCCGCTGCTCCACGAGCCGTCGTGCCGGGTCAGAAGGTGGACCCCTCCCTCTGCATCCACGGCCAGGGCGGGCGGAAAGTCCATGGCTCCCTGGCGGCCGTCACCCACGGGCTCGTCGAGGAGCAGTCTGCCCTGACGATCGAATCGGTAGTAACGGGAAGAGACAAGGTGGATGGTGCCGTCGGCACCGCTCTGGGCGTCGATCTGGCCGCCTTGGGCGACCAGGCCGTGGAACCGCCACCCGGGCCGGGCAGAGAGGGGCCGGGCGGGCAGGAGCAGGGCCAGGAGGATGAACAGGCTGCACCACCACAGGGCCGGCTGGCGCGGGACAGGGGCCGGCTCGACAACGGTCGTGACCGGGCGGTTGCTCGTCCGGCGCGGGGCCGGTTGATCAGGGAGATGCATCATGGCAGGATCTTTTGTCAGATGTCGCAAATTGATGGAGGTGCAGCACGGGGAACAGTGCACTGCTATGGGCAACTATGTTGAAGGGCCGGCACTTTTACCGGCACGACAATCCTTTCTTGTTCCGGGCAGAGCTTTTTTTGTCTGTTGACAGGGGCAGACCGACTGAATAGAATCGCCAGCCGGGCAGAGTGTACGGATTCCGCCCGTGTCCGGCCGATGCTGATCACCAGAAACGCCGGAGCTGCCGATCTGCCCCTTTCCGGGTGTAACTCAACCGCAATATCTCTATGACCATGAACAAGGAAAAACTGG
>Ga0256840_1001708_pt1 | contig 20254 bp, 20 predicted proteins | sample 355202metaG_FD_185969 | JGI IMG/M metagenome (GOLD analysis project Ga0256840, IMG submission 185969) | Hydrothermal vent microbial communities from Mid Atlantic Ridge, Atlantic Ocean - 355-202 | ecosystem: Environmental > Aquatic > Marine > Hydrothermal vents | place: Atlantic Ocean: Mid...
TAAGAAGGATATATAATTATGAGTGTACTTTTAGAATTTTCAATGTTCCCTACTTCAGATAACTGTCGAGAGGGGAGTTCTGTATCAAAACAAGTAGCAAAAATTATCGATGCGATAGACAAGAGTGGAGTAGCGTATCAACTTACTCCCATGGGTACAGTTGTTGAAACTGAGACTATGCGTGAAGCATTAGATATTATAGCGCTTGCTTATGAACAAGTAAAAGATTGTGATAGAGTCTACTCTTCACTTAAGTTGGACATTCGCCAAAACACAGAAAATAGACTTAAAACGAAAATAGAGTCAGTTGAAAAAAACATAGGCAGAACAGTCAATAAATAATTTATCGACTAAAACACTATAATGAGCTTTGCTCATTATAGTGTGGAACACAAAAGACTACAAAACTTCTTCACGAACGATTTTGACAGCCTCAACCATATTTTTTAGACTTGGCTTGACTTCTTCCCATTTTCGTGTTTTTAAACCACAATCTGGATTTATCCAAAGTTGCTCTTTTGGGAGAACCTCTAAAAGAGCTTTTATCTGTGTGACCATTTCATCCACACTTGGTACTCTTGGTGAGTGAATGTCATAAACACCAGGACCAACTTCTTGTTTATAGCCAACTTTTGCAAAGATTTTAAGAAGTTCATTACCACTTCTTGCGGTCTCTATAGAGATAACATCGGCATCCATTGCTTCTATGGTTGCTATGATGTCATTAAACTCACTGTAACACATATGTGTGTGGATTTGTGTCTCTTGTTTTGCAGAACTCACAGAGAGTTTAAAGTCTCTTACCGCCCAATTTTCATACTCTTGTATCTTGGATGTTCGTAAAGGATAACCCTCTTTAAACGCAGCTTCATCGACTTGTATCATTTTGATGCCTGCCTTTTGTAGATCATTGACTTCATCGCAAATTCCTAAAGCTATCTGTTTTGAGACCTCACTTCGCTCTTTATCATCTCTAACAAATGACCAGTTGAGTATCGTAACAGGACCAGTGAGCATTCCTTTCATGATTTTGCTCGTTTTGCTCTGTGCGTATGTAATCCACTCAACCGTCATAGGTTTTGGACGTGAGATATCACCATAAATGAATGGTGGTTTAACACAACGACTTCCGTAGCTTTGTACCCAGCCGTTTTGTGAAAAACCGTAGCCTTGGAGTTGTTCTCCAAAGTACTCAACCATATCATTACGTTCAGGTTCACCATGCACTAAGATCTCAAGTCCACACTCTTCTTGAAATGCGACACAATCATCTATGTACTTTTTCATTTCATTTTCATAGCTAGTTTTATCTAAGTTGTTGTTTTTAAATTCACGTCTTGCATGTCGTATTTCTGGTGTTTGAGGAAAAGAACCAATGGTTGTTGTTGCTAGTGGTTGGTACTTGTATTTTGCTTTTTGCAGAGCGATTCTCTCTTCATAAGTTCCATCACGTTCGTATTTTTCTATGTCTGAAACTCTTTGTTGGACTCTCTTATCATGGATACGTTGGGAAGTTTTTCTTGAGATATTTGCTTGTTTATTTGCTTCAAACGCAGTAGATTCTTCATCGCTTAAAGATGCCTCACCATCAAAAAATATTTTTGATATTAAAGCTATTTCATCTAGTTTTTCTACACCATAACTCAGCCAGTTTTTTATTTCATCATCTAATTTTTCTTCATATTTTAGGCTGAAAGGAACATGTAAAAGTGAGCATGAAGATGAGATAAAAATATTTTCTTTTTTAAGCTTTTTTGCTATTTTTTGAAGCATTTGAACAGTTGCACTAATATCATTTTTCCAGATATTTCTTCCATCAACAAGACCACATATAAGTTTTTTATCTGAAGCTGCAATAATATCTAATGAATCAAAGTTTTCTTTGCCATATAAAAAATCGAGTCCAATCCCATAAATAGGAGTGTTTACAAGAATTTTTGTTGCTTCTTTTGCATGTTCAAAATAGCTCATAAGAATAATATTAATATTATTTGATATGACAGAGAGCCTGTCGTATGTAGGCTTAATTAAAGAGAGGACTTTTGTGTCTAAATCTTTTACAAATATTGGCTCATCTATTTGAAGCGTAATGCTTTCATCTAGCTGAGCTATTTCTTTTAGAAGTGCTTCATATATAGGCATGATTTTTGAGTAAAGCTCATACACATCACCACCGTCAACTCTTTTTGAGAGTCCAAGGTAAGTGATAGGTCCTATAATATTTATCTTTGTCTTAATTCCTTGTTCTTTTGCTTCTTTATACTCTTGTAAAAGCTTTACTGCGTTTAGCTTATATTCATCCTCTACTGAAAGTTCGGGAACTATATAATGATAGTTTGTATTAAACCATTTTGTCATTTCACAGGCAGTTGCTTGTGTATTTCCTCTTGCCATTGCAAAATAAAGCTCTTTATCTTTAAGCCCTTGAAATCTTTTTGGCACAGCACCGAGTAGCACTGACATATCTAGCATATTGTCATAAAGTGAGAAATCATTTGAAGATATATACTCAATTTTTGCATCTTTTTGGTAATTCCAGTGTCTTTGTTTGAGTCCATTGGCTACTTTTTCAACTTCTGAAAATTCACTTTTTTTAGCCCAAAAACTTTCAAGGGAAAATTTTAGTTCTCTTTGTTCTCCAATTCTTGGAAATCCTACTACATACGTATTTTTTGACATTACAATATCCTTTGTTTTGTGTCATTTCTGACAATAATTTTTATTTGTTAAAGTTTTATGATTTAATTATAAGGAGATTGAAAGAGGAGGGTGGACACCACTACGGCGAAATGCAAAACATACAGTATAAAATGGGCATCTCGGAATATAGTGGTTTAACAAAACCATCAATTTTGATTTGATGGTGAAAAAGAGATGACAATGACAAGGATTTGAAGTCGTTAAAAGTGCTAAAGCAGTTGCAATAAAGAGTTCTTTTAGTGCCATTATATCTCCTCGTTAAAATTTTTCGAAATTATATCATACTTATTTGATATTTTTTAAAAACTCACTCATAAAACGTACACCTGCACCTGTTCCACCATGAACATTTACATCCCAAGGGCTCTCAGTGTAGGCACTTCCAGCAATATCAAAATGCAACCATTTATCTTTGTTCTCTTCTTTTATAAAATTATCTAAAAACATTCCTGCCGTGATAGCTCCACCATAAGGTTTATTTGAGATGTTACAGATATCTGCAATATCACTTTTTAGTTGTTTTTTGAGATGTTTGTTAAATGGCAAACTAGCTGTTAATTCTCCTGCTTTACTCGAAGCTTTAGAGATATCATGTCTGAGTCTATTAGAGTGTCCCATTACACCAGTTGTGTATTGACCAAGAGCGACCATACATGCACCTGTGAGTGTTGCAAAATCAAAGAGATAGTCAGACTGTACTGTATCTTGCGCATAGTCAAGAACGTCAGCTAAGACTAAACGACCCTCAGCATCAGTATTTCTAACTTCTATGGTGTCACCTTTACGAGATTTGAGTACATCATCAGGTTTGTAAGCATCACCGCCTAACATATTTTCAACTGCACCAACAAAGGCATGAACTTCTATGTCAAGTTTGAGCTCACTTACAACTTTAATAATGCCAAGAACAGCACAAGCCCCAGCTTTATCCATCTTCATTGTTACCATAGAAGTAGCAGGTTTAAGGCTCAGTCCGCCACTGTCGTATGTAAGACCTTTTCCTACTAAAGATATGATTTTTTTAGGATTAGCAGGTTTATATGCAAGATGAATAAGTTTTGTATCATGACGAGAAGCACGACCTACAGCAAGCATAGCTTCACATTTTTCTTTTTTAAGTTCTTTATTTCCTAAAATGTCGCACTCAAGCTTATTCTCTTTTGCTAATTTTTTAGCGAGTTTTGCTAATGCTGGAGGATTCATATCATCGGGTGTAGTATTGACTATGTCACGAGTAAAGCATGTAGCTTCTGCTATGATAATAGACTCTTCAAAGCTATCTTTTAGCTCTTTAACATCATCACAAAGGAGGTAGATTTCTTTGAGTTTTACTTTTTTAGGTTTACTTTTGTATGCGTTAAATTCATAACCACCTAATATGATACCCTCTATAATGGCTTTGGTATTGCTACTTTGGACATTGAGATTTGCAGTTTTATAGTTTGCTGCTTTTAAGGTTTTTATAGCAGTAGCTATAGTAGATCTCACATTGTCATTATGCATATCCTCTAAGCCACAAGCAAGGATGTTTTTTTCATATAAAAAACAGTTTGTATCTTGTGCTGCTTTAAAACCAGCTTTTTTGTAAAGCTTGGCATTTTTGTCTGATGTAAGTGTCTCTTTTGTAAAAAGGACAACTTTGAGACTCTCTTTACTTTGACTTGAAGAATTGTTCATTAGTTCTATATTCATATTATGTTCCATTTTGTAAATTATTTTTATATAGTAGCAGAAATAGAATAAAATTTCTTTATCCAATCAAAGTGAGCTATTTTTTGTGATAAAATAATTTCATGAAAAAAAATAAGATTTTAATTATTGAAATAAATCAAGAAAATTTTGATGCCTTGAACAATGTACTAAAAAAAGATGATTTTATTGGTGAAGCTGTTATTGCAAATGAAGAGTTAAAAAAAGTAAATTTTGGAGATGGTGGGTATAGTCTTATCCTTGTTAATGCGGATGTTGATTATGTAGATATTGAAGAGATAGTTGCTTTTGCAAATACAAAGTATGGAACAAAAGTCCCTATCATTTATATTGACAGTGCTAAAGTACATGATAAAAAACTACTGAGTAAATGTTTTGAAAATGGAGGATCTGATTATATTAAAAATCCTTTTGACTCTAAAGAACTCTTAGCCCGAATCAATTACCATTTTCATCTTTTTGAGAAGATTAGAAAATGTCAAGAGGGGCTTGATCAGCTTGCAAACTTTGCAATGGTTGATCAACTCTCTAAGCTTTCATCAAAAGTTCATATTCAGTCAATCTTAAAACATCAACTTAATAATTATAAGCGTTATAAAACGCCGACCTCTATCATCTATTTTAGTGTCCTAAATATAGATAAAATTATTGGAAAGTTTGGTTTGAAAGTTGGTGAAAAACTTATCTACAAATTTTCGCAAGATTTGAAAAATTTCATACGAAAATCTGATGAAGTAGGGCGTTGGGATGGGGCTGATTATGTGGTGGTCCTCACAAATACAAATCTAAAAGCAGCAGAAATTTTGGCAAAAAAATTAAAAATACAATTGGGTAAGGCAGATATGCTCAAAGGAATAACACCAGATTTAGCCTTTGGATTAACAACATTTCGTCATGAAGATGATGTACAAGATGTAATGAACAGAGTAGAAAATGCACTTCATGAAGCCGTACAACAAGAGTATGGAAAAATGAAAGTTAACTAAGCCAAAGGCCTAGTCAAAGTGGAGTATATCTTTGGCTTGTATCATATCTTTGTCTCCACGACCTGAGAGATTTACGATGATGAGTTTATCTTTAATATCAGGCATCTTTTTTAGATAGGCTATAGCATGAGAACTCTCAAACGCAGGAATGATTCCCTCTTTTTGTGAGAGCCATACAAAAGCATCGAGAGCTTCTTGGTCTGTGACATTATCATAAGAAACTGATTTGTTGTCCTTATGAAAAGCGTGTTCAGGTCCAATACCAGGATAATCAAGTCCAGCACTAATAGAGTGTGCTTCTAAAATTTGTCCATCTTCATCTTGCAGAAGGTAGCTCATTTGTCCATGTAAAACGCCAGGACGACCTTTTTCCAAAGAACAACCATGTTTGTTTGTATCTAAACCTAAACCACCTGCTTCGATGCCAATACATCTAACATCCTCATCTTCTAAAAAGTGTTGAAATGTGCCTATGGCATTACTTCCACCACCAATACAAGCAAGAACATAATCAGGAAGAGTATTTTCTTTTTGGAGTATTTGTTGTCTTGCTTCCCAGCCAATAATAGCTTGAAAATCTCTTACCATCATAGGATAAGGATGTGGACCTGCAACTGTACCGATAATGTAAAAAGTATCTCTTGCATTTGTAACCCAGTGGCGAATGGCATCATTCATAGCATCTTTTAGTGTTCGTGAACCGCTCTCTACTGCGTTTACTTTTGCGCCAAGGAGCTTCATACGAAATACATTGAGCTCTTGTCTTTGAACATCTTTTGCACCCATAAATATTTCACATTCTAAATCAAGTAAGGCACATATTGTCGCAGTGGCAACACCATGTTGTCCAGCGCCAGTTTCAGCAATGATTTTTTTGTAACCCAAACGTTTAGCCATTAAGCCTTGGGCAATGACATTGTTTACTTTATGGGCACCTGTATGATTGAGATCTTCACGCTTTAGGTAAATCTTTGCACCAAGTTCTTTAGAGATATTTTCAGCATAATACAAAGGAGAAGGACGACCAACATAGTCTTTAAGATAATAATCAACTTCCTTCCAGAAACTTTCATCAAAACGAATAGATTCATACTCTTCTTTTAATTTTAAAAGTGCCGGCATCAGTGTCTCAGGAACATAACGCCCACCAAAGATACCAAAGTGTCCATTTTCATCAGGGTCAAATTTTGAAGGGGATGGGATATAGTTATTCATATTAGTTAAACTCCTTTTTTGTATCGCAATATAGTTTTGTATTAAGTTCATACATAAAATACACTATCCTTTCTTTGTTATTTGGTTTTTTTGTGATTGGTTCAAAACTACTATCTGTGCCAATTTTACAATTACAACAAACATAGGCTTCTAATATTTTAGTTTTTAGAACTTCTTTATTACGAAATGCTTGAATTGTAACTTCTAATTGTTTTTCAGCTTTTCTTCTGTTTTTTTGTAAGTTTTTTGGTTTAATACATTTTAGTTCAATAAAACAAAATGTAGTATTATTATATATAGCACAGTCACATCGTGAATTGTCAGTAGAGTTAGCAACACATGAATCTATTTTAAGAAAATTAATAGGGTGTTTTGTGTTATTTATAACTTCAAACTCTCCATGCTTTTCTACTATAAAAGCTGGCTGTTTATCATTCCCATCTTGAATAAAAAAGTTTTTTTTATTTATACTCTCTAAGCAATGATTAAAGTTATTTATCACTTTTAAACTCACTATAGATATCTATTAAGTCATTAAATTCATTGTCTATCAGACCACCAATATCATCAATGGCATTCTCTTGTATCATTCCTGTGGATTTACCTTTAATATTTTTTGAAACTCCATGTTCAATTAGATATGCACAAAATTCATTAGGGTCTATTTGTTGCTCTTCTTGAATAAGATTAGATATCTTTTCTTTTAATATAGGGTTTGTATTTGCGGCCTTATGTGCGAAAAGGAGTACATTTAAAATAGATAAGATATATGGACTATGAGTCATGATAGTTAAAGAACTTTCTTGTCTATTCTCTATTATATATTTAATCGTATCAATTTGTGATTCTGGATATAAATTTAATTCTGGCTCTTCTATAATTATATTTTTATGTTTGGTAGCAAAATATTTTAAAGTCAAGTAAAGTGGCAATGCAGATTGTATTCCACTAGAACTATTTTCAAGAGCTAACGAGTTATTACTTTCATAGTAAATTCTATCATTTGAATTTTCATTTTTATACTTCATATTAAGTATATCTAGCTCTTTAATCTCATTTCTTGCACTGTTATACTCAGAAGAAAACTCTAAAAGTATTTTTGGTAAAGGTATTTTAGCATTAATAATATTGCTTAGTGATTGATTGAAAAGTGAGATTAAATTTCTTTCTGCTGGGATATATTTTGATTTTGAATGATTAATACTTCTATCAATATTGGTCAAACTATTCCTAAGCTTTTTGTTGTTTTTTAATTTAATAATAATATCAGCTAAGTCTTTATTGTCCATTGAAACTTTATTGATGAGTTCATCAAGGATATCTTCATCTTTAGCTGCATTCATTAAATTATTCACTGCAATTGTAGTTTCATGTTTTTGTAAAGTTTGAAGAAAATTTTTTCTTGTTTTAGAAAAATTTATTTTTAAACCAACAATACTTAAGATGAGTAGATCATCTTCCTTAACTTCTATAACACAGTCTTTATTAAAAAAATCAATATTAAAATCTTTGAGTCTCTGAAGGATTTCAGTTTCGTCAAGAGTGAAGTCGGTAACAATAATAATTAGCTTAGCTAGTGTACTCTTTCCGCTGCCATTATCACCAATAAAAAGATTTGTTTTTCTGAGTTCTACATCTATATTTTTTAAAATTCCAAAATTTTTAACAGTTAGGCGTAGCACTAATTCACCTCTATTACTGAATATACTTCAGTTTTTTCTTGTAATTTTTTGATGCCGTCTAAAAAGTTTAGACCTATAATAAAGCAACACTCAACACAGATAGCACCGGTTTGATTGACAAGTGTTGCTGCTGCGTTTGCCGTGCCTCCTGTAGCTATTAAGTCATCTATGATAAGCACTTTTGCACCCTTTGTCTCACCAAAGGCATCGATATGAACTTCTATCTCATCTATTCCATACTCAAGAGCATACTTTTCACTGATGGTTGTGTAAGGCAGTTTTCCTTTTTTACGGATTGGTACAAAACCAAGGCCGAGCATTTGAGCGAGTGCTGCACCAAAGATAAACCCTCGTGCATCTATCCCAGCGATATAATCCAAGTCATATTCTTTATACCTTTTTGCAAGGTGATTCATAAGTGTCGCGTATGCTTCTTTATTATTTAACAGCGTTGTGATATCTTTAAAAACGATACCCGGTTTTGGAAAGTCTTGGATATCTCTTATAGAGTTTTCGATGATACTTTTTTCATTTTCACTAAGTGTAAGCATTTTTATCCTTTAGAGTAGGGCGTCGATACGACTTTCAAGTGCTTTGATTTTAGCATTGAGTCTATCAACTTCTTGTCTGTGTTTTGAGTTTCTTTGTTTGAGCACTTTGAGCTCATTTCTGAGTTTTGTCAACTCTTCGCTTAAAATATCTACATTTCCAAGAGCACGTTGGAGCTGTATTTGATATTTTCTTATCAGAATTTCAGCCTCTTGAAGTGTTAATTTCATTAAGTCATTACTTCTTTGTTCTTTGTTAGTAATACTTTTAAAGTAAAACATTTTTACAAACAAATAAATAGAAACAATAGAAAGTATAGTTAAAAGAGACCATTCCCAAAACATGATTAGATAACTTCTATTTTTTGAACTCTGTTTACATGACGACCACCATCAAAACTGCCAGCTATCCACGCGTCGATGATAGATTCGGCAACACCTTCACCTACTATACGTTCGCCATAGCAAAGAATGTTTGCATCATTATGTCCACGTGCAACTGTTGCAGTATAAGCATCATGGCAAAGTGCTGCACGAATGCCTTCATGTCTGTTAGCAGCCATACTCATACCGATGCCACTTCCACAGATTAAAATACCTTGTGCTTGTGTATCTTCTAAAACAGCTAAAGCAACTTTGTGTGCATAATCTGGATAATCAACTCTGTCCTTACTATATGGACCAAGGTCAACAACCTCGTGTCCTTTTGATTGTAAAAGCGCAACTGTCCAGTTTTTCAACTCTAACCCTGCGTGGTCTGTTCCTATATAAAACTTCATTCTTTCTCCTCTTAAGATAATAATAAATTAATAATTGCCTGTACTGGCATAAAAAGTACATACTGGTTTAAGGGTGTCATCAAAATTATAAGAACAATGATGATACCGTAACGCTCATTTTTATAATAAAATTCTGCTATAGCATTTATCTTGTATTTTAACGCAAGATGCATTAAAAAATGACCTCCATCAAACTGTGGAATAGGTAGGAGATTAAAGACTCCTAGAACAATATTGATAATAAGCAACTGATAAACAAAGATATATAAAAAAACATATATAAGAGAATCTGCCGTTGTAGGTGCATCCATAGCTGTCAGAGCGATGGCGGCAAAAGCACCAAGTGTAAAGTTATATACTATACCGGCTAAATCAACTTGTATAGCAGCGTTATATCCACCTCTTCTTATCACTGTTGCAGTATTAATTGGGACAGGTTTTGCCCAACCAAATAAGAACCCACTGTCACTTCCAAAAAGCATAGGTAAAAAGTACATAGTCGCAGGAACGATAATAGTTCCGACTAAATCTACATGTGAGATAGGATTGATGGTTAGGCGGCCTGCATTTTTTGCCGTCATATCACCATACATATAGGCAACCCATCCGTGCATTATTTCATGACCAATAATGGCAATAGCAAGTGCTAAAACAGCAGCTGCTATTTTAAGTATATCAAGTAATTCCATAATAATCTTTGTCTTGTTTTTCTCTTTCTTTGATAGCTTTATCCAAATAAGGAGACTGCTCTAAATCTGTAGGCGTTTTTCCTATTCTATCCCATCTTATTTCATAGTTTTTATCTATAGAAAAGTAGATGAACCATGGTGTTCCTTCAATGTTTTCGTATGGAACAGCACCCCAAAAACGACTATCGTTTGAGTGGTCACGGTTGTCACCCATCATAAAATAGTGATCTTTTTCGACCTTGATTGGATTAAAGAAGAAGATTGGCAGTGGATTGCGACCATCATCAATAATCTTAGGATCATGATGCACGCCAGGGTGTATTTTCATATAAGGGTTTTTGACCCATAATTTTCCATCAAAAATAGCAATTTCATAATCTTTGTAGTTTTCTTTTATCCACTCATCACCTTCTTTAAAATGGATAAAAAGATTTTTTTCTGCAACAAAAAGTTCATCTCCAGGAAGTGCTACACAACGTTTAACAAAGTGTTGCTTGATGTTTCCTGGATATCTAAAGATGACAATATCTCCATGTTTTGGTTTATCTCCATCTATAAGTTTAAGCTTATCACTCCAAGGTAATACCGGAATTTCTAAAAATGGAATATATGGCATAGGCATACCATAAGCAAACTTTTTAGCAAAAAGATGATCACCAACTAAAAGAGAGTCTTTCATACTTCCACTTGGGATTCGAAATGCCTGTGCGACAAAAAAGATAACAAATAAAACGATTACAATCGTACCTGTCCATGAGTTTGACCATTTATAAGCTTTGTGTAGAAAGTTTTTCATTTATGCTTTCTTAGCTGCGTTTAGTTTTGCTGCTTTTAGGGTATTGCTCAAAAGCATAGCAATAGTCATCGGACCAACTCCACCAGGAACAGGAGTAATATAAGAACATTTTTGTGCAACATTGGCATAATCAACATCACCAACAAGTTTTCCATTTTCTGCTCTGTTAATTCCGATGTCAATGATAATAGCACCATCTTTTACCATATCTTCTTTGATTAGGTTAATCACGCCAACACCAACTAAAATAATATCTGCATTTAAGGTATGCTTTTTCAAATCATCAGTGAAAATATGACAAATTTCAACAGTTGCGTTTGCATTTAAAAGAAGAGATGCCATAGGTTTGCCCACGATGTTAGAAGCACCAACAACACAACAGTTTTTACCTTCTACATCAATGTTGTACTCTTTTAAAAGTTCCATAACACCAAGCGGTGTACAGGGTACAAAACCATCAAGATTTGTAACAAGACGTCCTACATTGTAAGGATGAAATCCATCGACATCTTTAGCAGGGTCAACAAGCTCTAAGATTTTTGTCGTATCGATTTGGGGAGGAAGTGGAAGTTGTACTAAAATACCGTCAATATTACTGTTTTGGTTCATCATCTTGATAGTATTTTCGATGGCATCTTGAGATATATCTTGTGGCATTTCATGTGATACAGAATAAAATCCAACACGGTCACAAGCCTTTTTCTTCATGCTTACATAAGCTTGACTAGCTGGATCTTGACCAACTAATATAACTGCCAATCCCGGAGTTACATTTTTTTTTGCTTTTAAATCTGTAACTTCCAAGGTGACGTTTTCTTCAATTTTGTTCGCGAGTGCTTTACCATCAAGAATTTGCATTTAAACCTCTTAAATAATTTTTTTGATATTATACCTTTTTAAAATAATATTAGGCTAATAATGAAATATATATTTTTTTTGACACTGCCACTTCTTTTATCTGCAACAAGTACCTTTATTACACCGATGGAGTACGCTTCACAGCTTTATGAAAACCCAAGAGGTATAGGCTGTCAAAAGTGCCATGGGAAAAATGGCGAGGGTAAAGTCATAGCAACGTATATATATAAAAAGAAGAAAAAAAGTTTTGTAGGACCTGCGATAAATAGCGTCTCTTTTAAAGATTTTGACAAGGCATTAAACAAAAGAAAAAAAGGAATGCCACGCTATTATCTTACAAACAAAGAGGTAGAAGCACTTTACTTTTATCTCCATAAAAATGACAAAAAGAAGAAAACAGATGCTCAGTAAAATAGAAGAAGCATATGCTAAACGCAGCTTAAAAGAGCTTGATGCTTTGGCAGTTCCTCGTTTGAGAAAGCTTAATAAACGCAGTGATTTTAAATCTGTCTTGATGCTTTCATGCAATAATATCAAACACCTTTCAAAAGTAGAATCTTTAGATGCAGACTGCATCATCTTAAATCTTGAAGATGGGGTGAGTAAAGAAGATAAACCTTTTGCACTTGTTTTAGCAGCCATATTTATTTCACGCATACAAGAGAGTGATAAAAAACTTGTTGTGCGCGTCAATGCTTTGCATGAGGGTGGCTATGAGGAGATTACCTATCTCAACCAGTTTATGCCAGATGCCATCAGAGTGCCAAAGATAGAAAATGATAAAGAAATAAGAAATGTTTTAGCTCTTTTAAATGAAGAGATAGAGTTGCATCTCTCTATAGAAACAGCACAAGCATGGCACAACCTCAACACTTTGGCAGTAAATCATAGAGTGACAACATTTTATCTTGGTATCTTAGATCTTTTTGCAGATATGGGTCTAGCCCAATCTTTAATCGAGCTAGAAAATCCAACCCTACAGTATATGTTGGCACATTTTCTTATAACAACAAAAGCTATGGGTGTAAAACCTGTTTCATTTGTTTTTCAAGAGTATAAAGATTTACAAACATTTGAGAAATGGTTACTCTTAGAACATACAATGGGCTACGATGCAAAAGGGTGTATCTCTCCTGCTCAAGTGGACTTAGTCAATACAATCTTTGTTAATAAAGAAGCAGAAATTAAAAGAGCAAAAACAATAGTTAAACTCTTCGAAATGCATAGAGATGAGGGCATCACAGGTTTTGTAGATGAGGAGTACGGCTTTATAGATGAACCAATATACAAAGGCGCACTCAAACTTTTAAGAAGCTAAAAAGTAGCTTCTATAATTGAGGTGTAATATTTTCAATATCTTGTTTTTTCTCTTTATCTAGTGGTAAGTGTACTATTTTTTTACCCATATTTCCAAAATCTATTTTTTTCATATTTAGTTGTCTTACTCTTCTGTTGTGTTGTGTATGATAATTTAAAGTCAGATCTGTTAAGTTCCATGCTGTTGTCCATATTGTTGAGCTACGCATTAGGTCATGCGTTTTGTTTGTATCACCTACACTTCCTTCTGCAGCATCTCCACCTATTGGTAATTGAAAATTATCAAGTATCCTGAATGTTTCATAAACTGCCTCTTTTGGATTGTCAAGTTCACGTGCCAATTGTGTCCAAACTACCGCTCTTACAAAACGTGATGGTGGAGTATTGTCCCCTGGCATTCCCAATAAACTTGTGCCGTGACCTGTTGGTTTTATTTTTAAACCATTTAATGTTTTTGCAGGAAAACCATTTTGAGAGAGGTTAATGTAATTTCTCATATTTGTCATATGCCAATCATACGACGGCTTATTTGTGATAACCTTTAATGGTGCATCAAAGATTTTAAATTTACCGCTAACAACTTCGACTACTATTGAATCTCCATTTTTATCAGTTATCATCCAATGGGTATCTGTTGTAGTTCCTATGGCTTTTTCAAACACAGGAACAATGGTTAAGGTATTTAGTTTTTCTCTAACTTCTTTGACTGATGAAAACTGAGATAAAATATACCCTGAGATATCCATTGAAGTTAAACAGTTTTTAGCATTTTTCTTTTCATATTTTGCATATTCAACTTCTCCTGAAAAGTAAAACATCCCAACAGCTAGTCCTTTTTCATTTAAGCCATCTGCTATAAAATTAGTTCCTATCATATCTAAGCCGACAAATCCATATTTGGTTTTGTATGGAATCCCGTTCAGACCATCTGGGGTAGAGCCTACAAACTGAAATCCTCTTGGAACAATTGCCACTCGTGATTTAAGGTCAAATGTTCCCCATTCCATTGTTCTTCCATAAACTACTCCACCATCTTTTGCTACTAGGCATATACCAGTACATGCACTTAGATTACCTTGTGTAAATAGCATAAGTACTATACTTGAAATCACAATTTTAAAAATATTTTTTTTCACTTCACTCTCCTTTTTTTGTTATTCTATCATAAAACTATTTGTTATCTACTGTTTTTTAGCGACCTATTGCATTTTCAAGGTTAGCTACTGCTATGTAATAATTGTAATAGTTTATGATTAGTGAAGCCTTTGCGTTTATATATCCTTGACGGGCTTGTTCTAGCTCTATATAGTCTGAAAGATCATGCTCATACCTTTTACTTGCCTGATAAAATTTTTGGGCTGAAGCCTCCATAAGGCTTTGGGCAAGTTCTAAAGTGTCTTTATTTCTATGAAGATTGATGTAGTGCTTAGTTACATTCTCTTTTATTTTTAATTTTAAGTCTAGCTGTTTAAAACTTTCGACTGAGGTGAGTATCTTGCTTCGCTGCGTTTGGGATTGTGTTGCACCGCCCTCATAAAGATTCCAGTTTAGTGTTACACCTGCTTGCCATTGATCTTGTGGTTGAAACTGTTTGAAAGTATCTAAAGATTGTTTTGTGTAGTCGGCATTGAAGTACAGAGCAGGGTAGTACTGTGATTTATTTGCAGCAATAGTTGCATTGACACTTTTTACGTTTAAACTAGATGCTTTGAGCTGGGCTCTATTATCGTACGCGTAAAGGATAGAATCACTCAAGCTTAGGTCATAATCATATACAGATTGGTATAGAGTGTTAAGATGTAACTGTGGTGTATAGACTTTGTAGTCACTACTTAGTGAGTTAAAGCCTACTATTTTATCAAGCGAGGCATAGGCTAGTTTTAGATTGTAAAGTGCATTTTTGAGTTCTATTTTAGCCCGGATTAGATTGACCTTGGCATCTGAGATATCTATTTTAGTTCGTATTCCTGCTTTGAAGTATTTTTTTGCACGATAAAGCTGCGCTGCGTTTAGCTTTACATTTTCATTTTGAACATTGATAAGTGCATTTGCTTGCAAGACAGTATAATAAGCTCCTTTGACTTCTCTTTTTTTATCAGATATTTTTTGAATATTTTGCATCAAAGTTGCTTCTGAATCATATTTTGCAACATCTACATTTGCTCCTGTCTTTCCAAAATCATAAATGATTTGCTTGACAGAGAGTTTGCCAAGTAAAACAGTGTCATCTATCATTCTTGATTGATTGGATAGGTCACTCATACCTACTTTTGAAGCTGCAGCTTTTAGGTCAACTCTTGGAAGATAGTTTGCATAAGAGATATCGTATTGTTTTTGTGAAGCTTTATAATTTAAGCTAGTGACTTTTAGCTCAGGTGAATTTTGTAAAGATTTAACTATAAGTTCATCTACTGTATACACTTCAGTAGCATGAAGATTCAAAGCCAAAATACTACAGCCTAGATATTTGAAAAAAGATTTATGTGACATTAGATAGACTCCCTTCTTGTTATTTCATCTTCAACATTGACAAATTTTTCTCTCATTGTTTCAAGAAGTACATACAACACAGGTACAAAAAGTGTACTAACAAAGGTGGCAGCTAGCATACCAAAAAGCAACACTATCCCGATTGATATTTGTGTAATAGCTCCAGCCCCAGAAGCAAATGCTAGAGGAAATATACCAAATACAAATGATAAAATAGTCATCATAATGGCACGAAATCGTAGTGTAGAAGCATTGAGTGCAGCATCTTGTATACTTACTCCACTTTCACGCTGTTCTTTGGCAAACTCTACGATGAGTATGGCATTTTTTGCAGCTAAGGCTACAAGTAAAACTAATCCAACTTGTGCAAAAGTATTTAATGGTAAGCCCATAAAATGTAAACCTCCGACAGCTCCCCCTATAACCATTGGTACAGATAGCAAAATCATCAAAGGAAGTATCCAGCTTTCATACTGCGCAGCAAGAACCAAAAAGACAACTAAAGTTACAAAAATTACAATGTAGATTTGAGCATTTCCAGCGAGTTTTTCCTGATAACTCATTCCTGACCATTCATATCCATATGTTGTGGGTAATACCTCTTTAGCAATCTCTTGCATTGCCTGCATAGCATCTCCTGAACTATAACCCGGGGCAGCTGCACCATTGATTTGTATGCTTCTGTAAAGATTATAATGCGTCAAGTTCTGTGGACCTGTTATCTCCTTTATAGAAATAAGCGCATTGAGTGGTACCATTTTATCGGCATTGTTTTTTACAAAAAGTTTAGAGATGTCCTCTTTTGAACTTCTGTATGCTTTATCAGCTTGAACAAAAACTCTAAAAACCTTTCCAAATTTAGTGAAATCATTGATATAAATAGAACCAAGATAGGCTTGCATAGTTGTAAACAAGTCAGACAAGTTGACACCAAGTGCATTGGCTTTGGCTCTGTCTATTTTGACATCATACATAGGATAGTTTGTTGAGAAAGTTGTAAAAGCATAAGAAACTCTAGGATCTTGAAATGCTTTTTGTATGATTTTATCTGCATATGCTTTAAATGTATTGATATTTCCTGCGAGATAATCTTGCAGCCTAAAATCAAATCCACCGACATTCCCAACACCTGGGATACCTGGCATATTAAACGCAGCAATATTCGCATCTGCTATGCTTTGTCCTTTTTCTTTTATCTGTTGTATGATTCCAAAAACACTCTCTGCTTTACTTTTTCTTTGACTCCAATCTTCTAATGAAACAAACATTGCTACAGCAGAGCTATCCAATGATGAAGTAACAATGTTGTAGCCTTCTATGGAGACAATGTTAGAAACACCTTGAATGCTATAGATGAGATTTTCAACCTCTTTTCTAACTTGAGAGGTTTGCGTCAGAGCACTTCCTGGTTTGAGAGTGACAGAAACCATACATACGCCTTTATCTTCAGAGGGAACAAATCCTGTTGGTGTAATAGTAAAAAGATAATAGGTAAGATAGAAAACACCACCCATTACAAGGATGAGAGCATAGCGAATAGTAATAAGAAACTTGACAATTTTTGCATAGAGTGTGGTGATTTTTGCAAAGAGTTCATCAAACTTTCTAAAAAATATAAACTTTTCTTCTCCTTTATTTCTTCGTTTGATAATGATAGCACTCAAAGCAGGGGAGAGGGTAAGTGCATTTAAAGAAGATATCATAACGGCAAAAGAGATAGTCAGTGCAAACTGTTGATACAATGAACCTGTGATGCCTGGAAGGAGTGACACGGGAACAAAAACAGCAATCAAGACAAGTGTCGTTGAGATAATGGGTCCGATTAACTCTATCATAGCTGCTTTTACAACCTGAGGCATAGTAAGTTCTGGATCTTTTTCCATAATGACTTCAACATTTTCAACAACTAAAATCACATCATCAACGACAATTCCAATGGCAAGGATGAGACCAAAGAGTGTTAAAAAGTTAATCGAAAATCCATGTGCTAGCTGCATAATAGCAAAAGTACCAATAAGTGACACTGGTATAGCTACTGAAGCAATTACAGTAGGACGCCATGAACCTAAAAAGATGAAAATGATTAAGATTACTAAAGCAATAGCAATAAAAAGATTTTGTACAACATTATCTATGGCAACTTTTACATATTTTGTAGTGTCATAAGGAACAGCATAGCTAATACCCTCAGGAAACCTTTGTGAGAGTTTTTTCATAGTATCAGCGACTCTTTGTCGAATATCTAAAGCATTCGCTTCTCCTAGCTGATAAACACCAATAAGTCCTGTTGGTTTTTTTGCTGAGATTGCATTCCAGGCATAGCTTTCACTCCCTAGTTCAATGCTACTAACATCACTCAGACGAATGAGTGAACCATCTTTTTTGGTTTTTATTACAATATCTGCAAACTCTTTTACATCACTGAGTCTTCCTTTTGTTGTTAAGGTAAACTCCTGTTTTTGTTCCTTAAATGTAGGCATAGCCCCTATTTTTCCTATAGAAGCTTGTTTGTTTTGACTTTTTATTGCATTGATAACTTCGAGTGGAGTGAGGTTGAGTGATTTGATTTTATCAGGATTGAGCCAAATACGAATAGCATATTTTTTCTCTCCTAAATTGATAGCCTTTCCAACACCTGAAATTCTTTTAATTTCATCCAGAATATTGATATTTACAAAGTTACTTAAAAAACTTCCATCATATCGTTCATCTCCACTAATGGCAATCAAACAAACAATACTAGGACTTCTTTTATCAACCGTGACACCTTGTTGTGTTACTTCTGGAGGGAGAGATGCCATAGCAGTAGAAACTTTGTTCTGTACATCTACAGCCCCAATATCTATATCGTAACCTGGTTCAAAGTAAATATTTATCGTTGCACTTCCGTCAGAACTTGAAGAAGAATCCATGTAAATTACACCTTGAATTCCATTGAGTTTATCTTCAAGCACTCGCGTGACAGTATCTTCAACTATAAAAGCATTTGCCCCTGTATAAGTAGCGCTTACACTTACTGTTGGTGGTGCCACATCCGGATACTCTGAGATAGGAAGCATATTGAGCGAGACTAAACCGGATATGACAATTATTAGAGCAATAACAATAGCTAAAATCGGTCTTTTTATAAAAGTTACACTAAACATACTAAATCTTTTTTGGTAAGAGATTATTTGTTTTTAAAATAGCTTGTATCCCTTGCTCTTGTGTTACATCAGTTGGATTTACAGACATTTTTTCTTTAAGTTTTATAAGAGAAGAAACGACAACTCTATCTCCATCTTTTAAACCTTCACTGACACTGACATAGTAGCGATTGGAGTAATCTGTTTTGATATAACTGCGTTTGAGCTTGTTGTCTTTTGTAAGTGTATAGACATATTTTCCAAGTTGATCATTAAAAATAACCTCAGGTGAAATCATTATAAATTTATATTTATCACTTAAAAAAATATTGACATATACAAAAGTACCAGGCATCACTTGATAGTCTTTATTTGCAATAGTTGCTCTCATGGTGACAGTTGAAGTTAAATTGTCTACAACATTATTTGAAAAGTCTATATAGCCATTTAATCTCAGAGAATGTTCAAGATTTCTCACTTCTATAAATGCATACAATTTTTCTTTCTCTTTGTATTTATTTATCAAATAAAAATCTTTTGTAGATGTAGAAAAGTAAGCATAGAGTGGATTGTCTTGAACTATAGTCGTTAAAGTTGTTGCTTCTGTTGGTCCTACTAGGTTCCCAACATCTACTCTTCTAGCACTAATATTTCCAGAAATAGGCGCTTTTATGATAGTGTAATCAAGTTTGATTTGTGCTTTTTTTATTTTTGCTTTATCTCCCATTATTTGGGCTTTTAGTGCTGCTTTTTTACTTTCATACTGCTCTAAAGTAGCTCGAGGAGCAAGCCCTTCATCTACAAGTGGTTGATATCGATTTACATCTGCAATGGCAAGTCTTAAAGAAGCTTCATCAACGGCCTTTTTGGCTTTTGCTTCATTTAAATTTGCTATATATTCGTCTTGTTCAATTTTAAAGAGTTTTTGCCCCTTGCGAACATGCGCACCATCTTTGAAATAAACTTTTTCTAAAATGCCATTGACTCTTGCTTTTACTTCTTGTTTACTGCTTGATTTTGTTGTTCCAGTATATTCAATCCAAATAGGAATATTTTGTTTTTGAACAGTAACAGTTTGAACATTAAGTGGGGGTATTTCTCTTTTTTGTTCTTGTTTTTGCTCTTGAGAACAAGCACTAAACAAAAGACTTGAGAAGAGAAAAACTGTTGAAGCCATTTTCCAAGAAGTAGTTTGCATCATTGTGGTGCCTTTTTGTGTATTATAGCTAAGTTTTATTGTAACCATTCAGCACCAAACAAAAAAATAGGCACAAAAATTGCTTAAACATACATATTATGACAGAACAAGAAGCTATAGATTTTTGCAAGAACAATCCAGAGGCAGCGGCTAAAATAATT
>Ga0256840_1001709_pt1 | contig 20252 bp, 18 predicted proteins | sample 355202metaG_FD_185969 | JGI IMG/M metagenome (GOLD analysis project Ga0256840, IMG submission 185969) | Hydrothermal vent microbial communities from Mid Atlantic Ridge, Atlantic Ocean - 355-202 | ecosystem: Environmental > Aquatic > Marine > Hydrothermal vents | place: Atlantic Ocean: Mid...
AACAAATAAAAGGCAATTTTTTTTGAATAAATTTTAAGAAATAACAGGTTATTCCTTAAAATTTATTCTTCAAATCTCACCATTTCTTCATTTTCTGTAAATAGAAGTCTTAGTCGAACTCAGGTTTTGAGTTTTACCTGACTTAATCAAGGTGATTTAGCGTTTACGAAATTGATATCGTTCATTACTTGAGAGTGTTCTAAAATCTACTTTTTCCATACCACAAAGATAGTAAATATATTTTAATTATATCGATATACTTTCGTTATGTTAATAGCTGAATATAATAATATCAAAAATAATGTTATAATTGTAGAAGAACAAACAAATAATTTGATTAAAGAAGAGAATTTGTTAAAGGTATTTCCTAATCCAACAAGTAACCTATTATATGTTATAAGTAATAAAGAAGTTATTAGTTTTGAATTGTATAATCACTATGGAAATATGGTTCAAAAAGAAATAAAGAATAAAACTAAAGAATTTGATATTCCTATGAATAGCTTATCTAAAGGTATTTATTATTTAAAAATTATTTGTCAAAATGGAGCTGTTTTAACAAAAACAGTTACTAAAAAATAAATAATCTTAGAAATAATCTACGTATTAAGGTATTAAATACGTAGATTATTTTCTAAGTAAACACAAAATCACCTTCACCATCTTGAAAATCAAAATCAAGATTTATATGTTGAACCAATGATTTTGAAACAACAAATGCTCTATTATCTTTTTTCTTATACCAAAAAGGGTTTCTATTTTTTTGAATATAATCATTCAAAAATTTATTATAAGTTAAAAATGAAATTGCATTTTGTTTGTATAAATATTGATAAATTACCTGTACTATATAACTAGTATTTCCCTGCTTAAAATATACATAAGGAATTTTTACTAATCCGTTATTATTTGTAAGAAATAGTACGCCTATTAGTTCAGATGAATTTTTATATACTTTAATTAAATTTGTATTAAAAGAATTTGATGTGTCGGTAAAATAATAATATTGCAACTTATTTTTTAAACTATTTTTTAAAACCCAAGGATAATCCAATATCCATTCTAATTCTTTTTTTTCTCGTTTAAAAAGTTCTTTTTTATTAAATTTTTGTATAAAATTTAATGTTTCTTCATCAATAGAAGAACTTTTTTCACTTTGATAACTCTCTTTTTTAGGTGGTTTTTTTAGATATAAAAAAGAATTAAAAATAAAATCAACTAATTTAAAAAATGGTTTTATACTATATAATGTGGGGATTTTTTTTGGAATGATTTCAGAACTGTTCAGTTTTAAAAAATATCTATAGCCATCTAAATTTTTAATTGTACTAAATTTATTTAGTTTATCTATTATTTGCTCCGTTTTTTTGGTCATGTCTCTAAACATAACCTTATTATTACAGGTTTTTAAAAAATTTAAAAATAAAGGTATTGCAGTATGCTTCCCTTTTTTTGAATCTACCCACCAACAACTATTCCAGTAAACTTTAGTTTTGGTATCATAAATATAATCTGGTAAAGCACCAATAAACCCTATTATTTGTTTATCCTTATCTGTAGCAATAATTAAAGCAATATCATCTTTATCTGCTCGTGGATTATGAAATTGAGAAATAGCTCTTTGTTTTGTAATAGGAATGTTTTTGCTGTTTTTATATAATGTAGTATTTATAAAATTTTCTAATTCACTAATTTTAATTTCTTGAAAATTCATTATTAATAAAATTTATAAATTAGTTACTTTGTTATTTACAATTTCAACAATATCTTTAACAGATTCTAAATTTAACATCTCATTAAAATCAAAGCTAACACTAAACTTTTCTTCAATCGACTGAATTAACATAATATGCCCTAAAGAATCCCATTCATCCACATCATTAGGAGTTGTATCTAAAGTAATAACTTCAGAATTATTAAAAGTATTTTGTATTAATTCAATTATTTTATCTTTTACCATTTTTAAATTTTCACAAAAATACTCAATTTAGAAAACTCTTTAAAACCTAATTTTTTATATATAGAAATTCCAATTTTATTAGCATGTAATACAAATTCTTTTTTACCATTTTTTATTTGGCTGTTTATTGCCTTTTTAATGATTGAATTGCCAAACCCTTTTGTTCTAAATTCTTTTTTGGTAGTAATAAAGTACAAACCGTTAGTAACTCCATTATCGAAAATTAAACAAGTAGAAACTATTTTATTTTGATATTTACCAACAAAAAAATGAAACCTAGCATCATTAAATTTGGATTCTAACATGGCTATATCAATTGTTTTTTTGTTAAAAACAGTATTATTAATAAGAGCAACAAACTGTTCCATTTCGTGTAGCTTTAAAGGTTCTACGTTAAAATCAATAATCTTTGGAATTGTATCTGAATTAGGAGTCTTCACATACATTCCCAACCATTTTTTTACAGGAAAAATTTTTTCGAATTTAAGCTGTTTTTGATGTGTTTTTACATAATTCACATCAAAAATCCAATATTTTGCTATTTTTTGTTGATTTTTTATTGATTTTACAATTTTAACAAAATCTTTTGAATAATCTTTTATCATAACAAAATTTGGCCAAACTTTGGAAATACTTTTTACAAAATCATTCTCAAAGTAAGAATCAGAATCTTTAAATGACATATAAAAATCAACTAAATTTTTTTCTATTTTTTGTTGTTCATTCATTTAGTTAAGATAATTAGAAATCATGGTTTGTTTATCTATTTTACCACTTGAAGTTAAAGGGAAATTTTCTAAATTAATAATTTTTGTAGGTAACATGTAGTTTGGCAATCGTTGTTTTAAAAATGTTTGTATTTGTTTACTATCTGTTTTTAGTTTTTCAGTAAATAAAACAATTTCAATAACTTCAAATTTATTTTTAACACTTACAACAGTATAATTTAGAGCCTTTTTAAATTGTCTTGCTGCATTTTCAACTTCTGATAGTTCTACCCTATAACCTTGTATTTGTACTTGATTGTCAATTCTTCCACAAAAAATAAAATCACCATCATCATCAATAAAAGCTAAATCACCTGTTTTATACACTTTATATGTTCCCATTTTAAAAAAAGAACTAGCATTTTTAGCTTTATTTTTCCAATATCCAGCAGTAATTTGGTTACCATATAAACATAATTCACCTTTTATGTTTTTTGGTAAAATATGATTATTTTCATCAATAATCATAGCTTTATTACTTCCAAATGGTTTTCCAATAGAAACAATACCATTATATATTTTATCCGTGTTTAATTGTTTTGGAATGTTAAATATATGAGTGTTAATTGTAGCCTCAGTTGGGCCATAAACATTCTGAACTTGAGCATTTGGAACACAATTTTGCCATAATTTAACTAATTCAAAATTTAATCCTTCGCCACCAAACAAACTATATTTTAATTTAGGTAAGTTTATTTTATTAAAGAATGGTTTTAAATATGCAATAACTGATGGAGGCATTTTTGCAAATGTTATTTGATGCTTTTCAATTAATTTATAGGCTTCTAAATATTTTATTTTATTTGGATTTACAGTGTAAATACTTCCTCCTAAATACAATGGTAATAAATAGCAATGAACAGAAGCGTCAAAGGTTAAATCATAAATTTGAAGAAATTTATCTGTATTATCAATAGCATAGTTTTTAGAAAAATCAATAATAAATGAACTTATATTCTTTAATGTTATAGCAACTCCTTTTGGTAAACCTGTACTCCCAGATGTAAATAAAATATACATTGTTTTGTTTGGGTTATCATTAAGGATTGTAATATTAGTATCGACTTTTGGTAAATTTTTTGTGTACAATGTAGAATTATTTTCTTTACTAGACAAAGTAATATTTCCAGAAAATTGATTTATTATTAAATCATTACGTTCTTTTGGATGATTTGGATTTATTGGAACAAATGTTGCTCCAGAAAACCAAATTGCAAAAATAGACGCATAAGTTTCTATATCATTATTTGTATGTACAATAACAATATCATTTTTTTTGATGTTATTATTAAATAGTAATTGTTGAATTGCTATTATTTTTTCAGAAAAATATTTATATGTATAACTGACCTCATCAATTGTAAATGCGACATTGTTTTTATATGTATTTAAATTATTTTTTATTTTCTCTAAAAATGTCATCTTATTCTCTTTTAACAATATATTTACCCAAAGTTTTTTTAGCAACAACCTTTACATATTCTTTAATTAGAAATTGTTTGGTGTTGGTATTTGACTTTTCCATATCCAAACGATGTAAGTGAAAAGATATTTCATCTTTTTTAAGCCCAGAAGTACCAAAACTAATATCTAAATCAGGTGCAATAGATTCGAAAAACTGTTTACTAACATCAATATCATGAAACGGAAAAGAAAAAGCTTTTTGCTTACATAATAAATTAGTTTGTAGCCAATCTAAACTAGTTTTAGTTTGTTTTAGTTGTTCGGATAAACTTAATTCAGAATAAAGTGGATGATTTGCCGAATGCGCACCAAAAGTAAAACCTTGCTTTTGTAATTCCTTAATTTGGATTGTACTTAAATAAGGTTTCTCCGTTTCTAAAAAATGAGTAAAATTATAATCTACCAAAGTAGCTAACTCATCTAAAAAATGCTTTTGTTGAAAATTAATATCTAATAAAAAGTCCTTAACTTCTTGCCTCTTGTTTCTTGTTTCTTGCTTCTTACCTCTTACCTCTTGCCTCTTCTCTCTTGTTTCTTGCCTCTTACTCACAAACTCAAAATAAACACCTTGCTTAGTAGTATCAGCAATTAAAAAATCAGCAATTAATAAACTCGCTTTGTATCTATAAAAGAGGTCTTTATTATCCACAAAATCCGTATTTAAAAAAATGGTAGCAGGGATGCCTTTTTCTAATAAAATTGGAGCAACAACGGTATAAAAATTACGCAAACCATCATCAAACGTTAAATGAAAAGAAGGTTTTGTGAGCTTTTGTTTTTCATTATTTATTTGGATTACTTCCGCTAACGATATAGGCAGGTAATAGTTTAATAAAACATCTAAATCTTGTTTAAAACCTTGAATAGTTTTTGGTTTATATAAATGAGTAATATACAAAGGAGAATTATCCACAACTAAATGATAAAAAGGAAGTAATAATTTATTTTCAGCATTATATAATAAACTTTTTAGCATATTAGTTCGAGTTATTTAGCGTTAAATATGCATTATTTTCCGCGCCAAAACTTTTAAAAAATTGAGCAACACCTTCAATCATGGAGCCTTCAAAATCAAAAACACAATTTTGATTGGCATTTTTTTTGATAATACTATCAAATAAAAAAGGAATTGCACCAACTTGTTTACCTAAAGTAGTATTAGTAGAGAAAAGATGAATTAATCTGTCATTGGTCTCTACAAAAAAGGCAATGGCAATAATATCCGTTTCTTTTTTTACAGCATAAAAAGTTCCAAAATTTTCAGAAATTAATTTAGCAACCAAATCTCGCATAACTTTGTATTGTTTACTTTTTATGGAATGTTTTTTATTAAAGTCTTTCATTAAAATAAAAGCATCCATAGTAACATTATTGGTTACAGATAATACGTTTTTTAAAGACTTTTTAAGATTTCTTTTTAAATTTTTTGAATATTTTTTTTGAATTTGTTCATAGGAAGTTTCTAAATTTAATTCAAAATTATTTCTTGGAATAAAATCACTTGTTAAATAGTCTGTATTGTCTGAATTAAAATTATAAGTATACGATTTTAAGACTTTAAAGACTTTTAAAAATTGGTTGAAAATAGCAACATTTAATTCCACCATCGAAAAAACACCTAATTGTTGGCAGAACATAGGTTGTACAATTAAACGTTTTAAAAATTTACGCTTTATTCTACTATAAGGTAGTGGCATAACAGCTTTGTAATCGTCTAAAATTAGAATTTCCCAATCCTTATTTGTAACGGTATTCAAATACCAAGACAGGGCATAAACACGATAGTTATTGGCTTTTTTGACACAAGCATCATATTTATCAAAATCAATTTCGGTATGTTTTAAATGCCTAATTGCCACTATTTTTTTCTGAAGGATTAAGTGCTTTTATCACTTTTTCATAAATCAATTGCCAACCTTTGAAACGGCTAAGTTCATCAAAAGTTTCGTTGTGATTTAAAATTACAAAAGTTCCATTTACTTTTTTAACTTCTTCGGCTAGGCGCAGTATTGTGTGTAATGATTTCTTATTGGAATATTGTAAATAATCTTTTAAGGTAACATCCATTACTGCAAACGGAATTAATTTTAAAGGTGTTTGAATTTCATACTCCATATCATAAAAATAAAAAGGCGTACAGGTACTTGCTCTAAAGCCAACCTGTTTTGCATAACCCATAGAGTAATCTTCAGCAACTTCTAAATCTACTAAATTTTGATAAGTTTCAGGTAAATCTATGCGTAAGTAATGCTGTCTAGATTTAGTAATAGGCGTATTGATAATGTTTTCTAAACGTTCCTTTTCTTTTTTTAGTTTATTAGCGTTCCGCATGGTAAAATACGAAGGGTGTAAACCAACGGGAGCATAATCTGCAATAGATTTTATAAGCGATTGGAATTTAGTGTTGCCTACCGAAATATTTTTATCATATGTAGTATATTCACTTACCAAAAAGAAAAATATCGTTTTTATATTATGTCGTTTTTGCATTTTTAGCAACCAGTCAAAATTATCAAAAGGATCAGACCTTAAATTAATTAATACAAAAAATCGATACCAAAGTTTACGAAACTGAAATGTAAAAAGTTCATTTACAAAACCACTAATATTTCTAATAACACCTTTGTGTTTATAGCTAAATGCACAATCAATATCTACAGTAGAAATGAAATCAAACTTTTTATTTTGAAATTCAAAGTCGGTAAAGCGTTCCTTTAGTAAATCACGTACTTTATAAGCCCAAATATCAACAACAGGTTTATCTAAAAATTGCTGTTTGTAAGCCAAACTTTCTTCAGCAGGGAAACGCTCATATTCATCTTTTACATGAGGTAAATACTCTTCGTATCTACTCAATAGATAAAAACTTGCAGCAAAAACATCAAACGGTATGGCAGACTTATCGCTAACTTTAAAAAAACATTTAGTATCGTCCCAATCACTTACTTTTACCTCAATATCATTAACACCTTGTTGAAAAAGTAAATCTTTACTTTGTATAAAAAATTCAGTACCTAAAGGCTGTTTGGCATAAGTTATTTTTAAACCACTATGTGCCACAAATTTATTAATTTCAGTAGTAAATTGTACTTCTAAAAGTAAAATGCGTGTAAAAAAATGCTTGAAAGCATAAGTTAAACGAGGTGTTATTTTTGGCGTATAAACTAATAGCATAAGACTACAAATTTAATAAAATAATATACGAATACTTTGGAAGTAATCTATTATTTCGTTTAAAAATTATAAATAGTAAAATAAAATATTTGTACATTTACAAAAAAAAATGAAAAGCTATGAATGTAAATGCCAATTTACCCATTAAACAATGGAAAGAAGATGATAGACCTAGGGAGAAAATGATGTTAAAAGGTAAAAATTCATTATCAGATGCAGAGCTAGTAGCTATTTTAATAGGTTCGGGTAATCGAGAAGAAACGGCAGTAGGAGTTTCTAAAAGAATATTAGCATCGGTTAATAATAATCTAAATGAACTAGCAACATTATCTATTTTAGATTTAATGAAATTTAAAGGAATTGGTGAAGCAAAAGCAATTTCTATTACAACAGCAATAACATTAGGTAGAAGAACGCAGCTAGAAAATGCAATGGTAAAACCAATAATTAAAAGTAGTAAGTCTGTTTTTAATATCATGCAACCACAAATAGGAAATTTAATGCACGAGGAATTTTGGGTTTTGTTTTTAAACAATTCAAACAAAGTAATTTATAGGGAGTTATTAAGTAAAGGAGGTATAACAGGTACATTAGTTGATGTTAGAATGCTATTTAAAAAAGCAGTGGAGTTATTAGCAATAGGTATTATAGTTTGCCATAACCACCCATCAGGTAAGATTTACCCTAGCGAAGCAGATAAAATCTTAACAAGAAAAATAAAAGAAGCAGGGTTTATTTTAGATATTAAATTATTAGACCATCTTATAATTACCGAAAAAGATTATTTTAGTTTTGCAGATGAAGGCGTTTTGTAATTTTTTTAATTCCACAGATTATAAAAGACTTTTAAAAAAAATTAATTTGAGATTTAAAAATTGTTTACCTTTGTAATCCATTTAAAATAAATTCTTAAAATGAGAATTGTAATAGCAGGAGCGGGTGAAGTAGGATTTCACTTAGCAAAATTATTATCGTACGAGTCGCACGATATAACATTAATAGACTTAGATAAAGAACATCTCGCTTACGCAGATACACGATTAGATATTAGAGCACTCTACGGAAATGCAACATCTATTGAAACACTAAAAAATGCTGGAATAGCAGATACCGATTTATTAATAGCAGTAACCTCTAACGAAGCAATAAACATTACTATCTGTGTAATATCCAAGCGATTAGGAACAAAAAAAACGATTGCTAGAATTAGCAATACGGAGTTTATCGACAAAAAAGAAGAAGTTAATTTTAAAGAATTAGGAATTGATGAATTAATTTCTACAGAAGAATTAGCAACTAACGAGATTAAGTTACTACTAAACCAAGCAGCATTTAACGATACCCATGAGTTTGAAGGAGGAGAGTTAACCATGATGGGAATTGTACTATCTAAAAAAGCACCATTTGTTGGTATGTCTGTAAAAGAAGCTGCTGCTTCTTTTACAGGAATACATTTTATGCCAATAGCAATACAGCATAAAAACTCCCAACAAACCATAATACCACGTGGTAATACTGTTTTTAGAGCAGGAGATCAGTCATATTTTATGACTACAAAAGAAGGAGTAGATGAATTATATAAACTCTCAGGAACAACAAAAACAGCTATAAAAAATGTAATGATACTTGGTGGAAGTGGTATAGGTATTAGAACAGCAAAACAGTTATGTAGTAAAAACCTGAATATTAAAATTATTGAAAGCAATAAAGAAAAAGCATTTTTATTAGCAGATGAACTGCCTAATGCATTGGTAGTTTGTGGAGATGGACGTGATGTGGAACTATTAGACGAAGAAAATGTGGAAGATATGGATGCATTTTTATCCTTAACAGGTAGTAGTGAAACAAATATAATGTCATGTCTAGTAGCAAAGTCAAAAGGCGTAAAAAAAACTATTGCTTTAGTTGAAAATATTGACTATTTTAAACTATCGCAAAATATAGGAATAGATACATTAATCAATAAAAAATTATTAGCAGCAAATAGCATATTTAGATACATCCGTAAAGGAGAGGTAGTAGAAATAGCAACATTAAATAATATTAATGCAGAGATTTTAGAATTTAATGTACCACACAATGCAAGAATAACTAAAAGAATAATAAGAGAGTTAGATATACCAAAAGGAGCAACAATTGCAGGAGTGATAAGAGATGGAAAAGGTTTAATAGTATTAGGAGGTTTTCAAGTACAAGTAAATGACAAAGTGTTAATTTGTTGTACACCAAATACAATCAATAAAATGGAAAAATTATTTGATTAGTATATAAATAAGGTAATGAATAAAATAAATTACAGAATAATCTTTCAAATGATGGGCGTATTAATGCTCTTCAATGGTGGGTTTATGTTATTATCTGCATTAGGGGGCTTTATCTACAAAGACAATGCAAGTAAAGGCATAGCATTAGCTGGTATAGTTACCGTTTGTATAGGCGTTTTGTTGCGATACATAACCAAAAATTTCACCAAACAAATAAAGAAAAAAGAAGGATATTTAATTGTAACATTAGGTTGGATTTTTTTAACATTAACAGGAACATTACCCTATCTATTTACACAAACAATACCTAACTTTACAAATGCTTTTTTTGAAACAATGAGTGGTTATACCACCACAGGAGCATCTATATTAAATGATATAGAGTCCATGCCAAAAGGAATATTATTTTGGCGTAGTATGACACATTGGATAGGCGGTATGGGAATTATAGTGCTAGCCATAGCAATACTACCACTATTAGGTATTGGAGGAATGCAACTTTTTGCAGCAGAAGCACCAGGACCTTCAGCAGATAAATTACATCCTCGTATAACAGATACAGCAAAACGACTTTGGTATATCTATTTAGGATTTACCATACTACAAGCAGTGCTACTAAAATTTGCAGGAATGACAGTTTTTGATGCCATAAACCATGCCATGTGTACATTATCCACAGGAGGATTTTCAACAAAAAATGCAAGTGTAGCATACTGGAATGATAGTCCATTAATACAGTACATCATCATACTATTTATGTTTATAGCAGGAATGAACTTTGTATTGAGTTACTTTGCATTAAAAGGTAAAGTATCTAAAGTATTACATGACGAAGAATTTAAATATTATGCATTAATAGTAATACTAGCAACACTAATATCGGCAGTAATTATTTATTATTTTGCCAATGTATCCATAACCCCAACCGAAACACAACTTATAGCACACCCAAAAGTATTGGGAGAAGCAGAAAGTAGTTTTAGACATGCATTATTCCAAGTAATAGCAGTAATAACAACAACAGGATTTGTTACGGCAGATTTTACAATTTGGACACCATTTTTAACTATATTATTTTTTATGCTAATGTTTTTTGGAGCATCGGCAGGGTCAACAGCAGGAGGAGTTAAAATAGTACGACATATAATAATGGTAAAAAATTCCATTTTAGAATTTAAAAGAACGATACATCCACATGCAATAATACCAGTACGATTTAATAACAAATCCGTAACCAAAGAAATAGTATTTAATATCATGGCATTTTTTATATTGTATATGGTAACTTTTGGTATGGGAGCAGCAGTATTTGGTATTATGGGCTTAGACTATATGACCTCCTTAGGTACAGCAGCATCTAGTTTGGGTAATATAGGACCATCATTTGGAGCATTAAGTCCAGTAAATAATTACGATTCATTACCAGATTTTGGTAAATGGTGGGCAGCATTTTTAATGTTATTAGGGAGGTTGGAATTATTTACGGTATTAATAGTACTAACACCATATTTTTGGCGTAGTAATTAATATGTTATTTAAAGACCCATTAAATAGAACAATAGAGATTACAAGAACACCGCAGCGTATAATCTCATTAGTACCATCATTAACGGAGTTATTGGTAGATTTAGGATTAGAAAACAATCTAATAGGGATTACTAAATTTTGTATATATCCAAAGCAATTATTAAAAACGAAAACGATTGTTGGAGGTACAAAACAAATTCATTTAGATAGAATTAAATACCTAAAACCTGATTTTATTTTATGTAATAAAGAAGAAAATACGCAGAAAATAGTAGCAGAAGTTGCACAAGTAGCAGCAACCTATGTTTCAGATATATATACCATTAAAGACACATTAGAACTAATAAAGGAACTAGGTATAATTTTAGATTGCAAGCAGCAAGCAACAATTATACGAAAACAAATTGAAGAAGAGAGAAACAAATTTTTAGAATACATTAAAAATAAAACCCAAAAAAAGGTAGTCTATTTTATATGGGCAAACCCATATATGGTAGTAGGCGGAAACAATTTTATAAATGAAATGCTTACACTTAATAAGTTTAAAAATATATATGCAACGAGTAATCGCTATCCAGAAATTAATTTAGCCGAACTAAAAGAAACAGATTACGTCTTACTATCATCCGAGCCATTCCCATTTAAGACAAAGCATAAAGAACTATTTATAAAACATACAAAAGCTAAAATTATTTTGGTTGAAGGCGAACCATTTAGTTGGTATGGATCACGATTAATTAAAGCATTTGAGTATTTTAAAAAATTACATATTTCATTAGAATAGTTTAAATTAAGAATACAACCAAATTTGATTTACAAACATTATATTTGTAACACCAAAAAAGATAAAAATGATACAATTAACAAAAATAAATTCTGTAAAAAAGAATCAACAAATAATTTGTTTAACAGATAAAATTTCAGAAGAAAAAACACTATCAAAAGAACAAATATCTTATTTTAAAAAAGAGTTTAAAAAAGAAAAAATTCAATATTTAAAAACAGAAAATTATACTTACATTGTTAATACATCCAAACAAACTGCACAAGATTTAAGAGTACATGCATTTACCATACATCAAAATTTAAAAAAAGAAGAAACGGTAACTATTTGTGGAAATAGTAAAGAAGATGTATTGGCATTTTTAGATGGGTTTTTATTATCTAACTATCAATTTTTAAAATATTTTAAAGACAAAAAAGAAAAGAAAAATAAATTAAAAAAAATCCAAGTTTTAGGAAACGTATCTAAAAAAGAATTAGAAGAATTACAAAATTTGACACAATCCGTTTTTTGGGCAAGAGATTTGGTAAATGAGCCCGTATCTTATTTAGATGCAATTCGTTTAGCAGAAGGGATTAAAGAAAAATCAATAGAAGCAAAAAATTATAACGTACAAATTTTTGAACAAACCAAAATAGAAAGTTTAAAAATGGGAGGTTTACTAGCAGTAAATCAAGGATCAGAAACACCAGCAACATTTACTATAATAGAGTACAAACCAAAAAAAACGATAAATAAAAAACCTTATGTTTTGGTGGGAAAAGGGATAGTTTATGATACAGGAGGATTAAGTTTAAAGCCAACAGCAAACTCTATGGATTTTATGAAATGTGATATGGGAGGAGCAGCATGTATGGTAGGAGCAATCCACGCAGCAGCATTAAATAACTTACCAGTACATCTAATAGGATTAATACCAGCAACAGACAATAGACCAGGTAAAAATGCTTACGCGCCAGGTGATGTAGTAACCATGTTTGATGGAACAACAGTGGAAGTATTAAATACAGATGCAGAAGGTAGGATGGTACTAGCAGATGCCATAGCATATGCCAATAAATACAAGCCAGAATTAATAATTGATGCAGCAACATTAACAGGAGCAGCAGTAAGAGCAGTTGGAGTTAAAACAGCAGTATTTATGGGAAATGCTAAAGAAAAATATTTTACACAGTTAGAAAAAGCAGGACAAGAAATGCACGATAGAGTAGTACGTTTTCCTTTTTGGGACGAATGGAAAGAAGAAATAAAATCCGATATTGCTGATATTAAAAATTTAGGAGGAGCAAATGCAGGAATGATAACAGCGGGTAAATTTTTGGAACATTTTACAAAAAACCCATACATTCATATTGATTTGAGTAATGCCTATTTACACGCTACTGAAAATTATAAAGGAAAAGGTGGTACAGGTGCTGGTGTAAGATTACTATATCAATTTTTTAAGAATATGAAATAATACTTTTAAAGAGACCAATACGTTTAGCTTTCTTCTAATCTAAAATTAAACGTATTGGTTTTTTTATACACACCTTCAATTTCAAAAGTGTAAACTAATGCTGCTTCACTAACCAAACCTAAATCTACATCAATATTATAAGTGCCTTTGTAGTCAAAATTAAGTTCATGTTGTGAGCCTTCTTCAGTTCCTAATTGTGCTATAAAGACATTCATTTTAGCTAGTGGAAATTTTTTATTTTTCTCATCTATTATAGCACTCGTATTTATTTTTACAGTACTAGAAAATAAACGTTTACTTTTTGTTAATTTTCGTTCTTCAATTATTGGTATACTAAGTTCTCCAATACCATTTTCCAACAACTTAGGTTCTACAATAGTATTTTTATCATTAAATTCCTTATGAAATAAATTAGAAAATAATAGATTTAAAAAATTATCTTCTAAAAATACTTGTTGTATATTTTTTTCTTTAAGTTGTTCATCAAAATCATCCGTTAAGGTTTTAAAATCAGGATATTCATTTAAAACATCCATTTTTAAAATCTCCCATTTTTTACGAATTTCATCTGTATTTACTACTTTAATAATTTGGAAATGCTTGTTTACCAAAAAATCTAGTTTATCATTTATAGATGCTAATTTTAATGCTAACTCTTGTACTCTATTTAGTTTTTTTATTACAAAATTTATTTCGTTTAAAAAAAACCGTTTTTTCACCTCTTTTCGATATACTATATCTTCATCTTCTTTTCTAATAAATGTCAATACAAATTCTTCAGCAATATTATTGAATGTGGTTTTATTGTGCTGTGTAATTTCTGTACTAATTTCCGTACTATAGATTCTCTGTTTTTTGGAAATATTGAGGTTAAGAATTTTACTTGTATGTTGTACTGTTTTTTGCATTTTAATTATCCATTTTGTATTACCCTTACTCTTTCACCATCAACCATATTTGGCTTCATAGGTTCCATTACCCATGCCGTATTTTTATAATGAGATGAAAAATGGAAATAATAATTTCTTAAAGACCTAAGCATTTTTTTATCTTCTTCATTATCAAATGTTATTCGCCCTTTATCTCCTTTGATATAGGCATCAATACGAGTTTTTACATCGGTTAGTTTTACTTTTGGAATACCAAGGTAATCTCGTATATCACTTAAAAGCTCTTCATTTTCACTTTTTGATTCTTCTTCAATTGAATATTCACTTTTAATAATATCTGTTAAAAATAGCACTTTTTTTGTTTCAGCAAATTCTGCCATTATTTGTAAGGGGATATAACTATATTTATTAGATATATTTGTTCTAGTACCAATTAAGGAACGCCAACCCACTTCAATTTCAGATGGTTGATACCAACCAGCTTTGATTAATTTTTGGCGTTCAGCTTCCAAACCTCCCCAACCTACATAATTTTGATCTAGTATTACTTCTTCATCAGCACCATCTATATAGCTACCACCAATATCAGAATGTACACCTGGTAAAAATTTCTCAGTTCCTCTACCACCTGCACTATTGATATTGGTTAGTCTAAAATTAACACGATGTTCGTCTGCTGCTGCCAATTGCAAAGTGTTATGGGCTTTGCTAATTGCGTTTAAGTGTAAATCTCTTGTGTCATTAGAGTGCTTTACACCATAAGAAGCAACAGTATCATATAAACCAACAAAACGCACACATAATGGTTGTCTTATTTCCTTAAGAAAACTTTCTCCAAAATGTTCACCAAGCGCACCATAATCTACTTCATAATATATTACAACTGCTTGTCCGTGACCTGCTGAAATAACTTGTTTTACTGCTCCTTTTTTCTTGGTTACTTCATATACAAAATTTCTTGCAGCTGCTGCTCCACGGCTAAAACCAAAAGTATCTATATGAATACGATTTATTTTTTTACTTGGATCTAAATTTTTAGTTATCTCTTCTACTGCTTTTTCACAACCTTTTAATACTTTAGCAATGACACCTGTTGGACCCATCCCTAAACCACCACCAATTTTTGCACTATCTTTTTCGTAATCATCTGTACCTATTCCTTCAATATAAACGGATGTTTTTATTAATTTTTCTTCGGGTTCTTTGTCATAATAAGGTTCCGATCTAGATACGTTTGATTCATCGTTATAATAACTAGTATCTTTATTGTCAGCAGATATGAAATTTTTTTCAGCATCTTTATCATAAAACTCTCCTTTTTCTTTTTTTTCATGTGCAACACGAGATTGTGTGTTTTTTCTGTTATTCATTGTTCCATCAAAAAATACAGCTATGATAATATCTACATATTTATCAGGTATTATTTCGTCATGATCCGATTTTCCACAAAATACTTTAGAGGTATTTACATTTACACCACTTAATGTATTTCTTGTTTCTTGTGCTCCTACAGGAGTTGATGTTAGTATCATACTATTATATTTTATGAATTTTCGTAAATTTTTATTGCTGCTTTTTTAATTTCAATTTCTTCTTTATCATTTTTTAAAAACAATTTTAAAGTACTATTGTATCTATCTATTTTAAAGAGTAGGTCTATTTGTTTATCTGTAGAAGAGGCATTGATAACTTTAAAAACATCAAAAATCTCTTTTTCTATTTCTTTAAATTTTTTATAATCATCTGTTTTTTTATACTTTTGAGCAAATTTTATATCTGCTGCAAATTTATTACCATTTTTGTCTTCCCAACCAAAACTAATATATTTAGGTAATGCTTTATCCGTATATCCAATAGATTCGATATCCTCTGTATTTGTACTAGTTTCACCATTAAAATATTTAATATACATAAGAGTTACCTTTCCTCCATTTTCGAATATAACCTTTGGTTGCCAAGGGTATTTTTTTCGATAAGTATCCCATAGTCCAAAGGGTATTTTTCCTGCTGAAATTTCGTTTTTCACTTCGTCAATTACGTATTTATCTACTATTTGATTAGTATATTCTTCTAGAGAGATAACAGCATTTGGGCTAAGTTCTTTCATGGTTATTTCCGTTTCTTTGGCCTTATACCTACCAATTTCTACTCGAGACCCTATACCATCTAACCAAACTACTACCACACCACCAGGTGCAAGACCAGCATTTATTTTTCTATAAGTATGGTAATCCTTACGATGGTCATAAAAACCTTTTCTAAAGTATTTTACAATTAAATCATAATCTAATTTAAATTGACCTGTATAGAATTTTTTTTCAACAAAAGAGAACCAAGTAATTTTTAATTCTGTTGGTAATGCTTTTAATTCGGGACCTGTTACATGAGTTGCCCCATCTGCATGCCAACCATATTTTAATAACCTACCACCTGCAGGAATATATAAACTGGTTCCATCTGCCAAATAAAAATCACCATTTACAACTCGTGCTGGATATGCCATTGGAGCACAGGAAGATGCCATAAAATCATATTTGTCGTTTTTTGATACTTTCATTTCTTCGGTATTATCTTTTTTGTTTTGACAAGAACTTATATTTGTCGTAGTTATTAGTATTAATAATATGATTATTGTTTTTTTCATCTTTAGTTATCCATTTTGTACTACCCTTACTCTTTCACCATCAACCATATTAGGTTTCATAGGCTCCATTACTCCTGCTGTATTTTTATAATGAGATGAAAAATGGAAATAATAATTCCGTAATGACCTAAGCATTTTTTTATCTTCTTCACTATCAAATGTTATTCGTCCTTTATCTCCTTTAATATAGGCATCAATACGTGCTTTTACATCGGTTAGTTTTACTTTTGGAATACCAAGGTAATCTCGTATATCACTTAATAATTCTTCATTTTTACTTTTTGACTCTTCTTCAATTCTATAATCTTTTTTAAGATCATCTACCAAAAAGTATACTTTTTTTGTTTCAGCAAATTCTGCCATTATTTGTAAAGGGATATAGCTATATTTATTAGATATATTAGTTCTAGTACCAATTAAGGAACGCCAACCCACTTCAATTTCAGATGGCTGATACCAACCAGCTTCTATTAATTTTTGGCGTTCAGCTTCTAAACCACCCCAACCAACATAATTTTGATCTAGTATCACTTCTTCATCAGCGCCATCTATATAACTACCACCAATATCAGAATGTACGCCAGGCAAAAACTTTTCGGTTCCTCGTCCTGCATTTATTGCACTTTTAATATTGGTTAGTCTAAAATTAACACGATGTTCATCTGCTGCTGCTAATTGTAGTGTGTGATGTGCTTTACTAATTGCTTTTAAGTGCAAATCACTTGTGTCGTTAAAATGAGCTACACCATAAGAAGCAACGGTATCATATAAACCAACAAAACGCACACATAATGGTAGTCTTATTTCTTCAAGAAAACTTTCTCCCAAATGTTCACCAAACGCACCATAATCTACTTCGTAATATATTACAACTGCTTGTCCGTGACCTGCTGCAATAACTTGTTTTACCGCTCCTTTTTTCTTGGTAATTTCATGTACAAAATTTCTTGCTGCTGCTGCACCACGGCTAAAACCAAAAGTATCTATATGAATACGATTTATTTTTTTACCTTTTATATTTTTATTTATTTCTTCTACTGCTTCTTCACAACCTTTTAATACTTTGGCAATAACACCTGTTGGCCCCATACCTAAACCACCACCAATTTTTGGACTATCATTTTCATATTCGTCAGTACCAATACCATCAATATAAACGGATGCTTTTATTAATTTTTCTTCTGGTTCTTTGTCATAAAAAGGTTCCAATCTAGATACGTTTGACTCATCGTTATAATAGCTGGTATCTTTATCGTCAGCAGATATGAAGTTTTTTTCAGCATCTTTTTCTTCATCGGTTAAGGTTTCTCCTCTTTCTTTTTTTTCGTGTGCTACACGAGATTGTGTGTTTTTTCGGTTATTCATAGTTCCATCAAAAAATACACCTATGATAATATCAACATATTTGTCAGGTATAATTTCATCATGGTCTGATTTTCCACAAAATACTTTAGAGGTCTTTACATTTATACCACTTAATGTATTTCTTGTTTCTTGTACTCCTACAGGATCTGGTGTTAGTATCATACTATTATATTTTATGAATTTTCGTAAATTTTTATTGCTGCTTTTTTAATTTCAATTTCTTCTTTATCATTTTTTAAAAACAATTTTAAAGTACTATTGTATCTATCTATTTTAAAGAGTAGGTCTATTTGTTTATCTGTAGAAGAGGTATTTATTTTTTTAAAAGCCTCAAAAATTTCTTTTTCTTTTTCTTTAAATTCTTTATAATCATCCGTTTTTTTATATTTGTAACCAATCCTTATATCCGCACCAAATTTATTGCCATTTTTATCTTCCCAATTTATGCCAATATCTTTTGGTACAGCATTGTTTTTATACCCTATAATTTCTGGATTGTCAGCATAAGTGAGTACACTTTCTCCATTGTAATAATCAATACTCATTAACGTTGCTTTTCCTCCATTAGCAAATACAAGTTTTGGTTGCCAGTTATATTTTATACGATAAGTATCCCACAATCCAAAAGATATTTTTCCTTGAGTAATTTCTTCTTTTACTTCGTTGATTATATGGCGATCAAATTTATCATTAATATATTCTTCTTTTGGGATATTAGTAGTTGGAACAAAATTTTTCATAGTTACTTCAGTTTCTTTGGCTTTATACCTACCAATTTCTACTCGAGAACCTATACCATCTAACCAAACTACCACCACACCACCAGGTGCAAGACCAGCATTTATTTTTCTATAGGTATGGTAATCCTTATGATGGTCATAAAAACCTTTTTTAAAGTATTTTACAATTAAATCATAATCTAATTTAAACCGACCAGTATAGAATTTTTTTTCTGCTAAAGAGAGCCAAGTAACACTTAGTTCATTAGGTAAAGCTTTTAAATCTGGGCCTGTTACATGTGTTGCCCCATCTGCATGCCAACCATATTTTAATAATCTACCACCTGCGGGAATGTATAAACTAGTTCCGTCTGCCAAATAGAAATTTCCACTTACAACAATAGCAGGATATGCCATTGGTGCACAGGAAGATGCCATAAAATCATATTTGTCGTTTTTTGATACTTTCATTACTTCGTTATTATCTTTTTTGTTTTGACAAGAGCTTATATTTGTCGTGGTTATTAATATTAATAATATGACTATTGCTTTTTTCATTTGCAAACCTATTTTTTGGCTATGTTTTATTGAATTAAAATAAGTGTAATGTAAAAATAACTTTTTTGAACTTTTTGGTTTGTTACCAAAAAGTTCAAAAAAGTAAAAAATTTCTAATTAATGCTATTCTGCATATTCCACAGTATCGGCACTTGAAATTGTAATTTTACCACCAGCGCTTGTTTTTATTTCGCCACTTGCATCGGTTGTAATTTCTTGTGCTTCTTGTTTGTAGGTTGCACTAATTACTTTAATTTCTTCGCCAACTTGTTTATCTTCATTTAATGATGAGATAGTATGTGTTTCTGTAATGTTTTCAGTTTTGTTTTTACCAACATTAATGTCCATATCTTCCTCCACATTTATTTGCATGTTTTTAGCATTAAATGTCATAGTTTCATTTGCTGAAACTGTAATATTGTTATTAGCAGTATCTATATAAATAGTATTCTTGTTTATATCTGTAATTGTAATACTCTCCGCACCACTAGCATCATTAAATTCAATAGTATGCCCACTTCTAGTTCTAATCGCTTTTATATCATTAGTGTCGGTTTTCCAACTATCTGGCTTTGCTGTTCCGTGATATAAACTACCTAGCATATATGGTTTTTCTGCATTTCCTCCTTCAAAATCTATTAATACTTCTTCCTCTAATTCTGGTATAAACTGCATTC
>Ga0256840_1001710_pt1 | contig 20244 bp, 20 predicted proteins | sample 355202metaG_FD_185969 | JGI IMG/M metagenome (GOLD analysis project Ga0256840, IMG submission 185969) | Hydrothermal vent microbial communities from Mid Atlantic Ridge, Atlantic Ocean - 355-202 | ecosystem: Environmental > Aquatic > Marine > Hydrothermal vents | place: Atlantic Ocean: Mid...
GCTTCTGTGTTCCGTGACACTGGGTTATTTATTGTAAGGTTTCTAAGTTAAGAAAGAGGTGCCTTATTTGTGGTAACCGTTCAGCCCCCCTCTTTGGAAAAGAGGGGTTAGGGGAGATTTTATTAGACAAATCCCCCTCAATCCTCCTTTTTCAAAGGGGGAAGTGAACGGTTACTATTTGTGCTATTTCTAGCTCCCTTATATAAAAATTCACACCGTTAAAATATGAATACTAATACTGTTGAAATGATTGCCAAACAAAGTAGCCTTGCTGCTCGTCAGTTGGTTTCTACTTCTGAGTCTGCTCGTAATTTGGCGCTTTTGAAAATGGCAGATTCACTTGAATCGGTAAAACAGCAAGTTCTAGAGGTTAATGCCCTTGAGGTTTTAAACGCGCAGAAACAAGGCCAGTCGGCGGCTATGGTTAAACGACTGACTATTGATGAAAAAGTTTTTCAATACATGCTTTCTAGGTTGAGAAAAGTAGCTCAACAAGCGGATCCTTTGAACCGAATTTTGGAAGGCCATACCAATCCAGTTGGGCTTCAGGTTTGCAAAAAATCAGTTCCACTGGGTGTTATTGGTATTATTTACGAATCCAGGCCAAATGTGACCACTGATGCGGCGGCTGTTTGTTTGAAAAGTGGTAACAGTATTATCTTGCGAGGTGGATCAGAAGCCTTGAAAACTAATACTTTATTAGCGGATGCGATGATTAAAGGTGTTGTTGAGGCAGGGCTTCCAGAGCATGCTATACAGATTATTCGTGCAACAGGGCATGAAGCTGTTGGCGAGCTACTTAAGATGGATGAATATGTAGATGTATTGATTCCTCGTGGAGGAAAAGGCTTAATTAAGCGAATAGCGGAAGGAACCCGAATTCCTGTTATTAAACATTATGATGGAATTTGCCATCTTTATATTGCAGACGATGCAGATCTAGTCCAAGCCGTTGAGCTGGCAGTTAATTCAAAATGTCAGAGTGTTCAGGTCTGTAATGCGATGGAAACATTATTAGTCGATAAACACTGTGCAAAACAGATACTTCCAATGCTGCAGCAAGCATTTGACTCAAATAATATTGAATTACGAGGGTGTGAGCAGACACAAAAGGTATTGCAAAATATTTCTGCCGCGACTCAACAGGATTGGGAGGCCGAATACCTAGCTCCAGTGCTTTCAATAAAAGTAGTTAATGGAATTGAACAGGCAATTGAGCACATTAATCATTACGGGTCTGGACATACTGATGGTATTGTTACTCAAGGTTTGAAAAAAGCTCAACAATTTGAACAGCAAGTTGATTCAGCATCGGTACTTATTAATGCTTCTACACGCTTATCGGGGGGCGGGGATTATGGTCTGGGGTCGGTCATCGGTATAAGTACTGATAAAATCCATGCCCGTGGGCCTGTTGGTCCTGCTGAGCTGACAACATACAAGTGGGTTGTTTATGGAGATGGTCATTTGAGGGAATAGAAAGTTATAAATGAAAAGGGCATAAGAGTGAATGTAGAAGTCATTGTCGAGAGTGGAATGCGTTCAAAGCCCCCTCAACTCTACGTGCGGAATATGGGTAGTAAAAATAGTTAAAATTAGGTATTAACATGATTATGACAGGGTGTGCCGAGGTACCAAGCGCATCACACGCTAAATATGCGCTTCGTACCTCGGCACATCCTATCACTTTTGGGTCTAATAAAATCCTAGTACCTAAGAAAAGCTATTTAACAATAGCTGCTAATCTATTTTTAATAATATCATCAACAACTGATGGATCGGCTAGGGTAGATGTATCACCTAAGTTATCAACCTCATTAGCGGCTACTTTACGTAAAATTCGGCGCATTATTTTACCTGAACGTGTTTTAGGTAGGCCTGGTGCCCATTGAATAACATCAGGGGCGGCAATTGGGCCAATTTCCTTACGCACTAGTTTAATCAGTTCTTTTTTTAGCGCATCAGTCGCTTCAACACCTTGATTTAAAGTGACATAGGCATAGATCCCTTGGCCTTTTATATCATGAGGGAAGCCAACAACAGCTGCTTCAGCGACATGTTCATTGAGCACTAATGCACTTTCTACTTCAGCAGTTCCCATTCTATGCCCTGATACATTGATAACATCATCAATACGCCCTGTAATCCAGAAATAGCCATCTTTATCGCGACGAGCACCGTCACCCGCAAAGTAAAACCCGGGGAAACTTGCAAAGTAAGTGTCAATATAGCGTTGGTGGTCACCAAAAATAGTACGAGCCTGAGATGGCCAAGGGTAATCGAAAACCAATATACCCTCTGCTTCACCTTCTAAAATTTGACCCTCATTGTTAATGATTTTAGGTTTAACACCAAAGAAAGGCAATGTTGCTGAGCCAGGTTTTAAATCTGTAGCGCCAGGCAAAGGGCTAATTAAAATGGCACCTGTTTCAGTTTGCCACCAAGTATCAACAATAGGGCATTGAGCGTTGCCTACAATATTATAGTACCATTCCCATGCTTCTGGGTTTATCGGCTCGCCTACGCTGCCTAGGATGCGTAAACTGCTACGGCTTGTTCGGGTTACATACTCGTCACCTTGAGCCATTAATGCACGAATGGCTGTAGGAGCCGTATAAAAGATATTAACTTTGTGTTTATCAATGACTTCCCATAAACGATCAGCTTCTGGATAAGTTGGCACACCTTCAAACATTAAAGTCGTTGCACCGTTACATAAAGGCCCATAGATAATGTATGAATGCCCCGTTACCCAGCCTATATCAGCTGTACACCAGTAAATATCGCCATCATGGTAATCAAAAATATATTTATGGGTCATGGCGGACATTAATAAATAGCCGCCGGTGGTATGCACTACACCTTTGGGTTTACCTGTTGAGCCAGAAGTATAAAGAATGAACAGAGGGTCTTCCGCATCCATTTCTTCAGCGGGACATATATCTGAAGCCTTTTCCATTTCTTGGTGATACCAAATATCTCGGTTTTCTACCCAATTGATAGGGTTACCTGTGTTTTGAATCACAATGACTTTTTCTAGGTGAGGACATTCCTTTACAGCTGTATCTGCAGATGATTTAAGAGGAATGGTTTTACCTCCTCGGTAGCCTTCATCAGCACATATTAAGTATTTACAGTCTGAGTCTAGAATACGATCTTTTAATGCGTTGGCAGAGAAGCCGCCAAAAACAATAGAATGCACAGCTCCGATACGGGTACAGGCAAGAATTACCGTGGCTGCTTCAGCTATCATCGGTAAGTATATGCAAATACGATCACCTTTTTTTACACCTTGGGATTTTAGTACATTTGCAAATTTACAAACTTGTTGGTGTAATTCTTTATAACTGATTTTTTTATCATTATTGGGGTTGTCTCCTTCCCAAATAATGGCTGTTTGGTCGGCTCGGGTAGCTAAATGTCTATCTAGGCAATTGACGCTAACATTCAGTTTGCCACCTTTAAACCAGTTAATTTCACCCTTGGGGTAATCAAACTCTAATGTGGTGTCCCAAGGCTTACTCCAGTCTAAAAATTGATTAGCTTGCTCGTTCCAGAATGTTTCAGGGTCAGTGATGGATTGTTGATAAAGTTTTTGGTACGTTTCAGCCGTTATATGTGCATTTTCGGCTATTTCTTTTTTAACGGGATACACTTTTTCGATAGACATTTTTTAACCTTGGTTAGGAGTTGAAGTCTGTACTTGAAAATTATTTTATACAACTAGCTGTAAGAGACATTTATCTTGTACAAAATTGCATTGCAATAATACTAGCTTTTCGGGTTAACAAAAAATATAACTTTACCTGATTATCCATGAGCTTCCACCATATACAGCAAACCAGGTCCACGTCATACCAGCAGGGATCTCGGCAATCCCTGCCGAGATGACGTGCAACAGTTGAATCGGGGTTACCAACCTCATCTCGCTCAATACTGTTATGAATAATGAGCCTCTATAGTTGAAGTATAAGCTTAATTATTAATAGTATGTATGTTTTTTAAGGGCTCTGATTGCCAATGTTCAATTCCCCAGTTAATTATTTCTTTTACCGAAGATTTTTTTAATTGTTTAGGTGGGTTTTGCCGCAAAAGTTGTAGTAATAAAAACAGATTGTTTTCTGGTTTTTCAGCTGATACAGCTTGTGCACATTTTTGCTTACTGAGTTTGTGTCCATATTGATCAATAATGACAGGGAAGTGGCAGTAATGGGGGGATCTATAATTTAAACTGTTTTGTAAAAATATTTGTTTTGGAGTTGAGTCTAAAAGGTCATAGCCTCGAACGACGTGAGTAATATTTTGTCGAAGATCATCAATAACAACAGCTAATTGATAAGCGGTAATATGATCTTTTCTTTTAATAATAAAATCACCATGTTGCTTGGCAAATTGATACGATTGATATCCTTGTAATTCATCCTTAAAGCCTATCTCTACGGGGGCAGATTTAATACGCAAAGACGCAGGAGTATTTTGGGGCTTAGCATGAAAGCAGGTGCCGGAATATACAACAGAATTGGCGGAAGACAAAGTTTTACGGCTGCAATAACAAGGATAAACCAAGCCTTTTGAGCTTAATATATCGATAACTTTTTGATATTGCTCTAAATGCTGGCTTTGAAAATCTGCTTCACCATCCCAGAGAAGACCATGAGCCAGTAAAGTATTGAAGATGCTTTCTGTTGCTCCAACCGCTACACGAGGGCTGTCAACATCATCAATCCTTAATAACCATTGACCTCGATTCGCACGAGCATGCAAAAAACTAGCGAGTGCAGCATAGAGCGAACCAAGATGTAATGGCCCCGAAGGTGAAGGTGCAAACCGACCAACATAGGGAGTATTCAGAATCTAACCCATTTGCTTTTCTCTAATTTCATCCAATGTTTTACAGTCAATACATAAAACAGCTGTTGGGCGTGCTTCTAAGCGACGAACACCAATATCAATACCACAGGACTCACAAAAGCCATAATCACCTGCGTCGAGGTTTTTAAGTGATTCCTCAATTTTTTTAATTAACTTACGCTCTCTATCACGCGTTCTTAATTCAAGACTAAATTCAGATTCTTGAGTTGCCCTATCGTTAGGGTCAGGAAAGTTGGCCGCATCATCCTGCATATGATGCACAGTACGGTCAACTTCTTGCATTAATTCATTTTTCCAGTTAGTAAGAATTTTTTTAAAATGAGCTACTTGAGCATCATTCATAAATTCTTCACCTTCTACTTCTTCATAAGGTACAAAACTGAAAGGTGTATTTGGGGGTGACTCAGCCATCCATTAAACTCCTAAGCGAGATTTTTAAAAACTGCGCATTTTTACCAGAATAGAATCTTTTTGGCAAGAAATTTGTTAAAATGATTTTATAAAAAGATAATTTGGATTAGGTATGGAGTCAGCAATAGCAAGGCGTATGGAAGGTTTTTCAACTTTTTACGTTATGGAATTATTACAGCGAGCTAAGCAATTAGAATCTCAGGGTAAAGATATTATTCATATGGAGGTTGGGGAGCCAGATTTTGCAACCCCTCCTTGCATTATTCAAGCAGCAATAAAATATATTCAAGCTGGAAATGTTAAATATACCGCTGCAGCAGGTTTACCTGAATTGCGAGATAAAATTAGTGATTTTTATTTGAGTAAACATAAAATATCGGTTGACCCTAGGCGAATTTTTATAACGCCAGGTGCGTCAGGTGCTTTTTTATTAGCACTGGGTGTTAGTTTAAATCCAGAGGAGCAGCTTTTAATGGCAGATCCTTGTTACCCTTGTAATCATAATTTTGTACGATTAATGCAAGGAAAAACCAAATTTATTGATGTCGATGCTAACAGTAATTACCAGTTATCGGCACAATTGATTAAGCAAAATTGGACTCAGTCAACTGCTGGGGTGTTAATTGCATCACCATCAAACCCTACGGGAACACTGGTTTCTAGAGAGGTGTTAGCCAGTTCCATTAAACAGGTCAAAACGTTGGGAGGCTTGTTTTATTCTGATGAAATTTATCATGGTTTGGTTTATGAACAACAAGCAAGTTCAGCACTAGAGTTTAGTGATGACGTTTTTGTGATAAATAGTTTTTCAAAATATTTTGGGATGACAGGGTGGAGAATAGGCTGGTTAGTGGTTCCAGAGATATTTATTGATGCAGCTGAACGGTTGTCGCAAACAATATTTATATCAACAGCAACACACTCTCAATATGCTGCATTAGCAGCTTTCTCATCAGAAAACATGCTTGAATTAGAACGTAGAAAGCAACAGTTTGAAAAAAGAAGGGACTTCTTATATGAAAATTTAATTCGTTTGGGGTTTGATATTGCAGTAAAGCCAGAAGGCGCTTTTTATATTTATGCTAATTGTTCTCGCTTTACAGAAAATAGTTTTCAATTTGCAAAAGACCTACTAGAACAGCAAGGTGTAGCGGTTACACCCGGTAAAGATTTTGGCAAAAATCAGGATAATTGTCATATTCGATTTGCATATACTGCGTCAATCGCTAAAATGACTGTTGGTATTCAACGATTAGAACAATTTATATGTCAGTAGTACAGATTTCTGCAAGTGATTTACAAGAAAAGTTAATAGCTAAAGTAAAACCATTGCTTTTGGATGTTAGAGAACTTAATGAATTTCAGTTTGCACGTATTGAAGGCAGCATGCATATCCCTCTAAACCAAATTCCGCAAAGAATAGATGAGGTAAACACTGAGCAGGGGTGTGTGGTCATTTGCCATCACGGTATGCGCAGTCAACAAGCTGCAAATTTTTTGGTTCATTCAGGGTTGAGTAATATCTATAACTTAAGTGGCGGTATTGATGCATGGTCTGTAGACTGTGATAGTACTGTTCCACGATATTAATAATAAAAATATGTTTTTAAAAGCGTTTTATTCGGGGCCGAATGATTGTATAAAAATCACGCCGGAACAAGGATGTTTATTTGCAAAAGATATAGCAAACGATTTTAACCCCTTACATGATGTCGAGTCTAAAAGATTTTGTGTACCTGGTGATTTATTGTTTGCATTGGTACTGCATAAATATGGTGTGAGTAAAAAAATGAATTTTACTTTTGCTGGCATGTTGGGGCATGGTGGAGTCACACTTGACTTACCCGAAACGGATGCCGAGCAATTTGAAGTTCAGGGTAGTCATGGTAAAACCATTCTGAAAGTTGACAGGCAGGGGCCGAGTACCCAAGAAGAGTCACTTATTAACCCGTTGATTCGTAATTATGTTGCCTTCTCTGGATATAATTTCCCTTACATTTTAGTACCGCTTATGGCCAAGCAAAATGTGATGATTAATATTAAACGGCCTTTTGTTATCTATGACAGCATGAGTTTAGAGTTTGATCATTTGGACTTTACTGACCCTCAAGTTGAAATGCTTGATCCTGAGCTTCAGGTTAATGGAAAAAGAGCGGATGCTTACTTTAAATTTCAAATAAAGTCGGGTGATGAAGTCGTAGGGAAAGGCTTTAAAAAAATTGTTATTAGCGGTGTGCGTGAGTATGAAGAAGAACCCATGCAGGAATTTGTTGATAATTATCTAGCGAGAAAAAATATTTATTTAGACTCTATAACTTCCTAAGGAATGATAATTTAATAACTTCCCGATTTTGACTTGCCTTTTGATTCCACAGAAGCACTCATAAAATAGTTACGTAGCCAGCTATGCGCCCATTTTATCAGCACTCCTGTGAAACCAAATTTCTGCGTCAAACTTCGAGATCTTATTAAATCCTCATTCCTAAGCTTAAAACCTACCCAGGCTACTTTACTGGGTAGGTATTCACTAAACACGATTCCAATGCGTGTTACGTCCGCTATTAAACCCCTTGAGTTAGTCTCGGGAGATTACCTTTTCGTTTTTAAAAAAGTATTCATAATGAATTTAGCAACCATCTGTGGGTTATTAATATCTAGATGAGTCATAGTGCTATAGTTTTCAGAAGGTGAGTCAGTAGCAATAGCAATGACGCTAGCATCATTTGGGAAAATTAAGGGTTTATTTAAAGACGGTCTATGCAACTCGATTTTAGGAAAATTTTCTGCTTTAAAGCCCTCTACTAAAATTAAGTCAAGGTCTGACTGATCGATTACTTTAAGTTGATCATTAAGTTTAGGGGCTTGAATACGACTAAATTCAGTGATTATAGCGCGTCTATGACTGGACACTAGTAACACGGGTGATGCACCTGCTTCTCTAAGCCTATAGCTGTCCTTGCCAGGCTTATCAATTTCAAAATTATGATGACTGTGTTTGATTAAAGCAATGCGCAGATCTAAGTCTTTTAATAAAGGTATTAATTTAGTCAGCAAGGTTGTTTTACCTGTGCCACTGAAGGCGGCAAAACCTAGTATAGGAATTTGAGCGTTTTTCATTAGGTGAGATTTTCTATCAAAGTCGAGAACAATTCTATTCTAAGGTATTATTTACCAAATATAAAAAGCAATTAACAAGGCGAGTTCATTGATTAGAGTTTATTTAGTTTTAGCATTCATTATTTTGGCTTTTTGGGCTTTAAATAAGTTTTTAAAAACACCTTCAGAAATAGTAACTAAACTAATAAAGAAAGTGGCGGTTGGTGGCATTATTTTTGTGATGCTTTATTTTGCAGCTACGGGCCGGTTAAACGCAGTATTTGCTTTGGTAGGTGTACTATTTGCATTTTTAGTGAGAATGTTGCCTGCCGTTATGCGTTATTTCCCTCAACTCCATGGCTTATGGATGGCTTTTAATAAAAAGGCTAAAGCAGGTTCCCCTTCAAATAGCCAAGGGCAAATGAGTAAGCAAGAAGCTTATGAAATTTTAGGGTTACCAGCTTCAGCATCAGAGCAAGAAATTATCATGGCACATAAAAAGTTAATGTTAAAAATGCACCCTGATAAAGGAGGGTCAGATTACCTTGCAGCAAAAATAAATCTAGCTAAAAAGGTGTTATTACCGAAATAAATGAAGTGATGAAACTGTTTTTTTTAATTTTTACTATTAATCTGTTGGTTGCTTGTACGACTATACCTAACTACGCACCTGTTAGGTCGTATCAGCGTGATTTAATTCCAGGTAAAAAATATTACAGTGTAGTCAAGGGTGATACCCTGTACTCAATTGGTTTCCGGTCAAATCTAGGGTATCAAAATTTAGCAAAATGGAATAGCATTCCTGCGCCTTATGTTTTACAGATTGGGCAAAAAATTAAACTGTTTAAACCAAGGTCGTTAGTCAGAAAATATAAAAGAGTCAAAGCGAGCCGAAAAGTAATTAAGAAAAAGAGAGGCTCGTCACAAAATAAAGCAGTTGCTAGTCAAAAAAAGAGATATTCATCACAAAAAACTTCCGCAAATTCAACGAATAAGAAAAAGATGTTAAAGTTATTTTGGCAGTGGCCGATAAAGAAAAGGATTTTAAAAACTTTTTCACAAACAGGTAATAAGGGAATTGATATTTCAGGAAAGGTGGGGCAAAAAGTAATAACTGCCTCTTCCGGAAAAGTCGTTTACAGTGGCTCAGCTCTTAAAGGCTATGGCAATTTATTAATTATTAAGCATAACTATTTATATTTAAGTGCTTATGCTAATAATAGAAAATTACTTGTTAAAGAGGGACAGTGGGTGAAAAAAGGACAGGTTATTGCTGAAGTTGGCCTTGTTGGAGGCAAAAGAGCTTCATTACATTTTGAAATTAGAAAAAACGGAAAGCCGGTAAATCCCCTAAACTATTTGCCGCGATAATATCTTGCCAAGAACCCCGGAGGTTGATCATGACAGAAGAAATTGTTGAATTAGTATCAAGTGATGATACTAGTGGTGTTGCATCTAAGATGCTTGATTTTGAATTTGCTGCCGAGATGGGCGTTAAAGAACCAAGAATAACGACTGTCGGAATAGCAGAAGCCAAAAATTCTAGTACAGCTGATGCAACTAAGGTTTATTTAAGTGAATTAGGTAAGTCCAAATTACTAACAGCAGATGAAGAAAAAATATACGGTAAACGTGTTTTAAGAGGGGACCAAGAAGCACGTAAAGTAATGATTGAGAGTAACTTACGCTTAGTGGTAAAAATCTCTCGCCGTTATCTAAATAGAGGCTTACCTTTATTAGACTTAATTGAAGAAGGTAACTTAGGCTTGATTAGAGCCGTAGAAAAGTTTGACCCAGACAGAGGGTTTCGTTTTTCAACTTATGCAACATGGTGGATAAGACAAACCATAGAGCGTGCGATTATGAATCAAACTAGGACAATACGGTTACCGATTCATATTATTAAAGAAATGAATGGTTATATTAAAGCGCAGCGCTTTTTAGCCCAAAAATTGGATCATGACCCTCGCCCTGAAGATATTGCTGAATATATGGATAAGCCCATAAAAACAGTGATTAAAATGTTGAAACTCAATGAGCGTGTTACCTCAGTCGATGTACCTGTCGGTAAAGATTATGATAAGCCTTTACTTGATTCTCTTTCTGATGATGAAGACCAGTCACCTACAGATCAGTTACAAAAAGAAGATATTAAAGATAACATAACAGGTTGGGTTTATCAGTTGTCAGAAAAACAGCGCGAAGTTATATGCAGGCGTTATGGTTTATGCGGACATGAAAACTCTACTTTAGAGCAAGTTGCACAAGAGCTTGGAGTCACAAGAGAACGTGTTAGACAAATACAAATGGATGCTTTGAAAAGATTAAAGGAAATTCTGGAAGCCGGTGGTTATTCTTTTGAAGCTCTTTTTCAGTAAGGTTTGTAAGAAAATTGATAGACAAAAGCCGGCTAATTAGCTGGCTTGTCTTTCAAAGCTAAAGCGTTTTCGCCAGTGGATTATGCTTAAAGCAATTGTTGCACCTAAAGTATCTGCCATCCAGTCGAGAGCATCCGCCTCTCTATCAGGTACAAAAGATTGATGCCATTCATCAGACAGTCCATATAAGCTACAAAAACATAAACTTAATAAGATGACGGTTTGTGGTTTTTGAATATAGTCATTAAAAAATCGCCACGCTAAAATTCCCATAATAAAATAGGCTCCAAGATGATGCAATTTATCTTGATGTAAAAATAACATGGGGGTTGGAAGACTAGATCTGGAGGAGAGCCAAAAGATTAAACTGCAATAAGTTGTCAAAAAGGTTACATTGATTATTTTTAGCATAGGTATTCTTTAAGTAAAGTGGAAAATATTTTTACAATGGCCGAATTCTGTTTGTATCATACAGATATTGAGCAAAAGATAAAAAAAACTCATGATGCCAAATATTTAGATGAAATAGGGCGGTTATCTTTTACCTCAATCGAGCCTATCAAACCCATAAGTCAAACAAAGTTTCCTGTAGCACCTCAGTTATTGTCACCTAGAGATATGCCAAGACGTGGGTTAAACTCAGCAACTGGTAAAGTTGCTTTTTTTCATGCTTTAGCCCATATAGAGTTTGTTGCTATCTATTTAGCTTGGGATATTTTATATCGATTTCGAGGTTTCCCTCAGAAATTCTATCAAGATTGGTTAAAAATTGCGGACGAGGAAGCCACTCATTTTAAAATGATTAGGGATCACTTAATAAGCATGGGAGCTGATTATGGTGATTTACCTGCTCATCGTGGTTTATGGGATCATGCAGAAGATACGGCAGATAATATTCTTGCTAGGCTAGCACTTGTTCCTCGTTGCATGGAAGCAAGAGGGCTTGATATAACACCTAAAATGATTGAAAAGTTTACTGTTTTAGGTGATCTGAAAAGTGCAAAAATACTGAGTCGAATCCTAAATGATGAAGTTGGACATGTAAAAATTGGATCCTATTGGTTTACTACATTATGTGAGCAACTTGAGTTAGATCATGAACAAAAATATATAGAATTAATTAAAAAATTTTATGTAGGAAAACCAAAAGGACCTTTTAACCGAGAATTGCGTATAATTGCAGGTTTTTCAAATGCTGAAATTGACTGGCTGGAAGAGAGTGTATGAATAAACAAATTATAGAATATCCTATTTTTGCATTAGGGTTTAGAGCTTTTTTTGCTTTAGCTGGGTTGTTCGCATTAATCTTAGTTGCTTTATGGGCATCAATCTTCAAAGGTGTACTGGTTACAGATAATTATTACCCGACCACCTACTGGCATGCCCATGAAATGTTATTAGGCTACTCGGTTGCCGTTATTGCTGGGTTTCTGCTAACCGCTGTAAAAAATTGGACGGGAGTACAAACAGCACAAGGTGGTAATTTGATAGGGCTGTGTTTGTTATGGGTGTATGGGAGGGTTGTTCCTTTTTATTCAGAATTAATTCCTGACACGATTATTGCACTGGTTGATTTTTCATTTTTACCTTTATTAGCCTACTTTGTTGCAAAGCCTATCCTTAAATCAGGAAATTTTAAAAATCTATTTTTTATTGGGCTATTGTTGTTAATGGCTTTTGGTAATGCCTGTATCCATGCGGAAATTCTAGGTTATTATAAGAACTCGGCAGGGTTGGGTTTAGATATTGTCGTGACTATCATTATGATGATGATTTTAGTGATTGCCGGCCGTGTTTTTCCTTTTTTTACCGAGCGAGGTATAAAAGGCGTGATGGCGATTCGTAACCCCGTTCTTGATGCTGTAGCCATTGCTTCAAGTGCTCTGGTTTTTATATTACTCATTTTAGATATTAGTGGCATATTGCTAACAGTGCTAGCAGTGACTGCTGTCGTGGCTAATGTTCTTCGGGTCTCTGGTTGGTATGAACCTAGAATCTGGTACGTACCTTTATTATGGGTATTATATATGGGCTATGCTTGGATAATATTAGGCTTTGTTTTTGTCGGCTTGGCATCACTAGATATTTTACCTGCCTATGTTGCTACCCATGCATTTACGGTTGGGGGGATTGGGGTGTTAACATTAGGAATGATGGCAAGAGTTTCTTTAGGACATACTGGGCGTGCAATGAAAGCATCTAACAGTATTGCATTAGCCTTTGTATTGATCAATTTAGCCGCATTATTCAGAGTGTTATTACCGGCCTTATTACCTGACTGGTATGGTAGCTTTTTAGTTATCTCAATTTATTGTTGGTTGGCAGCATTTTCTTTGTTTGTATTTGTTTATACACCGATTTTAAGTTCGGTCAGAGTAGATGGAAAAGAAGGCTAGTGATAGGTAGATAGGTAGGTCATAGAATGGGTAAAGCAACATTAGCATACCCATTCTATGATTATTTCATGTACGTCCCTTAGAAAAAGCCTAAGGGGTTAATGTCATAACTTACTAGCATGTTTTTAGTTTGCTGGTAATGGTCTAACATCATTTTATGTGTTTCCCTACCGACACCTGATTTTTTATAACCACCAAATGCAGCATGCGCTGGGTAATGGTGATAGCAGTTTGTCCAAACACGCCCTGCCTGAATGCCTCTACCCATACGATAAGCTCTATTTATATCACGCGTCCAAAGTCCCGCACCTAAGCCAAACTCAGTATCATTAGCAATCTCTAAGGCTTCGGCTTCATCTTTAAAAGTAGTGGCTGAAATGACAGGTCCAAAAATTTCCTCCTGAAAGATACGCATTTTATTGTGGCCTTTCATAATCGTAGGTTGGATGTAATAACCTTCTCCAAATTCACCCTCTAAAGGCTCAACCTCTCCACCAATTAATACTTCAGCGCCTTCTTGTTTACCAATTTCGACATACTCCATGATTTTATCAAATTGTTGTTTAGATGCTTGAGCGCCTACCATAGTCTCAGTGTCTAATGGGTTGCCCCGTTTAATTTGGCTGGCTCTTTCAATGACTTTAGCCATAAATTCATCATAGATGGATTCTTGGATTAATAGCCGTGATGGGCATGTGCAAACTTCACCTTGGTTAAAAAAAGCAAGCACGGCACCTTCAACACATTTACTAATAAAACTTTCTTCTTGCTCCATCACATCTGCAAAAAAGATATTGGGTGATTTACCCCCTAGCTCAACTGTTGAAGGGATAATATTATCAGCCGCACATTTCATAATATGAGAACCAACAGGTGTTGATCCGGTAAAAGCTATTTTTGCAATACGAGTGCTACTGGCTAAAGCTTGACCCGCTTCTTTACCGTAGCCATTGACTACATTTAAAACACCTGCTGGTAATAAATCACCGATCACTTCCATTAGGACTAAAATAGAGGCAGGAGTTTGTTCCGCTGGTTTCATAACAACACAGTTACCTGCAGCTAAAGCAGGGGCTAGTTTCCAGCAGGCCATTAATAATGGAAAGTTCCATGGAATAATCTGACCCACCACACCTAAGGGTTCATGAAAATGATAGGCAACAGTGTTTTCATCAATTTCACCGATTGAGCCTTCTTGGGCACGAATACAACCCGCAAAGTAACGAAAGTGATCCACAGAAAGAGGCACGTCAGCCGCTAAAGTTTCACGTACGGGTTTACCGTTATCCCATGTTTCAGCAACGGCTAGCTTCTCTAGGTTTTCTTCAATACGGTCAGCAATTTTTAATAAGATATTCGATCTTTCTGTAACCGATTTTTTCCCCCATGCATCTTTAGCGGCATGAGCTGCATCTAAGGCTAACTCAATATCTTTAAAGGTTGAACGAGGTATTTCGCAAAATACTTTGCCATTAATAGGGCTGATATTTTCAAAATACTCGCCATCAACTGGGCTTACCCATTCCCCACCTATGAAATTTCCATAGCGTTTTTTAAAGTGTATTTTACTATCAGGTGAGTTTGCTGCTGGATAAATCATTTTTAAACTCCAACTATAATGATTGTTAAAAAATATGCCTTATATAATATTTTTTTAGAAGGCATAACATAGGAACGAGGGTTTAATAATACCCGGCTCTGACACACGCGAATGATGTTTTTTTGACCTTACAATCGCGCTAAAAAAAGCTGCGAAGCACAAGAATAAGATCATTCCACCTGCTAAGAAAAATGACTCAATAGTGAGTGGCTGGCTTTTTAGGTGCATTTTAAGAGATAGGAGTAATTGTAAGCTATTTATGCGATGTCTTTAAAAAATTTTCTGGGGATTTTCTGATTACTGCGGTGGCGGGTATTAGATCTAGGGTTATAAAATTACAAACTACAGCTTTGTTATTTATAAACTTCAAGTTTATAATCTAAGCTTGTATTTCTGTATAATGCCTTATGGAGATAGTAATTCCCTTGGGTATTTTATCTTAGATACTGGCAGAATTATTTATACATATTACGACGTATAATTTATTTACAATATAAAGTAAGTATGAATATTGATGTCATATTTAGTGATAGATTCAACAGCCTGCCAGAAAAACTACTACGAAACTAATATGAATAGCTTCGTTGCTGGTTATTTAAATTCAATTTGAGGACAAATCATGGCTAATGTAAATATAGATACGCTTTTAGAAAATAATAAACGCTATGCAAGCGGTCAACAAGTACATAAATCATCTCACCCTGGAGAGCAGCCAATCAACCCAGCCAAACATGTGGCTGTTGTTGCCTGTATGGATGCGCGACTTGATGTAGAAGATTTACTTGGCTTACAGACAGGAGATGCACATATTATCCGTAATGCTGGTGGTGTGATAACTGATGATGCAATCCGTTGCCTTATCATCTCTCATCACCTACTCAATACGAATGAAATTATATTGATCCACCATACGCGTTGTGGCATGCTGGCCTTTACTGATGACCTGCTTAAAGCTGGATTAGAAGGTGATCCTGCGGCTGAGGAATTACTTGGGCAGGCAACAGGGCGTAAATTTACAAGCTGTAATCATAGTTCTTCTACACCTGCCCAATTTCATGCATTCAGAGGTCCACTTGAGGCGCTTGATTCGCCTTGCAATGAGCAGCAAACAGAACGTCTTAGCTGGGATGTAAGACGATCAATATCAAGAGTTATGAATCACCCTTGGATACCGACTGAAGGCCCTGATGCTTCAACAGTGCGTGGTTTTATTTATGACGTTGATACTGGAAAACTTGAAGAAGTAAGCTATCCTGGGTCGATGGGTACTTTTGGTTAATAGGCAAAAAATTAAGCTGGCCGTTGTTAGTAAAAGCTTTCGATGGCTAGTTTTTAGCAAAGTAAAATATCACCAGTCGAGCGAGTGGCTTGAGGTAACTCCCTCAAAGGGAGTTGATACATAAGGTAATGCTTTGTGTGATGTGTTTGATAGCTCACTAATATAGCATTACTCCTTTTCTTTTAAGCGAGCTTGCCATTGCTTGATTTTTGATTTTAAAGCAGTGATATTGATAGTGGTTAAACGACCTTGTTTTAGTAATTGTTTGCCAGCAACCCAGACATCAGTAACTTGTTGACGGTTAGCCGCATACACTATTTGGGAAACAGGGTCATATAGTGGCTGTGTTTCTAATGGGTCTAGATTAATGGCCACTATATCGGCTGCTTTGCCAATAGATAAAGACCCTGTTATATCATCTATGCCAAGGGCTTTAGCGCCGTTGATAGTGGCCATTTTTAGGGCTGTTATAGCGGGTACAGCACTAGCATCACCCGATACACCTTTGGCTAATAGTGCTGCTGTACGCATTTCACTAAACATATCTAAGTCATTGTTGCTGGCTGCGCTATCGGTTCCCAATGCAACATTAACCCCAGCGGCTATACACTTTGCAACAGGGCAGAAGCCACTGGCTAATTTTAGGTTAGACTCTGGGCAATGAACAATGTGACTACCTGTTTCTGCAATAAGCTGAATATCACTTTCAGACAATTGAGTCATATGTACCGCTATAAAAGAAGGGCTTAAAAGGCCTAAATCATGCAGGCGTTGTATAGGTGTTTGATTGGTCTTTTGTTGTTGTTCTTCTACTTCATGTTTGGTTTCATGTAGATGCATGTGGATTTGTATATCCAGTTCATCGGTAAAGGTACGAATTTTAGTTAAGGGACTGTCAGATACAGTATAGGGAGCATGAGGAGCAAAGGGAGTAGTAATTAAAGATTCATGCCGTAATTGCTCATGTAATGCCAAACCTTTTTCTATATAAGAGTCGCTGTTTTCTGCCCATACCGTAGGGAAATCTATAACGATAAGACCTACACTTGCTCGAATACCTTGTTTAATTGCTTGACGGGCAACAATATCAGGGAAGAAGTACATATCATTAAAGCAAGTCGTTCCGCCTCTAATCATTTCCGCAATAGCGAGGTCGGTTCCATCTCTGACAAAGGAGTCACTCATCCATTTTTTTTCTAATGGCCAAATATGGTTTTGTAGCCAATCCATGAGTGGTAAATCATCGGCTATTCCTCGCATCAATGACATGCTTGCATGGGTATGACTGTTGATTAACCCTGGGATGAGGGCATGCTCAGGTAAATTTTCAATGGTTTTTGCCTGATATTTTTTATTAGCCTGTTCACAAGGAAGTAAATCAATAATTTTTCCGTTGTTAACCACTAAAGCGTGGTTCTCAAGGGTTGCTGAATCTTCTTCAACAGGTATAATCCAGCGAGCTTGAATGAGTAGGTCGACTTTCATGAAGAGAATTCCTTACAATATATGTTGTAGCAGTAGATTGAAGTGATTGGGTAACTTGGAATTATAACGGTATATAAATAAAGTGTAATAAAAAATGAATTTAAATAATGGCTTGGAAGTAAAGGCTCTCGAGTGGATGGGAACAAGTTTAAAAGTATTAGATCAGCGCTCTTTGCCTGAAGCAATAATCTATGATGAATATACTGATGCTGGGGGGGTAGCGAAATCAATTGCAACTATGCGGGTAAGAGGAGCGCCGGCTATTGGGATTGCAGCTGCTTATGGCGTGGCCCTGTCGGTTATGATGCACTATTCAAGTTCAGAGGGAAACTGGAAAAACAATGTTCTGAGTGATATTCAACAGCTTGCAAATTCCCGGCCTACAGCCGTTAATTTGTTTTGGGCATTGGAAAAAATGCAGCTGATTATAAATAAACATATTGGCGACCCAACTCAGACCATTATACAAGCAGCGATACAAATACATACTGATGACATTAACGCAAACCAGGCCATGGGTGAGCTAGGGGCTGATTTGATCGGGATAGATAAAACAGTGATGACTCATTGTAATGCAGGTGCATTAGCCACAGGCGGGTACGGCACAGCGTTAGGCGTTATTAGAAGCCTTCATAAGCTTGGGATAAAAAAAGTATATGCCGGAGAAACTAGACCTTGGTTACAAGGTGCACGTTTAACCGTGTGGGAATTAGCTCAAGACCAAATCGCCTCAACATTAATTGCAGATTCTGCTGCAGCTTGGTTAATGAAAACAGCTGAGTTGGACTGGATTATTGTTGGAGCTGATAGAATCGCTGCAAATGGAGATGTTGCTAATAAAATTGGCACCTACTCATTGGCAGTATTAGCTAAACAGCATGGGGTAAAAGTGATGGTTGTAGCGCCTGTTTCAACCATTGATTTTGAGATGGAAACGGGAGAGGATATAACGATTGAGCAACGTAAACAAACTGAACTTTTAGCTGATTGTTATATCAATGATGATTCAGTCGTGAGTGCATGGAACCCTGTTTTTGATGTCACACCTGCAGACTTAATCTCTGCAATTGTGACAGAGAAAGGTGTGGTTATTAATCTTGCAGAAAATGGAGTGAGACATTTAAAATGAAAAGTTTAAAACAACAAGCCAATAGCCCTATTTACGCTATAAAATGTTTATTACAAGGCCTAAAATTATTAGGAAATAAACAATTAAGAAAATTTTTATTGATCCCTATTTTTATTAATTTGGTGCTATATAGCACTGCTTTAGCATTAGGGTATTTTTATATATCAGATTTAGTAACCCAGTTTATTCCTTCATGGCTATCTTGGTTAGAGTGGCTGGTATGGCCTTTATTTTTTATTAGTTTTTTCATTGTTGGTTTTTTTACCTTTACAGTGGTTGCTAATTTAATAGCAGCTCCTTTTTACAGTCAATTGGCTTTTAAAACCTTAGAATTGATCTCGGGTGAAAAGAATTCAATGGTTGAGCAAAAAGTATCAGATGTCATTTTTGCTGAAGTAAAGCGAATGGGGTATTTGGTTAGTCGTATGTTACCGTTGCTTATCTTGTTTATTATTCCAGGTGTTAACCTAATTGCTCCTTTTGTGTGGGGGTTGTTTGGTGCTTGGGGGATGGGGTTGGAATATATGGCTTACCCTCTTGAAAATAAAGGTTTATTGTTTTTAGAGCAAAAACAACAAGCTAAAGAGAGAAGGCTTGGTGTAATAAGCTTTGGTGGTTTAACGGTTATTGGTTTGTCTATACCTGTGCTGAACCTTGTGGTAGCACCCGCTGCTGTTATTGGCGCGACTATTTATTTTTATGGCGTTTCCGAGAAATAGAAGGGTAATGGTAGCGCTATACTTCAAAGTGCCTTCTTTTAAGAAGGCACTTAAATCAAGAGCAAGCTTTTGAAATGATAAATGTTTAGTCTTGTTTTTTATCCCATAAAATAGGGAATGCATTTTTTACACGAATAATATCTTCTTCGCTGGCATTCTTTCCCTGTAAAGTAATAAGCAAAGAATATATATCTTGAGTATTAACTTTAAAGGTGCGTTTTGGCTCAGAATTTAGTGATTTTGATAAGTGCTTAATTGTTTTTTGTATCGGCAACGGTTTTGCAACAGAACGTGTAGGTTGGGTCAGTTCATGTTGAATAATTTCTTTTTCATTACCGGCTGGCGCTTTTAAGGCTTTTCGTAGTATGGTTTTAGCGCGAGACCAAGAAATATCCCCATTAGCTAATTTTTCACGCATTAAATCTGTTGTTAATGGAGCATAGCGAATAATGTCTTCGATCCAACTGATACTTTTATCAAAAAAATCAGCAATACGACCTTTAGGCCAATTGGCATTATTGAGGTAAATGACAGTCTGGAAATAGTCAGTGATTTTAGTATCAACACGGTCAGAATTTAATTTAAGATTAAGCGCTTTAATTTCATCTGGGTCACCGGTAACAATACGTACATCGACTCGGTCAAAGTATCCTGGGTTTGCTTTGCGGATCCCTTGAATAGCTTGCATTCGATGAAATCCGCCCACTAAATAGTATTCCTTATTATTACGTTCCCATACCATTAAAGGTTCAAATAATCCATTGGAGATAATATCTCGCTCACGGCGAAACCGTTCTAAAAAACTGATTCTGAAGGCTAGATCCTGCGCTTTTTTGAGTTCTCCGTCATTCTCAGATAATCAAATACCATTCGTACATT
>Ga0256840_1001711_pt1 | contig 20235 bp, 18 predicted proteins | sample 355202metaG_FD_185969 | JGI IMG/M metagenome (GOLD analysis project Ga0256840, IMG submission 185969) | Hydrothermal vent microbial communities from Mid Atlantic Ridge, Atlantic Ocean - 355-202 | ecosystem: Environmental > Aquatic > Marine > Hydrothermal vents | place: Atlantic Ocean: Mid...
TAACTAACTTACCAACAATGCGACAAAACTAGAAACAAAACCATACATTTGTAGTCTAAATAAAATATTTTTAATTATGAGTAACGGAACAGTAAAATTTTTCAATAATTCTAAAGGATTTGGATTCATCACTCCAGAAGAAGGTAACAAAGATGTATTTGTACATGTAAATGGGTTAATTGATGAAATCAATGAAGGGGACAAAGTAAGCTATGATGTAGAAGAAACACCTAAAGGATTGAACGCAACAAATGTCAAAGTAATTTAATTTATTACTTCTAACTTATTTGTATAAAAAGCCTGTCGTAATTGATAGGTTTTTTTTACACTAAATTTTGAGCAAAAAAAATTCAGCTATTTCTAACTGGATTTTGTTCTAGTGGCAATGAGGGATTAACTTGGTTTTTCCTAGTTTACCCCATTCTGAAATAACAAAAGCCTGAAAGCTACGCTAACTAATTTTTTTATTTTCTACCATACTCAAATGAATTTGAAACGGTATCAAATGAAAAAAGTCTTACATTTCTGTAAGACTTTTGTTCTAATCTGTGGGCAATGAGGGATTCGAACCCCCGACCCCCTCGGTGTAAACGAGGTGCTCTGAACCAACTGAGCTAATTGCCCTAAGCGGATGCAAATATATAACTTGATTTTTTATTACACAATGATTTTTTGTAAAAAATTGAAATAAAAAATTAAACTACTTCTGCAACAACAAAAGTACTTCCTCCAATAAAAACTAAATCGTTACTACCAGCATTTTTTAAAGCATATTTGTATGCTTTATCTACAGAGACATAGGTATTTCCCTTCAATTCAAATTTCAAACATTCTCTTTGTAATTTTTTTGCATCTAAGCCTCTGGGTATATTTGGTTTGCAAAAGTAGTACGTTGCATTTTTTGGAAACAATGGTAATATTGTAGTTAAATCTTTATCATTCACAACTCCTAAAACAATGTGTAATTTTTTATATGATGTAGCTTCTAATTGACGAATTACATAATTCAATCCTTCTTTATTATGCCCTGTATCACAAAAAACTGTTGGATTTTCATTTAACTGCTGCCACCTACCTAAAAGTCCGGTATTTTTAACAACATTTTGCAACCCTTTCTTTATGTTTTCTTCAGAAATAGTATAACCTTTAGCTTTTAGGATATTTAAAGTTCTAATCGCTGTTTTTATATTATGATTTTGGTAAGCCCCTTTTAAATCTGACTCATAAGTATAATCAATTGTAGAAGAGGCTAAATATAATGTGGATTTTTTTTCTTGTGCTATTTTTTTAAAAAAAGGAAATGTTTCTTTATGAAACTCTCCTATCACAACAGGAATTTCTTGTTTAATAATACCTGCCTTTTCAACAGCAATTTCAGGCAATGTTTCACCTAAAAACTGCGTATGATCTAACCCAATATTTGTAATAACGGATACTTCTGGAGTAATAATGTTTGTAGAGTCTAACCTTCCTCCTAATCCTACTTCAATTATTGCTATATCAACCTTTTGTTTTGCAAAATAGTCAAACGCCAAACCTACGGTCATTTCAAAAAAAGAAAGTTTATTTCTTAGTAGAAAAGATTTATTGTTTTTAATAAAATTTATAACGTCTATCTTTCGAATTACTTTGCCATTAATTTTAATTCGCTCTCTAAAATCTTTTAAATGAGGTGAAGTATATAAACCTACTTTATAACCTGCTTCTTGCAAAACAGAAGCAATTATATGACTTGTAGAGCCTTTACCATTAGTACCGGCTACATGAATTGATTTGAACTGTTTTTCGGGATTGTTTAAATGTTTAGATAACGCTATGCTATTCGTTAAATCTTTTTTAAAAGCCATTTTTCCTTGCCTTTGAAACATTGGCAATTGTGAAAACATCCAATCAATAGTTTCGGTATAATTCATTCAAATTATTGAGAAAGTGAAAATCTGTATTTTATAGTTCCTACTTGTTTAGATGGAGCATTTGTATCTGGCTGCCAAGTTGTTTTTAAAGCTGCTTCTTTAGCCTGAATTAATAAACATTGAGCTGTATTTGTAGATCCTTTAACTCCTGGTGTTGCTTTTATAACTTTTCCATAGGTATTAACTTCTATTCTAACTACTACCAAACCTTCCTCATTACAAATATAGTTAGGTTTTGGGCGATTTATAGGTTTTCTATTCCCTAAATTATAATCACCATTTCCTCCGCCTCCACCATTTCCATAATACCCATTAGCATTTGGATTGCCATTAATATTTCCTTTATCTCCAGGTGTTAAATTGTTCCCTTCCCCTCCATTTGCAGTACCACTAGAATTATTAATTCCACCTATTAAAGCATCTAATTTTTTCCTTTTTGCGGCTTCTTCGGCTTTTTGTTTTGCAATAGCAGCCTGTTTAACTTTTTCAATTCTTTCTTTTTCTAATCGTTCTTTTTTGGCTATTTCATCTGCTTTACGCTTTGCCTCTTTTTTTTTCTTGATAACAATTGACTCTTCGTTATTTTGTGTTACAACATCTTCTACCGCTTTAGTTACTTTTTCTTTAACTTTAGGCTCACTTGTTTCTTGAACTTCTTCTTGTTTCTCCTCCTCTATTTTTTCTTCTGAAACATTTTTTAATGGTTCTTTAGGTTGAACATTTCCCATACCAACATTTGATGTCCCAAAGTTTACAGCAATACCGTATTCTTCTGGAGGATCTAAATACGTTATTCCAACAAAAAAAATAGCAATCAATAACAAGCTCATTATTATACTTGTAAGTACTGCTGATTTCCTTTTATTCTTTGTATTTAAAAAATGAAGCATTTTATTTAGGGCGAACTGCCAATATTACTTTAAATCTATTACGGTTTGCTATATCCATAATTTTTACTGCTTTTTCAATGGGTACTCCCTCTTCAGCTCTTAAAACTATGGTTGGTTTTTCTTTCTTTGATAACAATGCTAACAAATTTTGTTCCAATTTAGATTCTTTTACTTTTTTATTATCGATATAATAAACTAATTTTTTAGTAATACTTACTGAAACAGATTTTCTATTCTCAGTTTTACCACTAGCTTTGGGTAGTAAAATATCTAATGCACTTGTTGTAACCAATGTTGAAGTTATCATAAAAAATATGAGTAGCAAAAACACAATATCCGTCATAGACGACATATTAAAATTTGGATTTATCTTATTTCTACCTCTAATATCCATAATTAAATAGGTTCGTTCAATAAATCTAAAAATTCAACCGATTTGGCTTCCATTTCATAAACAACTTTATTAGTTCTCACCACCAAATGGTTGTATTGAATATACGAAATTATTCCAACAATAAGCCCAGCAACAGTTGTTGTCATTGCTGTGTACAACCCGTCAGATAACATTTTAATATCTATTTGTCCTCCTGCATTTGCAATTGCATGAATGGCAACAATCATTCCTATTACAGTACCCAAAAAACCTATCATAGGAGCTGCTCCAGCAATTGTTGCTAATACACTTACATTTTTTTCTAATTTATAAATTTCTAACCGTCCAGCATTCTCAATAGCAGTATGAATATCTGCCAAGGGTTTTCCAATTCGTGATATCCCTTTTTCAATTAAGCGAGAAGCAGGTGAATTTACCTGTGCACATAACACTTTTGCGGCATCTAATTTCCCGTGAGATACATAATCTCTAATCTTATTCATAAAATTACTATCCGTTTTTGAAGCCGCTTTTATAGTAAAAAACCGTTCAAAATAAATGTAAAGTGCAACAACTAATAAAACAACTAATAAAGCAATAATAATTTGACCTCCTAAACCTCCGTCCATTATTAAGTTGTAAATAGACAATGTTTTCTCTTGAGACGCTCCATCCTCAACAATATTTTGTAAGGAATTAGCTGTCTGCTGAATAGCAATAAGCATATGATAATTTTTTAAATTCTATAAAGTATGAAACGATAGATTCTTTCGAAAATTGTACAATCTATTTAAAGTTAAATTTATAAGGACTCCATAAATAACAACAATATATAGCCTAGGACGTAACCTACAACGGCTAACCAAGATATTTTTTTCATATACCAAATAAAGTCAATTTTCTCCATTCCCATTGCAGCAACACCTGCCGCTGAACCAATTATTAACATACTACCACCTGTACCAGCAGCATAAGCTATTAAATGCCAAACACTTGCATCCATTGGTGCATTATACATACCCATAGAAGCAGCTACCAATGGTACATTATCTATAATTGCTGAAAGAACACCTAAAATAGATATCACAATATCTTGATTTGGAATAGCCTGATTAAGCATTTCTGCTAAATATCGCAATGTCCCAACAGAGGTGAGTTCTCCATCTACCATCACTGCTCCATAAACTAATGATTCTAAAGCAGCTACAGCCATTAAAATTCCTAAGAAAAATAATATACTCGACATTTCAATACGAGATAATGCCTTATGTGCAGAATACAAATGCCTTCTTTCTTTAGAAAAATCCTCTTCAGGGTGTATAAATTCTGAAACAAGCCAAACAATACTCAACCCTAACATCATTCCTAAGTATGGTGGTAAATGTGTAACCGTTTTAAAAACAGGCACAAATAATATCATTCCTATTCCAAGAAATAACATCGTTTTACTACTCAATAAATTTTCTGTTGCTTTTTCTTCTTCACTAATTTTTACTTCTTTTATTTTTCCTTTAAACGCAGGTATAAACAGCGTTGCTAATGTTACTGGCACAATAAGATTTACTAGTGATGGCAAAAATAATCGTTCAACCAAATGTAACGCCGAAGTACGTTTGCCAATCCATAACATTGTTGTGGTAACATCACCTATAGGAGACCAAGCACCACCTGCATTTGCAGCAATAACAATTAAACCTGCAAACCAAAGACGATCCTGTTTGTTAGGTATTAGTTTTCTCAATAGCGTTACAAGTACAATTGTAGACGTTAAATTGTCTATAACAGCTGAAAGGAAAAAAGCCAATACAGCAATTATCCATAATAACCTTGTTTTACTTTTTGTAGTAACCCAACCTTTTAAAATTTCGAAACCTCTATGTAAATCAATAATTTCCACAATTGTCATTGCACCAATTAAAAACACTAAAATCTCAGCTGTTTTTCCTAAATGATGCAACAATAAATTGGTAAACCCCTCCTCTGCATGTTCATCAATAATACCATTTATAGCTTTAAAAGTAGTTTCATGCCCATCTATTAAAGTTAACCAACCCTGGTGAAAACCAACTGCTAGTAAAGCCCACATTAAGGCTGCCATAAACAATGCTGGAACCGTTTTATCTAATCCCAAAGGGTGCTCTAGTGTAATAGATAAATAACCTAATACAAAAACAAGTATTATTATTGATATCATAATTTAAATTTAATTTTCGATAAATATATAAAATTTCATAGAAAAGCACCTTTATAATTTCTCTAATGTTATATAAATAATTATTACTTATTAACCGTATTTTATTTGTTAAATAATTCAGTAAAAAATTGAAATTATAAAGTTAATTTCTTAAACTTACACTAAAGTTTACTCAATATTAACACCCCCTTTAAAACAATCAAAAATGACACTCATAAAAAACAAATTAACACCTATAAATTATGACATTGTAAAAGCTGAAATTTCAATATCTGGGATTAAAAATATAGGTAAATCATCTATAAGAGAACTAGTTAGCCTAGTTAACAATATTGAGAAAGACTCTGGTGAAAAATTTATAAGAATGGAAATGGGTGTTCCTGGTTTAGCCCCTCCCAAAATTGGCACGAATGCAGAGATAACTGCTTTAAAAAATGGTGTTGCTTCTAAATACCCAATGATTGATGGAGTTGCGCATTTAAAGGATGAAATCTCTCTTTTTGTTAAAAACTTTTTAAATATTGATGTAGATCGAAAGGGTTGTATTCCAACGGTTGGGTCTATGCAAGGTGGCTTTGCCTCCTTTTTAATGATACATAAATTAAACGAAAAAAAAGATACCGTTTTGTTTATTGACCCCGGATTCCCAGTACAAAAACAACAATTAGACATTTTAGAACAAAAATATGAAACTTTTGATGTTTATAATTATCGAGGTGAAGCATTAAAAGAGAAATTAGAATCCTACCTAAAGAAAGGAAATATTTCTTCAATTATTTATTCAAATCCTAATAATCCTTCTTGGATATGTTTCACTGAAAAAGAACTAAAAATAATTGCTGACTTAGCTATTAAATACAACATCATTGTTATTGAAGATTTGGCTTATTTTGCCATGGATTTTAGAAAAGATTATTCAAAACCAGGAAAACCACCTTATCAGCCTTCAGTAGCTAACTATATGAATAACTGGATTTTATTAATTTCGAGTTCTAAAACATTTTCTTACGCAGGACAACGTGTTGGGATGATGGTTATAAGCGACCAATTATTTAATAAAAAATACCCTCAATTAGAAGCCAAATTAGGAAACCCTTTGTTTGGTTATAACCTTATTTACAAAGTACTGTATTCTCTATCCTCTGGTGTAACTCACTCTGCTCAATATGGTTTAGCTGCAATGTTAAATGCCGTTAATAATGGTTCTTTTAATTTTGTTGAACAAGTAAAAGAATACGGGAGAAGAGCTAAGGTTATGAAAAAAATATTTACTGAAAATGGTTTTACAATTGTTTATGATAAAGATGAAGACAAACCTTTAGCTGATGGATTTTATTTTACATTTTCATATAAAAACATGAGTGGAGATGAATTATTAGAAAGACTGTTATATTACGGTATTTCTGCTATTTCCTTGGCTATTACAGGAAGTGAGCATACTGAAGGTTTACGCGCTTGTGTATCCCAAACAAAACCATCCCAATTTAAAGATTTAGAATTTAGGTTAAAACAATTTCACAAGCATTATCCTAATTAAAATGGTTATTTTATTCAATTACAATAACCATTAAAATTTTACATATTTAGCAAAATTTAAGTCATAAAAGACTTATATTTGAAAAAAATTAAATGATTATTTAAACCTGTTATTAATTATGGATTTTAATTTAACTGAAGAACATATAATGATTCGCGATGCAGCTCGCGATTTTGCACAAAATGAACTATTACCTGGCGTAATTGAACGAGACGAAAAACAACAATTCCCTACCGAGCAAGTAAAAAAAATGGGAGAACTTGGGTTCTTAGGAATGATGGTTGACCCTAAATACGGAGGAAGCGGTTTAGATACTGTTTCATACGTTTTAGCTATGGAAGAAATTTCTAAAATTGATGCTTCTGCTTCAGTTGTAATGTCTGTAAATAATTCACTAGTTTGCTGGGGACTTGAAACTTTTGGCACTGAAGAACAAAAACAAAAATACTTAGTTCCACTAGCAAAGGGTGAAATAATAGGAGCTTTTTGTTTAAGTGAACCTGAAGCAGGATCTGATGCTACTTCACAACGCACAACTGCTATAGATAAAGGAGATCATTACCTAATTAATGGAACCAAAAACTGGATTACTAATGGAGGTACAGCAAGTGTATATTTGGTTGTTGCTCAAACCCATGTTGAGAAAGGACATCACGGAATTAATGTATTTATTGTAGAAAAAGGAATGGATGGCTTTGTTATTGGAAACAAAGAAAATAAATTAGGTATTCGTGGTTCAGATACACATTCTTTAATGTTTACAGATGTTAAAGTTCCCAAAGAAAATAGAATTGGTGAAGATGGCTTTGGTTTTTCATTTGCAATGAAAACACTCGCTGGCGGAAGAATTGGAATCGCTTCTCAAGCACTGGGAATCGCCTCTGGAGCCTATGAATTAGCTTTACAATATTCAAAAGAGCGTAAAGCTTTTGGCAAAGAAATTAGCAGACATCAAGCAATTGCTTTTAAATTAGCAGATATGGCTACCGAAATTGAAGCTACACGTTTTTTATGCTTAAAAGCAGCTTGGGATAAAGATCAACATAATAATTACGATTTAAGTGGTGCAATGGCAAAACTATACGCTGCCGAAACAGCGATGAAAGTAACTGTTGAGGCCGTTCAAATTCACGGAGGCTACGGTTTTGTTAAAGAATACCATGTAGAGCGTTTAATGCGTGATGCAAAAATTACACAGATTTACGAAGGAACTTCTGAAATTCAAAAAATTGTAATTTCTAGGAGTATTCTAAGAGATTAAAATTCTTTTGTTACTTCCTCGAAGTGCTTGGAGATTAAAAAAATTAAAAAAACCGACAATTGTCGGTTTTTTTAATCTCTTTATCTCTTTTTAGAACAGAGACTTCTTTAAATTTCTATTTAAAAAAATAATGTAAATTGCGCTAAACTGCTTAATTACATTATTTCTATGAAAAAATATTTTTACGCTATCTTATTATTTTTTTCAATTTATGGCTATTCACAAGGGAATGCTATTTCTAATAAAAAAATAGACTCTATTTATCAAAATTTAAGCAAAAATAAATTAAATAAAAACATACAAGCCCTTGATCTCATAGGGAAATTGAATTATCCTAAAAATTCAAAAAAAATAATCACTAAAATATTAGAGTCTTCATTAGATAATAATCAATCTAAACAAATAATAGACGCTTATTATTCATTAAGTAATTATTATTTTTTTAATCTAAAATTAGATTCATCTTTAATTGCATTAGAAAAAACGGAATTTTACCTAAATAAGAAATCAATGCCTTTACTAAAAGCATCTGTAAAAATGACAAAAGGCGGTGTGTATCAAAGAAAAGGAAACATTGTAAAAGCCAATTATAATTTCTTAGAATCTTTAAACATTTTAAATAAAATTGATACAATCACACTGTCTGAAAAAGATAGGATAAAACGAAAAGGAAAAAAACTAGTCTTATTTAATAGTATTGCCATTTTTAATAAAAATACTGAAAACTACAATAAGGCAAAATCTTATTATAACAAAGCCTATAAAATGGCTTTAGAACTTGGTAATAAAAGACTTGCTGGAATATTATTATCAAATCAAGGCGATTTATTAATAAAAATTAAACAATATGACGAGGCTTTAAGTGTTTTAGAAAAAAGTAAAAAAGTAAAAAATGAAATCAATGCCCCTCCTAAATCAAAAGGGGTAACCGACCATAATATTGCTTTAGTTTACACTGCATTAAATGATTATGACAAAGCAATAACTATTTTTAACAATATAATACCATTATTTAAAAGCCAAAATAATACTGCTAATTTAATGTATTCTTTAGTTGGGAGAGGTCAATTATATAATCAAAATAAAGAATATAAAAAAGCAATTGCTGATTGTGAAGAATCTTATAATCTTGCAATAAAAAGTGATGAATTAGAATATTTAAGCTCATCAGCTAAATGCTTGTCTGATGCTTATAAGTCCTTAAATAATTTTGAAAAGGCGTACTTCTATCAAATAAAATATTTTAAGTTTAAGGACTCTATTTTCAATTCAAATAATGTTAAAAAGATTACACAAATGCAAATGCAATATGATTTTGATAGACAAAGTGAATTAAAAGAAATTGAAATTAAAAACAAAACAAAACAAAAGAATTTAATTATAAAAAATTTATTACTTGGCTTGGTAGGTCTAACATTATTATTAGGCTTACTTTATAAATTTTACCATGATAGAAAAAAGAACAATTTAATTTTAGCATCAAAGAATATACAAATTAAAAAAGCGCTTGATGATAATGAAGTTTTATTAAAAGAAACACATCATCGCGTAAAGAACTCTCTACAAATGATTTCAAGTTTGTTGTATTTACAATCAGAGAATATTGAAGATAAAAATGCTGCGGCTTCTGTAAAAGACGGGCAAATACGAGTTAAATCTATGGCTTTAATTCATCAAAAATTATATCAAAAAGACAACCTTACAGGTGTAGAAGTTTCAGATTATATTAATGATTTAGCCGAAAGTGTTTTTCAATCACACAATATTAGTATTAATGATATTAATTTACATATTGATGTTGATAAAATGATCTTAGACATTGATACCATCACTCCCATTGGAATTATTATAAATGAGTTAATTGTAAATGCTTTAAAACATGCTTTTACTACAAAAAAAAGTGGTGCCTTAATTTCAATTTCTTTACATAAAAAAAATGACATCTTACTTTTAAAAGTTGCAGACAATGGTGCAGGGTTTAATGCAGAAAAGAAAAAAGAAAAATCCTTTGGTTTAAAATTAATAAATTCATTGTCTAGAAAATTAAAAGCTGATTTATCCATTACAAGCAATAATGGCACTTTAGTTTCGCTTAAAATAAAACGTTTTATTATAAAATAATGACCAATAAAATTTATATTGTTGAAGATGAACCCTTAATTGCTGATACAATTGCGTTGGCATTATCAAAAGAGGGCTATAATGTTTGTGGCATAGCAGATAATGCAAAAGAAGCACTCTATGATATTGACGATTTAAAACCCGATTTAATTTTATTAGATATTAATATAAGTGGTTCTATTAATGGTATAGAATTGGCCGAAAAGATAAATGAAAAATTTAAAATACCCTTTATTTATTTAACGTCATTAACAAACCCGCAAACTATTGATGCTGTAAAAAAAACCAATCCATCAGGGTTTTTATGTAAACCTTTTAACGAAGCTGGGTTGCGCTCAAATATTGAAATTGCATTATTTAAATACGGACAAAAAAAAGAAGAAAAAAAATTAATTGAAAACTCTTTTTTTATTAAAAATAAAGGCGAATTAATACGAGTACAAAAAGAAGATATTAATTACGTAGAAGCCTATGATAACTACACCAAACTTATCTGTTGTAAAAGTAATTTTTTATTAAGCTTTACTCTGAAAAAAATAGAAGAAAAACTAAATGATCAAAACTTTATTAGAATTCATCGTTCATACCTAATTAATATAAATAAAATTGATTCTCTTTATGATGGGTATGTGTTTATTGGCACTAAAAAATTACCTATTGGAAAATCCTATAAAGAGCAATTAATGAATTCTATTTCATTGCTTTAATGTAATTTAAATTACTCTTTTACACGCCTTACTTTTCAAATTGTTAACCTGAGTTCGATGTAAGCAAATTCTCTTGAAAAAGGAGATCCATTTAAATTTTCAAAACCTAAATACTCTTTACTTAAAAAAAACAGCAGTCTACTAAAAAAACAAACGCATTCACCAAATAAATAATTTTTAAACTGCTGATACATATATTTTTACAGCATTGCAACTGTAAATTTATGTCTATTAAAATTGTTTCTACTTCAAATAACTTAACCATAACAACAATAAATAATGCGCTTTATTTGGTTGAAATAAGCACTTATTTAGGTTCAATAGTTTATAAAGATCATATTAAACCAAAAAATAATAAAATTACAATTAGAGGTTTAAACTCTGGAAAATATATTATACATATTTCTACTAAAGAAAAATCAACCAAGCAACACATTAACATTTAAGAATACTTCATAATAAATAACTAAAATTAAATATTAATATGAAAAATACAATAACAACTATACTTTGTTTATTTTTATTAACCACATATTCATACAGCCAAAATACCTCTAAAAATTTTGCAAATAAAGGTAGAGAATGGTACGTAAGTAAAACTACAGGTTCGGGTCAACTAGGTACCAAAGAACGTCCAGCAAAGGATTTGGGTAACATTATTCATAATCTAAAACCAAACGATATAATTTATATCGCTGAAGGTGTTTATATGAGTAAAGGTAAAAGAGGATCAGATGAAATAAATGTTCCCGTAAAAATTTATGGCGGTTATGATATATCATTCACAACACGTGACCCTTGGGACACACAAAAAACCATTTTTACAGGAGTTAATGAATATATGAAATTAACTTCACCTAGATTATATATTAGAACAGACCAACAACGTGAAAGTAATGGACAAAAATCACAAGGCTCCGTAATTATTGTTGATGGAATTATTTTTGACAACGGCCCACGAAATAGATACCATCATGATAAAGATTTAGCTATAAGAAGGCAAGCAAGCCCTAAAAGCGGTCAAAACCCATCTCCAGAATCTGGTGGCGTTGTAATTGTAGGAAGCAAACACACCAATATTGCCGTTCAAAATTGTGTTGTAATGAACACCGCTCCAACCGAAGGTGCAATTTCAATAAGAGTTTTCCAAGGAGGAAAAGGTATTATTCAAAATAATTTTTGCATTAATAATACAGGCTACGGAATACAAGCACGCACAGGGTATATGGGAAGTGACGAAAATAAAATTCCTAAATTTTCAATCAAATACAATACTGTTTTATTCACTTGGAAACATGATGCCGTAGCATCTTATGGAGGTGATGGATTAGCTTTAGATAGAAATTTAGTTGCAGTTGTTGAAAATAATGTGTTTGGATTTGGGCATATGGGTGGTGTTTATAGTAAAGGAGCTGATTTAACTTTAAGTAATAACCTATTTACAGGAAACTCAAAATACGATTACAAAGAAATTAACAATAAAATGCGTGTGGCAGATATTTTAGATGAATCGGAAACTTTAAATCCATATAGTGATGGAAACGAATCTCTATTAATAAAAATACCAATTGCTGAAAGATGGGCAAATATCTATGCAAACAGGGTTGAATTAAGTCGTGCTGATGTAGATGCCGCAGTTAGCGTAAGCAACTCTGGAGCAAATCAATTAAGAAGTATGTTAGGGCTTAATTTACAAGGAAGCACCGTAAAAATGGATGCTGAAATATTTCTCCCTTTACTAACTATTGAAGAAGGTTTACCTGCAGGTTTAATGCCTTGGAATGGCAAAGGATCTTCAATTCCAAAAAGCAACTAAAATAACATTGTAATTAAACTTATAAAATAAAACCATGAAAAAATTTATTAAAAACACCTTCTTTTTAACTTTATTTATTACACTGTATAACTGTAGTAGCAACGATGAGCCTATTCCTATTATTGCCAATCCAAACCTAACAACCATAAATCCAACAAGCGGACCTAAAGAAACTTTAGTTAGCATTAATGGAGAAAATTTCGGTACAAATGTAAATGCAATACAAGTATTTTTTAATGATGCAGACGCTACAATACAAACCGTTACAGAAACAAAAATAACTGCAATAGTGCCTTCAAAAGCATTTACAGGTTTAGTAAAGGTTATCGTAAATGGCACAGAATTAGTAGGTCCTGAATTTACCTATATAATTACAGATATTCTAGTAAATTCCCTAGCAGGAAACGATACTGTTGGCGATGCAGATGGTACAGGTATTTCAGCAAGGTTTAAAGTACCAAAAGGGGTTGCAATAGATAAACAAGGAAATATTTATGTAGCAGATGCTTTCAATCATAGAATACGAAAAATTACGCCAAGTGGTGTAGTAACTACTTTAGCAGGAAGTACAGCTGGAAATACAGATGGCACGGGAACTACAGCACAATTTAATAGACCATTAGGGCTAACGGTAGATAGCCAAGGCAACGTTTATGTAGCAGATACTAATAATCAAATAATACGAAAAATTACGCCAAGCGGTGTAGTAACTACTTTAGCAGGAAGCACTGCAGGATTTAGTGACGCTACAGGTAGTGCAGCACAATTTTATACTCCAATAGGCTTAACAATAGATAGTCAAGGTACTATTTATGTAGCAGATAGTGACAATCATAAAATACGAAAAATTACACCAAATGGAGAAGTAAGCACTTTTGCAGGAAATAGTATTGGTTTTGCTGATGGCACAGGTACTTCCGCACAATTTAATTCTCCAACAGGCATAACCATAGACAATCAAGATAATATTTATGTAGCCGACGAACTAAATCATAAAATACGAAAAATTACGCCAAGCGGTGTTGTAACTACTTTGGCGGGAAGTACAGAAGGCTATGCCGATGGCACAAGTACTACTGCACAATTTAGCAGACCAAAAAGATTAACAATAGACCCTCAAGGAAATGTTTATGTAGCAGACCCTTTTAATCATAAAATACGAAAAATAACACCAAATGGTGATGTGAGCACTTTTGCAGGAAGCACACAAGGTTATGCAGAAGGGACTGGTGATGTAGCTCAATTTAACTATCCTGGAGGTCTTACAATAGATAGCGAAAATAGCATTTATGTTGCAGATGCTTTTAACCACAGAATACGAAAAATAACACAAGAATAAAAAATTAAAACAATGAAAATACTATTTAAAAATACCTTAATTTTATTTTTAAGCATCTTATTGTATGGTTGTAGCACTGATGATACACCTATTGCCAACCCAACACTAACATCTATAAATCCAACTAGCGGACCAAAAACAACCGTTGTTACCATTAGTGGAGAAGATTTTGGTATAGATACAAGTGCCGTACAAGTTTTTTTTAATAATGTAGAGGCTGCAATACAAACAGTTACAAATACAATAATTATGGTTGAAGTACCTGTAAAAGCTGGTACAGGTTTGGTAAAAGTAATTGTAAATGGCACAGAACTAGTAGGTCAAGAATTTACATATGTACTCACCACAGAAGTAAGCACCTTTGCAGGAAACGATATTACTGGTGATACTGACGGAACAGGTACTGAAGCTAAATTTGCACTTCCTACAGATGTAGCAATAGACAGTCAAGATAATATTTATGTAGCAGACAGGAGCAACCATAAAATACGAAAAATAACGCCAAGCGGTGTAGTAACCACTTTAGCAGGAAGTACTAGAGGTTTTGCAGACGGAACAGGTGCTACTGCACAATTTTATTATCCAACAGGAATAGCTATAGGTAGCCAAGGAAATATCTATGTAATAGATAAACAAAATACCAAAGTGCGGAAAATTAGCCCAAATGGTGTAGTAAGCACCTTGGCTGGAAGTAGCTATGGTTATGCAGATGGAACTGGTAGTAATGCACAATTTTCAAACCCAACAGGAATCGCAATAGACAGTGAAAATAATATTTATGTAGCCGATCAAAACAACCATAAAATCCGAAAAATTACCCCAAATGGTGTAGTAAGCACTTTTGCAGGAAGTACTAGTGGATTTACGGACGGAACGGGTAGTGAGGCACAATTTAATAGACCAACTGAATTAACAATAGACTCTCAAGACAACATTTATATTACAGATAAAAACAATCATAGCATAAGAAAAATTACATCAAACGGTGTAGTAACCACTTTAGCTGGAAACTGTACTGCTGGTACTGTAGATGATACAGGTGTTATTGCTCAATTTAACAACCCAATAGGGTTAACAATAGACCCTCAAAATAATATCTATATAGCAGATAGTGAAAATAATAGGATTCGTAAAATTACACCAAATGGTGTAGTAACCACTTTAGCTGGAAACACTCAAGGATTTTTAGATGGAAATGATACTACTGCACAATTTAAGTATCCAACAGGGCTAACAATAGATAGCCAAGGTAACATTTATGTAGCAGATAGAGATAACCACAAAATAAGAAAAATTACTCAAGACTAAACACCTAAATTTAGAATCAAACTTTTCTTTTTTGGGAATTAAATTTTATTGAAAGTACTAATTAATTATCTATTTCAAAGAAAAACAACTAATACCATAAAAAATGAGGAAACCGAAAATCATAAAAAGAGTAGGTATAAAAAATAAGTATCAAAAAATGAAAAAAATAGGATTACTACTAATTATGCTAATTCATATAACTCAAAGTTATAGCCAACGTGTAGAAATGTCTTATAATCTTGAAATAAAAAATAAGATTGTAAAAAAAGTTAACAGTAATAAAGAAATATCAACAAAACTAAAAATGTTTCCAAAAGAAAGCCAATCCATATTTGTTGAAAAAATGGCTACGTTTTATTCATTAGATAATAAAGATAAAAATATAGTTAAAGACATTTGTTTTAGTTGTATGATTTCACAAAAAATAATTACTAAAAACGAAGCTGAAATTTTAAAAACAATGCTGAATAGTAAGCTATTAGAAGTTAATTTTTTAATGGATATTATTAAAAAAGATAACTATTCTAGCGTTGGAGCAAAAACACTACTAACAACTGTAGCAACTATATTTATAGATGGCGCAAGTAAAGGAACGGTTACAGGAGGAGCTACTTCTAGAGGTAAATTAGGAAAAGCTATTGGAGCAATATTAGGAGGCGGTATCGGTTTTTGGGCTGGTGGAGGTGTTGGTGTTGGACCTGGAGCTTTTATTGGAGCTGCTATTGGAGATGCCGCAGAAGATTGGTATAAAGGAGATCTTGGTGAAGATACAGCAAGTGTTATTGCAAACCCTGATGGTTCTGACTGTTCGGGTAAAAAATTTCCTTTTAACTAAAATACAAAAAAGCTATTTAAAAAATATGGAGATATCGTATAAACCTACCTTCTCTCTAGGTAGGTTTAACTTAAAATCTAAAATTGCCCAAATTATTGATTTCAAAACTAGCTGTTTTAATAATAGATTCCGCAGGTTAAATGAATATTATAAATGAATTAACACTACAAATAAAAATAGTATGATAAAAAAATTACTACATATCCTTTTTATAATTCCAATAGTATTATTTGGACAAATACAAATAGGAACTGACATAATTGGAGAAGCAGTAAATGATCAATCGGGAATAGGTATTTCTTTATCAAATGATGGGAGTATTGTTGCTATAGGAGCAAAAAATAATGATGGTATAGCAACTAATGCAGGTCATGTAAGAGTTTTTCAAAATATTTCAGGTACTTGGACACAAATTGGAGCTGATATTGATGGAGTATTTATGAGTGATAATTTGGGCTATAGTGTTTCATTATCTGGTAATGGAAATATTGTTGCAATAGGAGCTATTGGAAATGATAGTGCAGGGTTAAGCGCTGGACAAGCACAAATTTATCAAAATATTTCAGGTACTTGGACACAGATAGGAGCTGGTATTAATGGAGAAGCAGCAGATGATCTATTTGGCCTTCAAATTTCACTATCTGATAATGGAAGTGTTGTTGCAATAGCCGCACAATATAATGACGGAAATGGTTCTAATGCAGGTCATGTTAAAATTTATCAAAATATTTCTGGCACTTGGACACAAATTGGAACTGATATTGATGGAGAAGCAGCAGATGCTCAATTTGGAGCAAGTGTTTCTTTATCAAGTGACGGGAAAATAGTTGCAATAGGAGCTATTGGGTATGATAGCAATGGATTAGGTACAGGTCATGTTAAAATTTATCAAAATGTTTTAGGAACTTGGACACAAATGGGAACAAATATAAATGGAGTAGCTTGGGGTGATAATTTTGGAACAAGTGTTTCATTATCAAGCAATGGAAGCTTTGTTGCAATTGGAGCACGCTTAAATGATGGCTCAGGTTCTAATGCTGGCCATGTACGAATTTACCAAAATATCTCAGGTACTTGGACACAGGTAGGAGCTGATATAGATGGAGAAGCAGTAGATGATAATTCAGGGAGTAGTGTTTCATTGTCAAGCGATGGAAGTGTTGTTGCAATAGGCGCTCCTTTAAATGATGGCTCAGGTTCTAATGCAGGTCATGTACGAATTTATCAAAATGTTTCAGGTACTTGGATACAAATGGGCATTGATATAGATGGTACAGGTGTTGATTATGAATCTGGAAAAACAATTTCTTTATCAAGTGATGGGACTGTTGTTGCCATTGGGGCATACGGAAGTAGTGGGTTTTACACAGGTAAAGTACGTGTGTTTGATATCTCAGGTGTTTTATCAAATAACGAGTTTGTACTAGAAAATTTCTCCATACATCCCAATCCTGTTTCAACTACTTTAACAATTCAATTACAAAGTAATTTAGAATTAAACACAGTAACCATTTACGATAGTTTAGGAAAAAAGATAAAAGAAAATATTACTAAAACACTTAATTTAAGTGCATTATCAAAAGGTATTTATTATGTTAAAGTAAGTACCAATATGGGAGAGGCAACAAAAACTATTATAAAAAATTAGAATAAATTATGAAAATTAAAACATTAATAATTAGCCTAGCGTTATGCTCTTTAGTTGCTTGTGAATTTAAAAAAAATATTACTACAAGCCTCACAACTAAAGGGAATGGGTTAAGTTGCAAGGATATATATTTGACTATTGATAATAAACAAATAAATAGAAATACATTCGTTTATGGAGAAAAGTTTAATTTAAACTTCGACAATATTAATGGGTTTAATAAAGAAAATAATTATGCTTTTCCAGGTTTAAAACTTCTAATTAGTAACCAAAAAGGAGACACAATAATGTATAATAGTGATTTATATGCCAATGCTGTTAGTGGGTATAATATTTCTCCTTTATTATTAAAAACCTCTATAACAGTTGCTAACCCAATAAATTCAAATAACAATTATATAATGCACATAAATATTTGGGATAAAAAAGGGGAAGGAACCTACAACGCAAAAATAGATTTTAATGTAATACCTAACAAGCATATTAAAGTAAAAAGTAATACTATTTCTTACAAAAATATTTATTTATTTTCTGAAGAAAAAGAGCAATTTATTACAAATAATAAAGTAAAATTAAATGAAAATATATACTTATTATTTGAAGGTTTAGAAGGATTTAAAACGGAAAATGGAGAAGCTTTAATAGGATTAAGTGTAATAGCCAAAGATTCTAAAGGTAAGATATTGTTAACTGAAAAAGACTTAATTGGGAATGTTGCCATGAAAACAGTTGAATTAAATAACCAAGTAGCACCATTTTTTAAATTTTCTGATACTACCTATACCAATCCTATAATCTGTGAAGTAACCATTTGGGATAAAAGAAGTAGTGCTAATATTAAAACAACACTAAACCTTGAAGTAAACTAAACTTACGTAATTTATAAAATAGTGCTCACCTTTTTAATAACATACGTTACAATTCCCCAAATAATTAATTCGTTTTCTTCTGTAACTTTAATAGGTTTATATTTTTTATTTTCTGGCATTAAATACACACAATCTTTTTCAACTTTCAATCTTTTTATAGTAAATTCACCATCAATCATACAAACAGCAACTTTACCATTTCTAGTTTCAATACTTCTATCAATAACCAATAAATCTCCATCTTCAATATTGGCATCAATCATAGAATTTCCTCTTACTCGCGCATAAAATGTTGCATCTTCATTTTTAATTAACTCTTTATCTAAGCTAATACGTATTTCTTTAAAATCTTCTGCAGGTGATGGAAACCCTGCAGCAATATCTTCATTTACAATAGGTCTTTTAATTGGTGCTGATTTATCAGAAAAATAAACAGTAATATTTTTTATGTTTTTAAGTTGCATTTTATTTCAATTATTTCATCTATGGCTGTTGTATATTTAGGTGATAAATGCTCTTGCTTCATTTTCCAAGTCTTTTTTAAATCTTGATTCGCTATTTTTACTTTAGGGCTACTATATTTTAAATTAAGTGAATCAACTACTTTCATTAAAAATTTATGCTTAGGATTTTCATCTTTAAATAATGAAAATTGATGTTCTTTTTCAGGTGTTAATCCCATAACAATAACACCTGCTTTTTTATAGCTATACCCTTTTTTAAAAAGTTGTTTAATACCTTTAATAGCATAGTTGCAAATTGTTATACTCGAGTTTGTAGCAAAAGGTAAATGTAGTACAATACCTACACCTCTATAAGTAGCTGAATACTTACTTGTTTTTAAAAACACATACAAACAATTACATTCTGAATGTTGCTTTCTCAATTTTTCGGCACAAGAATTTGCAAATGTAGCTATACGCTCTCTAATAGGATCATAACTTTTTAACGCATATTCAAAAGTTCTTGTAGTTGCTATATTTTTTTTCTTCTTAATTGTTCCTAATTCAATAATAGGCTCTCCTGATAAATCTTTTTTTAGACGTAATTCTACTATTGAAAATTTTTCACGTACTAATTTATCGGGCAATAATATAAAATCATAGGCTGTTTTAATATTTTGGGATTTTAGTTTTTTAGAAATCCGTCTACCAATTCCCCAAATATTCTCAACCTTTGTCCACTGTAAAGCCTTTACACGTTGCAATTCATTTAAAATAACATAAACTCCTTTTGTTTTATTAAAATATTTTTTTGCAATTTTATTTGCCACTTTTGAAAGTGATTTTGTAGGAGCAACACCAATACTAACAGGTATTCCTACCCATTTTTCAACAGTATTCTTTATTGTAAGAATATAGTCTTCTATTTCTTCTTCTTTAATTCCATCTAATTTAAAAAAAGCTTCATCAATCGAATACAAT
>Ga0256840_1001712_pt1 | contig 20232 bp, 22 predicted proteins | sample 355202metaG_FD_185969 | JGI IMG/M metagenome (GOLD analysis project Ga0256840, IMG submission 185969) | Hydrothermal vent microbial communities from Mid Atlantic Ridge, Atlantic Ocean - 355-202 | ecosystem: Environmental > Aquatic > Marine > Hydrothermal vents | place: Atlantic Ocean: Mid...
GGAACCAATCTGTTTGAAATTGATGTTGAGAATCTTGCGCATCTGAATCGTGTGATACGAGAAATAAAAAAAGTCAAAGGGGTGATTCGGGTCGAGCGGATCAGAAATTAATTCGTTCACTATTTGTATGATAGCCCCGAATGGGGCTAGTTTAAGGATGGATGTCAGCAAAATCGGGACTGTCCCCGTATGGGGGCTGTCCCAGGCTTTTGCGATGCGAATCGCTGCGGTTCTTTGTGGATCGTAAACTTCGGGACAGCCCCCGATGGTGCTGGGGACAGTCCCAAGTTTACTGCAATACTGCTTAAATTAGCGCTATTCATGACAACCCCTAAATTTGCTACAGGAGAGTATCCATGAGCATAATCAAGATAGAAACAACGCAAGCACCGGCAGCAATAGGACCTTATTCTCAAGCGATTAAAGCTGGAAATTTTCTCTATTGCTCTGGTCAGGTTCCATTAGTTCCCGGCACGGGAGAATTGGTAGCGGGAGGTATAGAGGAGCAGACCAAACAATCTTTGGAAAATTTACAGCATGTTTTGAGTGAAGCTGGGGGTGATTTTAACTCTGTCGTAAAAACAACAATCTACCTGGCGGATTTAGGAGATTTTTCTGTTGTTAATGATATTTATGCCAGTTATTGTGGTGAAATAGCACCAGCAAGAGCCACTGTGCAGGTGGCGGCTCTTCCCAAGGGGGCTCTGGTTGAAATTGATGCGGTCGCTTATCTGGAATAGATTTTGAATGACAAAAAGGGATGATCGTAATGATCATCCCTTTTGGGTTGAATTTTTTTGGTTTACTTAACTTAAACGACTTTTTGTACTTTGCCTGAACGGATACAGCGAGTACAGACCTTTATCGTCTTGACTGAACCATCTATCACGGCACGCATTTTTTGTAAGTTTGGATTCCATACCGTCCGGGTTTTATTATGTGCATGGCTGACATTATTTCCGGTGACCGGTTTTTTTCCGCAGATTTCACATTGCTTAGACATCTTATCAATCCTCCTGAAAGTTTCGAACGCGCATTACTAGCATATCTTGTTTATAGATGCAAATGATTTCAGGTTTTTTGGGGGAGGTAAATTATCATCACTGAAAATTTTCAGACCGTTTTTATTCAGTAATGCAGTTGTAACACCAACTCCTTTAACCAATTCTTCATTCAAATAGATACTTTGAGACCCACAAGAAGGACTCCGTTGCTGTAAAATTGCTTGGTGACAGTGTGCCAGCTGGGCAATTTTAAGACATTCCTGTGCTCCATGGATAAATTTTTTTGTAACCGCCTGCCCGTTTTCATTGATAAGTTTCCCGTTTCCAGCCAGGGCAGTCACTCCATCTCCACGATCGAACCAGCATTTTGGTCGAGGAGTTGATAGCCCTGCCAATTGCTCCGGGCAAACCGGGATGGGGGTCAACTGATTTTTTTCAATATAATCAATCACTGCCTGACAATAATTATCAGTTCCATCGTAGCGTGTTTTTAGCCCGAGCAAGCAACTACTGACAAGTATTGGACGCATGGTATTTTATTTTTCCCGTTGTGGCAGGGGAGGGTTAATCAGAGCTGTTTCCAGGTTTATACAATTTTTAATCTTTACCTGTCGCCTGGTAACGTTAACTCGTCCTTCAGCAAACCACTGAATCGCTTGAGGATATATTTTATGCTCTTGTTCCAGGATGCGTGCTGCGAGAGTCTCTTCAGTGTCATTATCCAAAATTGGCACAACTGCCTGGACAATAATCGGACCGGTATCAACTCCCCCATCAACAAGATGAACTGTACAACCGGAGAATTTTGCACCGTAGTTAATGGCTTTCTGCTGGACATGCAACCCAGGAAATGAGGGCAATAGAGCCGGGTGGATATTAATGATTCGTTGCGGGAAAGCTTGTAGAAAAAGGGGAGAAATAATCCGCATGAAACCAGCTAAAACAACCAATTCTGTTTTGACTTCTTTGAGGGCAGAAACAACCGCTTGATCAAAACTTTCTCGTGTGTCGAAGTCGCGGTGATTGATACAGATATTGTTAATTCCAGCTCGTTCGGCTCGCTCAAGCGCTCCCGCATCTGGATTGTTGCTGATGACCAGTTTGATCTCAGCGTTCAGCAACCCACGCCGGCATTGGTCAATAATCGACTGTAAATTTGTACCACTGCCTGAAGCCAAAACGGCCAAGCTTAATTTTTGTTTTAAACTCATTCTTTCTGCCTGTTAGTGACTGTTTACGTCGGTTCAGACGAGCTCAACCGAAGGAGCTTCCGCTTGGGCTATTTCACCAATTAAATAGGCTTGATCTCCCAGTCCGGCAAGGAGTCCGATGACATCTTCCGCTTCATCTTTTGAAACCACAAGAACCATTCCGATACCGTAGTTAAAGGTTCGATACATCTCCTCATCTGGAATATTTCCACCTTTTTTCAACATGTCAAAAATTGGCAGTTTTTCCCAACTGCTTCCGTTGATGATGGCTTTGCAATGACGCGGTAGAATCCGTGGAATGTTTTCCCGGAGACCACCACCGGTAATATGGGCAATGCCTTTAATTTCGAAGGTTTTGATGAGATTGAGAATGCTTTTGACGTAAATTCGTGTTGGGGTCAGTAATTCTTCCCCCAGAGATTTATTCAAATCGTTTGGCTGAGTATTTAAATCAAGTTTTAGGGTTTCTAAGAAGATTTTCCGGGCGAGAGAAAAGCCGTTGGAATGAAGCCCTGTAGAAGCAATACCGATGATTTGGTCACCCTTAGTGATGGTTGAGCCGTCGATGATTTTTTCATTGTCCACGACTCCCACAGAAAAACCAGCCAAATCATATTCCCCGCCCGAATACATACCGGGCATCTCTGCTGTTTCCCCGCCCAATAGTGCACAGTTGGCTTGTTTGCAACCTTCGGCAATCCCTTTAATTACTTCAACTGCTTGCGCTGGAGATAATTTAGCTGTTGCCAGGTAGTCCAGAAAGAAGAGAGGTTCTGCTCCCTGCACAATAATGTCATTGACACACATTGCGACCAGATCAATCCCAACCGTATCATGTTTATCCAGCATAAAAGCCAGTTTCAACTTAGTGCCGACACCATCGGTTGCAGCAACTAAAGTGGGACGTTGATATTTACTGCTATTAAGTGAAAACAGACCACCGAACCCACCTATCGATGAGAGAACTTCTGGACGGGTTGTCTCTTTTACCAGCGGCTTGATTAAATTGACAAAATGGTTTCCTGCATCGATATCGACCCCGGCATCTTTATAAGTAATTGGCTTTTTAGCGCACAAATCTTGGCTCCTTGATTAATGAAATGGTCGGCATTAGACCACCCGGAGGGTCGCTTGTCAATATTGGAAAAACCATTTTCAACAGGATTAGATCGCTGAATTTTATTGTTCCATCACGCTAGTGAAAACTATGGACTTTCGTCCAAGACTTTCAGTTGCTACTCATTTTCGTCATTCCCGCGCAGGCGGGAATCCAGAGGTTTCCTGGGTTCAGTAAAAAACTGGATCCCCGTTTTCACGAGGATGACAACTTTTGCAAGAGGCTCAGTTTGTTGAGATTTCTGGCTCAACAATATAGCGTTTGATTTTGCGGGTGGTGGTTTTTGGAAATTCATCTTCTCTCAGGGTGAATTTTTTGACTCGTTTGTAATCAGCTAAAACTTTGCCTTGAGCAAGGATTTCCTTACGTATCAAAGTTTCGATTTCTGTCGCAGACATCGGACCATTATTCTGCTCTTTTGCTAGCGCAAAGAGAGCCTCCTCATCAGGAAAAATAACGGCGTAGACTTCCTCTGCTGTTGCCCCGACTTTATGCCCATAAACCATAATTTCGGCAATATATGGACTCTTAAGTAGCTGGTTCTCTATTTCCTCAGGGTAAACATTTTTTCCATTTGGGGTGACAATTAAATTTTTAACCCGGCCGCAAATGGAGAGCATATTGTCTTCATCGATGCGACCCAGATCTCCGGTTAGATACCATCCGTCAACGAGGGCTTCGGCCGTTGCCGTTTCATTGTTGTAATAGCCAAGCATGACGTTCGGACCCTTTACTTTGATTTCACCTTCACCATCGGAATTTGGATTGTCAATCTGAATCTCCACCCCATCCAATGCTTCTCCGGATGTGCCAGGTTTGCTCTTGAAAGGACTTTCAGCAGAAATAACCGGAGCGGTCTCTGTAATACCATAGCCTTGCAGTAAGTTGAGGCCGAGGCTGTGAAAACCTGCAGAAACAGCGGGATCAAGTGCCGCTCCGCCACTGACAAATATAGTCTTTCCACCCAGGGATTGTTGTATTTTTGCGATAACAATTTTACGGGTCAACGGAAAATTATACAGGAGCCGCGAAGAGGATTTTGAATTGATATTTTTCATGATCCGGTCAAGCAATAAACGGTAGACAGCAGGCACACCGAGAAGGAATGAGGGCTTGATCTCGTTAAGGTTATCACCCAGTTTTTTAATCGATTCTGCGAAACTGACTTGTCCTCCAAGAGAGAGGGGCAGTAAGATTCCACAGACCTGTTCAAATACATGGTTGATTGGTAAAAAAGAGAGAGTTTGCATTGAATCATCAACTTGAAAGCGCTGACTGGCAGCTACAATGTTGCTGACAATATTCCGGTGACTGAGCATGGCTCCCTTTGATCGACCTGTGGTACCAGATGTATACAGGATAACCGCCCTGTCATCAGCTTTGCAGCTTGTTTCTGGCAGGGGGATCGAATGGAAAATATCCTTATAGGAAAAAAGCCGTTTTTCTTTGAGTAAACGATGCCGTGACATAACCGAATCTGCGAGAAAGTTAGTTGGTTTTTTTGTCTTTCCCGAGTGATCTTCCTGATGGGTCAGTATTGAATATGCTTGAGCAGCAGCCTCTTCAATCGGCTGACGGCGTTCAGGGGCGATATTCAGATCTTTAACCAGATCTTTCCAGAGAGAAGAAAGATTCTCCATCGCTTCGGCTGTATCACTCAGGTCAGTTAACTCCGCAAAGGGGGTATCAATTGAAACTATTTTTTTGAGTTGCGGGAGGTCATCTATAACCTCGAGAAGGGTATCAAGTTGTGGCTGTCCAACAAAAACGGCCTCAGAATTTGAATCATTCAATATGTAGCGTAGCTCTGTTGACTTAAGTTCTTTGTCAATGGGAATTGCCACGCAGCCCGCCCTCAGTATGGCAAGATATGCTGCAACCCAGCGAGGTGATGATTTTCCAAGGAGAGCAATATGAGATTTTTCTTTAATGCCCAACTGACGCAACCCCGCCGCCAGTTTTTCCACAGCATCCCAGAGTTTACTGTAAGAAAAGGTTTTCCACTGTCCCTTATTTTTATATTGAAGAGCAATCTTGTCGGGGTGCCGTTGGCAGCTGGTCTGGATTAACTGGTCTATGGTTTGCACTTTGTCTGCTCCTTTTTCTGGAGTTGTTATTTAGAGGTGTTATGGTGTGTGTCAGTTTGTTTACTTTATCTTTGTCCTCTATCGCTGGCAAGCTTGAAAATCCTTACAGCCCTTTGAACTTCAAAATAGCCTGAAAGCAGAGTGAAATTGATAAAATAGCTTGACAGTATTGAAGCTGGTCTGCTACATAAAACGCCGCGCTTTGATGCAGGCACGTAGCTCAGTGGGAGAGCACTTCCCTGACACGGAAGGGGTCGGCGGTTCAATCCCGCCCGTGCCTACCAGAACTTGGGTAGACTGGAATATAAAGCGTACTGCACTTGGGGCATCTGCTAGATGCCTCTTTTTGTTTCGATAAAGTTAGGGACAATCCTTATGGCTTCATTGCAAATCGAACTTCCTGATGGATCAATCAAAAAGGTTGAGTCGGGTGCGACTCCACATGATGTTGCTTTGACTATCGGTGAAGGGTTAGCACGACAATCAATCGCAGCACGTTTTAACGATGTATTGATTGATATGTCCAGCCCGCTGAAAGAGTCTGGCAGGCTCGCTTTGATTACACAAAATTCACCTGAGGCGCTTGCAATAATTCGCCACTCCTGTGCCCACTTGATGGCACAGGCGGTTAAAGAACTCTACGGTAATGAGGTTCAGGTGACGATAGGCCCAGCTGTCAAAGATGGTTTTTACTATGATTTTTATAGTGAGAGCAAAAAATTTGTCCCTGAAGATTTCCCAGTTATAGAAGCAAAGATGGCCGAACTCGCCAAGACGAATCTGCCAGTTGAGCGGGAAGAAGTCTCTCGTGAAAGTGCAATTGAATTATTTCGAGGTATGGGCGAAGACTACAAGGTCGAGTTAATTCAAGACCTTGGAGAAAAGAACGTTTCCCTTTATCGACAGGGCGATTTTGTTGACCTGTGTCGTGGCCCCCATGTTCCACGCACTGGCATGCTTAAAGTTTTTAAGTTGATCAGTCTTGCCGGTGCTTATTGGCGAGGTGATGAGAAAAATGCCATGTTGCAGCGGATCTATGCGACAGCTTTTTTGCAGAAAAAAGAACTGAAAGCTCATCTGCATCGTCTTGAAGAGGCACGGAAGCGTGATCATCGTAAACTGGGCAAAGAATTGGATCTGTTCTCTTTTAGTGAGGAAGCCGGTGGCGGACTGGTTCTGTGGCATCCTAAGGGAGCTATGCTCAGAAGTATAATTGAAGATTTTGAACGGAAAGAACATCTAAAACGCGGTTATGATCTTGTCGTCGGTCCTCAGATTCTCAAAACTGAGCTCTGGAAAATGTCCGGTCATTATGAAAATTACCGCGAAAATATGTATTTTACTGAAGTTGATGAGCAGAGCTATGGCATTAAGCCGATGAACTGTTTGGCTCATATGTTGATCTACAAATCGAAGCCACGCTCTTATCGCAATTTACCAATCCGTTATTTCGAGCTTGGCACTGTCTATCGTCACGAAAAATCTGGAGTTCTCCACGGTTTGTTGCGGGTTCGCGGGTTTACTCAGGATGATGCCCATATTATTTGCCGACCGGATCAGATTGATACTGAAGTCAAAGGGGTTATGACTTTCGTTCAGGACGTTGCGGCTATTTTTGGATTTGAGTATGTGATGGAGCTATCAACTCGCCCGGAAAAATCTATTGGTAGTGAGGCCGATTGGGAACAAGCGACCAATGCGCTGCGAAGTGCTCTGGAAGATAGTGGCCAGCCGTTTGAGCTCAATGAAGGGGATGGTGCTTTTTATGGTCCAAAGATCGATGTTAAACTTAAGGACGCGCTTGACAGAGAGTGGCAGTGTGCTACAATCCAGTGCGATTTTACCCTGCCAGAGCGTTTTGATCTGACCTATGTTGGTACTGACGGAGAAAAGCATCGTCCGGTTATGCTGCACCGGGTCATTCTTGGATCGATCGAGCGGTTCATTGGGGTTTTGATTGAACACTATGCAGGGAGCTTCCCGCTTTGGCTTTCGCCGGTTCAGGCGATTGTCCTGAATGTTACCGACAATCAGGCTGCTTATGCGCAACAGGTCTTCGAGCAACTACGCGAATCTGGTGTGCGGACTGAGCTTGATGTTCGTAATGAGAAGCTTGGTTTTAAAATTCGTGAAGCGCAAATGGCCAAAGTTCCCTATATGCTGGTGATTGGTGACCGTGAAATGGAGAGTCAAACTGTTGCTCCCCGTTTTCGGAATGGTGAAAATCTGGAAGCAATGGCTGTTGCCGATTTTGTCAGTATGGTTCAGGTTGATAGTGCTGCATATAAATAGAGTTGTTGTGACAGAGACCCGAAGTGGGTCTTTTCGTTGTTTGGTTTTTCCCTTTTAAAAGAGAACAGAGGAGTGAGGTCATAGCTAAAGAAGCGAATATCAATGAGGCCATTAGTGCTCGTCAGGTGCGGGTCATTGATGATGAAGGCGGTCAGTTAGGGGTTCTGAATACCGAGCAAGCATTAGCTCTTGCTGAGGAACAGGGGCTCGATCTGGTAGAGGTTTCACCACAGGCTGATCCACCCGTTTGCCGGATTATGGACTACGGCAAATATAAGTATCAGCAGGCCAAACGTGCTTCGGAAGCCAGGAAAAAGCAGGTAAGGGTTGAAATTAAGGAAGTCAAAATGCGTCCCAAGACTGACGATCATGACTTCCTGTTTAAAATCAAACATGCCCGCCGTTTTCTTGAAGAGGGGAATAAGGTTAAGTTGACAATCATGTTCCGTGGGCGGGAGAACGCTCATCCTGATCAAGGGATGAAACAATTGACCAAAGCGGTTGAAGCTCTAAAAGATATCGGTCAGGTAGAATCACAGCCGAGCAAAATGGGTCGTTTTATGACCATGATGATTGGCCCGTTAAAAAAGTAATTTCTGAAAATCTCATATGACTGCACAAACAGAAAAGTAACAGGAGAGACAGATGCCTAAGATTAAAACTAATCGTGGTGCCGCCAAGCGTTTCCGTAAGACCGGCACAGGAAAGATTCGCCGGAATAAGGCTTATACCAGCCATATTCTGACCAAGAAAACGACAAAGAGGAAACGTGATTTGCGCCAGTCTATTATTGTTTCCAAGGCTGACACAAAAAACATTTCTCAATTAGTTCCATATTTGTAGATTGAGTTGCTGCTTTCAGGCAGTAAGGTTGTGAACTATGGGGATAATCTCCCCCTGTAGATCCAACCACGGCAGATGCCGAAAAACTATTTGTGAGAAGGAGCAAGCGAGATGCCAAGAGTAAAAAGAGGATTTAAAGCCAGACGCCGTCGTAACAAAGTTCTGAAACTTGCTAAAGGTTACCGTGGAGCCCGAAGTAAGTTGTTTCGTTCTGCAACTGAAGCGGTCGATCGTGCCCTGAATTATGCATATCGTGATCGCCGGGTTAAAAAGCGCGATTTCCGGGCTCTCTGGATTACCCGAATCAATGCTGCTGCGCGAGATAATGGACTTTCCTATAGCCGTCTGATTTATGGATTAAAACAGGCGGATGTTGCTTTGGATCGCAAGATTATGGCCGATCTTGCAGTGAACGATCCGGCAGGTTTTACCGTTGTTGCAGAAGCCGCCAAGGCGCAATTGCAATAACTTGCTTTCTGCTGTTCTGGGAGATGGAGTGATAGGCTTCATCTCCTTTTTTTGTTTCTGGTCGGTTATTCAAAAATTTAAAATCTAAATATGCCCATTTATTTATGGGGTTGCAAAGATGATGGATTTGTCACATGGAAGAACGTATAAAACAATTACAACAAGAAGCAATCTCAGCCTTGCATCAGGCCGATGATCTTATCGCTCTGCAGGATGTGCGGGTAAAGATTCTGGGCAAAAAAGGTTCATTGACCGAAGTCATGAAGGGGATGCGTGATCTTGCTGCAGAAGAGCGTCCCACTATAGGAGCTTTGGTAAACACCTTTAAAGATCAGTTTGAAAGCTCTTTTATTGCTCGCCAACTGGAACTGCAACAGCGGGATATCGCGGCAAAGTTGGCCAGTGAAAAAATTGATGTAACCCTTCCCGGTAGAAAAACTGCTAGCGGAAGTTTACATCCCGTAACTCTTGTCACCAATGAAGTTGTTGAAATTTTTTCACGCTTGGGATTTGCGGTTGCAGAGGGGCCAGAAATTGAGGAGGATTTTTATAATTTTGAAGCGCTGAATATCCCCAAAGACCACCCTGCTCGAGATATGCAGGACACTTTTTATATCAGTGATGATCGCGTCTTGCGTACTCACACATCGCCAGTCCAGATCCGTACCATGGTCAAGCATAAACCGCCGATCAGAATTATTGCCCCGGGAACTGTCTATCGGCGTGATTCTGATTTAACTCACAGCCCGATGTTCCACCAGGTTGAAGGTTTTTTGGTCGATAACCGGGTCACTTTTGGTGATTTGAAGGGGGTTCTTACCCACTTCCTTAATGAGTTTTTTGGTAAGGGGCACAATGTTCGCTTCAGACCTTCATTTTTCCCTTTTACTGAACCGAGTGCTGAGGTTGATATTGAGTGTGTCATTTGTGGTGGTAAAGGTTGTCGCGTTTGTGGCAAGACCGGTTGGCTGGAAATTCTTGGCTGTGGAATGATTGACCCTGAAGTCTTTAAATCGGTTGATTATGCTGTTGACAAATATAGTGGATTTGCTTTCGGTATGGGCTTAGAGCGGATTGCCATGTTGAAATATGGTGTCAATGATCTGCGCTTATTCTTTGATAATGATCTGCGTTTTCTCAAGCAGTTTTGATATTTGGTAAGGGATTCAATAAATGATAGTCACCTATAATTGGTTGAAAGAATTTGTAGATTTTCAATTTTCAGCACAAGAACTTTGTGACCGGTTGACAATGATTGGTCTCGAAGTCGATGCCTTGGTCAATATCGGTGGTGATCTCGATTCGGTTATCGTTGCGCAATTGGATTCAGTTGCCCCACACCCGGACGCCGATCGACTTACCGTTTGCCAGGTCAATACCGGTACGGAGGTGGTGCAGGTTGTTTGTGGTGCTACAAACCACAAGACCGGTGACCTTATCGCCTTAGCTCAGCCTGGCTCTGTATTACCCGGTCATTTTAAAATCAAAAAATCAAAAATTCGTGGTCAAATATCACAAGGAATGCTTTGTTCAGAAAAGGAGTTGGCTCTGGCGGAAGATTCCCCGGGAATTATGATTCTTCCTGAGAATTTACCTCTTGGGCAGCCGGTTTTTGATGCTCTCGGTTTAAAAGATTATCAGATTGAGATTGGTTTGACTCCGAACCGACCAGACTGTCTCAGTATTGTTGGTGTTGCCAGGGAAGTTGCCGCCCTTTGTGGGGGGAAACTGAAATTACCGAAAATTAAACTCTGTGAGGCTGATTCAGCAATAGGTGAGTTGGCTTCAGTGACGATCAAGAATCCCGATGGGTGTCCGCGTTACGCCGCCCGGATGATAAAAGAGGTTAAGATTGGCTCCTCGCCCGATTGGATGGTGCGACGCTTGGAAGCTGTTGGAATGCGTTCGATTAACAATGTTGTGGATGTCACTAACTATGTGATGCTCGAACTGGGGCACCCACTTCACGCTTTTGATTTTAACCACTTGCAGGATGGTAAAATTATCGTTAAATCTGCACAGCAAGGTGAAAAATTTATCACCCTTGATGACCAGGAGCACTCTCTAGATGCTGAAGATTTGATGATCTGTGACGGGCAGCAACCAGTAGCCTTGGCTGGGGTGATGGGAGGGCTTGATTCTGAGGTTAAAGATAATACCGAAACTATCTTGTTGGAGGCCGCATACTTTAAACCAACAATGATCAGACGTACCAGTAAGAGGCATGGTCTACATACTGAATCATCGCACCGCTTTGAACGTGGTGCTGATATTGATATGATACCTGTTGCCCTTGATCGTGCCGCCAGTCTGATTGCAGAACTAAGTGGCGGACAAGTTCTGTCCGGAATGATTGACAGCTATCCGCGCCACCTGGTTCCTCTTGACCTTGAAATCAGTGCATCTAGAACTGAAAAATTACTGGATATAAATGTCGAGTGTAAAACGATACAGAGTTTACTGGAGTCCATAGGTTTGCAGGTAACGAGCGGAAGTGATTCTGACTGTCTAAATGTCAGGGTTCCCAGTTATCGTCCCGATATTGAACGTGAAGTTGATTTGATTGAAGAAGTCGCAAGGCTCTATGGTTATGACCAGATTCCGGTCTCTATGCCGGTTGGTACTGTTAACGCTAAATTACCACCATTGCGGCAGTTGTTATATAAATCTCTCCAGCAAAGTATGGTTACAGCAGGATTTTCAGAGGCAATAAATTATTCCTTTGTGGCTGCTGACAGTGTACAGAAAGTTGGAATTCCTGCTGATGACAAACGTTCAATACAGGTTAAAATATTAAACCCTCTCTCTGAAGATCAATCTGTAATGCGTACCAGTTTGGTGCCAAGTTTGCTTGAAACAGTTTCACGCAACCTGAACTATCGCAGCTCTGATTTACGTTTATTTGAGTTGCGCCCAGTATTTCTATCTCATGAGACAGACGGTCAGCATACCGAACAATTGTCATTAACTGCGCTGATGTCTGGACGACGTGAGCCTGAGGGATGGTCACAATCTTCTGCAGCCGTTGATTTTTATGATCTCAAGGGTGTTGTTGAGGAAATACTTGCGAACCTTAATATTTATAACGTTTCCTTTGATTCAAGTGTTTCCCAGCCTTATCTCCACCCAGGTAAATCTTGTCGGTTGCTGGCTGGTCACCAGTTGCTGGGTTTTCTTGGTGAAGTTCATCCCGAGACCCTGGTAACGTTTGGTATTGACCAACCAGTCTACTTGTTTGAACTTGATGTAGAAAGTATCATTGCTGTCGCCGGAGAGCATGCTCAATTCAAGACCCTTTCACGCTTTCCAGATATGATTCGTGACAGTGCTTTGTTGCTGGATGAGTCAATTATTGCGGATCAAGTTATGGACATTGTCAATCGGGGGAAGATCAGGTTTTTCGAAAATGCAACTATTTTTGACCTGTATACAGGCAAAGGAGTTCCTGCCGGAAAGAAGAGTCTTGCTATCCGGGTTCGTTATCGTGATCTGGAGAAAACCTTAACTGAAGCAGAAGTCAATAAATCACATGACAAGTTGATTCGTTCCCTCTGTCATCAGTTAGATGCAGAAATTCGCTAATTGAACTTGCAGACTCATTATCTGTATGGTATAAATCCAGAAAAATCAGATAGATAGTAGACTCCACAAAACTGAATATGAGGCGGGAGGGAACATGACCAAGGCAGATCTTATTGAAAGCGTTTACTTGACAACCGGTTTTTCCAAGAAAGAATCAGCTGCGATTGTAGAGATGGTTTTTGACTTGATGAAATCGACACTGGAAGATGGGGAGAAAATAAAAATTGCCGGGTTTGGTAATTTTGTTGTTAAAGAAAAAGCGTCCCGTCGTGGTCGAAATCCGCAGACCGGAAGTGAAATTGAGATCTCTGCGCGAAAAATTCTGACATTTAAGCCGAGTCAGGTTCTCAAAGCGGCAATCAACGAAACTTCTTAAGCTGTGTTGAGCTGAATTGGTGCCTCAGATACCTGATAAGCTCTATTTTAAAATCGGTGAAGTCGCAGCATTGCTGCAATTGAAAACCCATGTCTTACGCTATTGGGAGACCGAATTTTCTGTCCTTAAGCCGGTTAAAAGCCGTTCCAATCAGCGGCTTTATCGGCGCAAAGATGTTGAAACTGCCCTGTTGATAAAAGACCTACTTTATCGGCAGGGTTTTACTATTGCTGGTGCCCGCAAAAAATTGCAGGCCGAAAAACAGCTTGGTTTGCCCCTGGACGACAGTCGCTCGCCGGAAAAAACTTTAGCTGCTATTAAGGCCGACCTCATGCAACTTCGCAACTATTTAATCAACACCCCCTCTGAATAGTATCAAGCTGTGTTAATTCTAGTGACCAACGATGATGGTGTCCATTCAGCAGGATTACGCGTCCTTTCTCAGGCTTTGAGTCGCTTAGGGGAGGTTGTGGTCATTGCTCCTGACCGCAATCGCAGCGCTGTTGGGCATGCTTTGACTCTGGATCGTCCCTTGCGTGCTGAAGAAATTAAACCGCAGGTTTTTGCTGTGGATGGCACACCGACAGACTGTGTTAATCTTGGGGTTCACGGATTATTGCAAAAGCGACCGGATCTGGTTGTCTCGGGTATCAATCGTGGAAGTAACGTTGGGGATGATATAAGTTATTCCGGTACTGTTTGTGCTGCTTTAGAAGCAACGTTGATGGGACTTCCAGCCTTTGCTGTTTCTCTTGATACCGATCATTTTAGTGAAAAAGATCTTGATTTAGCGGCGTTCTTTGCTAAATGCCTTGCTGAAAAAATTAGTATCGAAGGATTGCCTGAAGAGACTTTTCTCAATGTCAATATCCCTTCAGGTCGATGTGAGGGAGTGCAATTGACCCGCCAGGGTCGACGTCGCTATGAGGAAACAGTTGTTTCTAAACAGGATCCGCGTGGGCGGTGTTATTATTGGCTGGGCGGGTCGAATGTTGGTTTTGAGGATATCCCCGGCAGTGATTGTAATGTGTTGCAGCAAGGATTTATCTCTGTGACTCCGCTGCAGACTAATATGACCAATGAGAATTCTTATCCCGAAATGGAAGCTTGGTCTTTCAGCGGCATGACAGGGGCAAATTGATGGATTATTCGGTTGCCAGACGCCGTATGGTCGAACAGCAGATTGTATCGCGTGGAATCACAGATAAACGTGTTCTCAATGCAATGCTGGCGGTTCCAAGACATCTTTTTGTCGATGCTGGCTTGCAGAGTCATGCTTATAGTGATGCTTCTTTACCGATTGGTGAAAAACAGACGATCTCTCAGCCTTATATGGTTGCTGCAATGACGGCTGCTCTGGAACTGCAGGGGGATGAACGAGTTCTTGAGATTGGAACAGGTTCTGGCTATCAGACTGCGGTTTTATCCAGATTGGTCAAGCGGGTCTATTCTATCGAAAGGATTGCGGTACTTGCCGGGCGCGCCCGAAAAATTCTTGATCACCTGCAAATGAGTAATATTAATATTAAGGTTGGCGATGGAACTATGGGCTGGAAAGATCAGGCTCCGTTTGCCGGGATTTTAGTCGCTGCCGGATCCCCTGATGTGCCGGAAAAGTATCTTGAACAGTTAGAGATTGGTGGAAAATTAGTTTTGCCGGTTGGAGATCAGAGCCAACAGATTTTAATGCGGATTATCCGCAAGGATAAAGATATTTTTGCACGGGAACAGTTGATGGGATGCCGCTTTGTCCCTCTCATTGGTGAACAAGGTTGGAAAACCGAGCCAGTTGATTGATATTATGAAGTCCTTTTGGGAACTATGAAAATCTTTCGCCATCTCTATGATTGGGTTCTTTCGTGGGCAGAAACCCCTTATGGGGCTCCCGTATTGGGGGTGCTGGCATTTGCTGAGGCCAGTTTCTTTCCTGTGCCACCCGATGTTTTGCTCATGGCGCTTGCCCTGTCGATGCCCTGGAAATCTTACCGGTTTGCCCTGATCGCAACAATTGGTTCTGTTGCTGGCGGCGCTCTGGGTTATTTAATCGGCTGGGGGTTGTGGGATATGGTTGGATTCTACTTTTATCAATACGTTCCCGGCGTATCTGTCGCTGGTTTTGAACAAGTCGGTGGATTGTTTGAACATTATGGTTTCTGGATTATTTTTGCCGCTGGTTTTACCCCGATTCCCTATAAAATTTTTACTATTGCTGCAGGTGTTTTCAGCCTGAATTTTCCAGTCTTCATGTTAGCTTCCTTAATCGGTCGTGGTTTGCGGTTTTATCTGGTCGCGGCGATGTTTTATTATTATGGAAAGCCAGCACGAAAGTTGATAGAAAAATATTTTAATCTTTTATCTATCCTATTGCTCATTATTCTGATAGGTGGCATTCTTCTATTTAAATATTTTTCTTAACAAATTTTTTTCTGGTGAATAATGGATGGATAAAATTGCTTCGACAGGATTGCTGGAGTTGCTGAAATTCGTGGTAAAAATGCGTCTGTCTCTCTTCCTTTTTCTCGGACTCTCCAGCCTATTTCTGAGCGCTTGTGAAGCGGGCATCTATCATACCGTCAAGCCAGGACAAACACTCTATCGGATCAGCCGTACTTATGCAGTTAATGATGATTATCTGGCTCGGGTGAATGGTATTTCTGATCCTTCACAGATACCCATTGGAACAAGACTGTTTATTCCAGGGGCGGAGCGGGTGTTATCTGTTCCGATTGTAAAATCCACGGATCCCGGAAAACTTGCTCCGGTTTCAAGACAAAAAAAAGCTGTTGGTGCTCTCCGGCAACATCCGGTAGCCAAAACAGTTAAACCAAAAATAACCAAACCGAAAACAGCTCAACCCAAAATAGTAAAAACAAAAGCGACTCAAGTTAAAAAGCTGCAGTGGCCATTACGGGGGAAAATAGTCCGTTCCTTTAGTCAAAAAGCGCAAGCGGGTGGAGGTAAAGGGATAGAAATTGCCGTACGTGCTGGAAGCGATGTTACTGCGGCAGAAGCGGGCAAAGTTATTTACAGCGGTGATGGGGTTAATGGGTACGCTTTTCTTATCATTCTGCAACATGAAAGAGACCTCTTTACTGTCTACGGATTTAATCAAAAAAATCTGGTCAGACAGGGAGATTTTGTCAGCAAAGGTGAGCGGATTGCCTTATCTGGAACCCCGCCATCTGGTGGAAAACCACGGCTCCATTTTGAGGTGCGTAAAGGAAAACTTGCGGTGAATCCTCTGTCATATCTACCTTGATTTATTGCAACTATAGTTACTATGTTTAATATGATATTAGGTCGTTGCGGAGGTTGTCATGAACAATTTTGGATCAAAAAGGGCTAACTCTGATAGTAAAGCGGAACGGAAGGATTCATCAGCGAGTCAACTTGAGGATGGAAATAAAAAACAGCTGAGCAATGGGAGAACCTATATCCTTGGTGATGAACAGGCAACAGCTGATGCAATTAAGTTATATCTGAAGGAAATTCAAAAAAGTCAATTATTGACAGCTGAAGATGAGCGTGAACTGGCTGGATTGATTGCTCAGGGGGATAATGCCGCCAGAGAGCGGATGATTGAATCAAATCTGCGGCTGGTCGTTAAAATTGCTAAACGCTATATGAATCGTGGTTTGCCCTTCCTTGATCTTATTGAAGAGGGGAATATGGGGTTGATCAAGGCGGTTGAAAAGTTCAGGGTGAGCAAAGGATGTCGTTTTTCGACCTATGCAACCTGGTGGATCCGACAGTCAATCGAGCGCTCCATTGTCAACCAGAGCCGAACCATTCGTTTGCCGGTTCATGTTGCAGATGACATTAATAAGCTGATTAAAATCAGTAGAGAATTAGTCCAGCGTTTAAAGCGTGATCCTGAGGTGGAAGAAATTGCTGAAGCGATGGGAACCGATGCCAGTCATGTGCGTCGGATGATGATTCTGGTCAAAAAAACCTATTCAATAGAACACCCAATGGGTGAGGGTGAAGATTATAGTTTGATTGACACCATTGAGGATACAAAACTTGCCGATCCGGGAAGTAAAATTGAGGATCTGGATCGTTTTGCTCATGTTCTCGAATGGATGGATGACTTAAGTGAGACTGAACGTGAAATTCTTACGTTACGGTTCGGTCTTGAAGATCGTGATCCACAAACCTTGGATACCATTGGACAAAAGTTTGGAGTCACGCGTGAAAGAATCCGACAAATCGAAGCCAAAAGTCTGGCTAAATTAAGAAAATCAATGGAAAATTGTTTGACCGATGAAGAGAGCCGATAACTTTTGTCTTGGAGTTTGAAATGGAAGATTTAAAACAGATTATTCGTGATATTCCCGATTTCCCTAAAAAAGGGGTTGTTTTTAAAGATATTACCACCTTACTTTCTGATGCGAAAAGTTTTCATCGTATGGTTGATTTGCTAGCTCATCGCTATATCGGTGAAAAGATTGATCAGATCGTCGGAATAGAAGCACGTGGATTCATCTTGGGCGCAGCTCTAGCCTATAAATTGGGAACGGGTATCACTCTGGTACGCAAGCCCGGCAAACTCCCTTTTCAAACTCGCAGTATCAGTTATGAGTTGGAATATGGGAGTGACACATTGGAAATCCATGAAGATGCATTTAAAGATGGGGCGCGGATTATTATTGCCGATGACCTTTTAGCAACCGGGGGAACCATGGCTGCCGTTGTGGCTCTGGTAGAAAAAATGGGGGCAGAGATCCATGAGTGTGCCTTTATGGCCGAGTTGGAATTTTTAAACGGTCGGAGTAAACTTCCTGAGGGGAAAGTGTACAGTCTCCTGAAATTTTAAATTGATTTGTAGCTAACAATATAAGACTTGTCATGCAGGATATTGATAAGTTATAAGCGTTCCTATGGCCCCGTAGCTCAGCTGGATAGAGCGGCACCCTCCTAAGGTGATTGTCGGAGGTTCGAATCCTCCCGGGGTCGCCAGTCGAATAATATTTTATGATGGGTTGCGAGTTAGTTGCCCATTTTTTTGCGTAATTTTAACAGGAAAATGATGAAAACTTTATTGGTTGAGCGAAAAGAAGCGATTGCCATTATTTATTTGCAGCGTCCCGCGTGTTTGAATGCAGTCAATACGTTGATGTTGGATGAATTACTGCAGCAATTTGCACAATTGCTGGTAGATGAAACGGTTAAAGGAGTCTTATTGACCGGGGTAGAAGGTCATTTTGCTGCTGGTGTCGATTTACAGGAAATCCGTCATTTTACCCCGCTGGAAGCGATCAGTTTTGCTGAAAGAGGTCAACAGCTCTGTTCTCTGATTGAGAGGTTCCCTCGTCCAGTTCTGGCTGCAGTCAGTGGCTATGCTCTTGGGGCAGGTTTGGAACTGGCTTTGGCTTGTGATTATATTCTGGCAGATAAAACCGCTCAATTTGGTTTTCGGGAACTCTGCTATGGAGTTTTACCCGCTTTTGGTGGGACGCAACGCTTACCGCGACTGATTGGAAAAGCCCGAGCGAAAGAACTCCTGTTTACCGGAAATGTCGTTTCTGCTGAGGAAGCATTGCGAATCGGGTTGGTGAATCAGCTTTTTCCTCAGGAAAGTTTACGGGATGATGTCTTGCAACAGCTGCAGAAAATTTGTAACTTTGGTTTGTTGTCACTGCAAATGGGGAAAGAAGTGATCGATACAGGTTATGATATTAACCTGCCAGCTGCTTGTAAAATGGAACGGGATGCTTTTGCTGTGTGCTTTTCAACGGATGATCAAAAAGAGGGGATGGGCGCATTTATCGAAAAGCGTAAGCCCCATTTTACTGGAAAATAATCAGATGGCTCATTGGCAATTGTTACATATTGAAATAACTAACGGGGTTGGTTATCTGTTCCTGGATAATGGACAGCGCTTTAATACTCTGCACGGTGAATGTATCCACGAGTTGTGTAGTGCGCTCACGGTTCTGGAAGCTGACTCTGCAGTCGGGTGTATTGTTTTGACTGGTGATCCGGGTGAAAGCTTTGCCGTGGGTGCGAATATCGCTGAAATGAAGGACTTTAGCTCCATTGACGGCTGGAAATTTTCTCAATTGGGAAATCGGCTGTTTGACCAGATCGAAACGTCTAAAAAGCCAATTATTGGTGCTTTGAATGGTATTACCATGGGGGGTGGGTGTGACTTGGCTCTGGCATGTGATATTAGAATTGCCAGTGATCGACTTAAAATTGCTCATCCTGGAGCTAAACTTGGAATCATTACCGGTTTTTGTGGGACACAAAAATTACCACGGTTGGTCGGGATAAATAAGGCGAAAGAGATATTTATGACCTCACGAACCTATTCGGCAGAAGAAGCATTACAAATGAAATTGGTCGAGCAGGTCTATCCAGCTGATCAGTTTATGCCGTTGGTGCAGAAATACGCTGAACAGATTGCCCACCAGCCACCGATGGCACTTCATTTGGCGAAGAAACTCCTCAACGCCTCAGAAAATGTTTGTGTAACAAACGGACAAGTTATGGAACTGGGAGCCTTTGCCTCATTATTTCCCCGAACAGGGACAATGGAACGAATTGAAGACTTCTTTGCTGCACACTCTCATTGACACCTCAGCCTGTTATTGTTATAAAATTTGCTATCAGGGCGGTTAGCTCAGCGGGAGAGCATTCGCCTCACACGCGAAGGGTCACTGGTTCGATCCCAGTACCGCCCACCAATAAAAAAACAAGAGGTTAGCCAGCGGTGGTTAGCCTCTTTTAGTTTGATCCGGAGATTTTAGATTCGTACTCTGTGGAGGGCAAGATATGCGACTGACTGGTCAACATCTTATTTCTGCGAACTTTCATGCGTCCAGCAATGAAACGTTTCGAGCGGTTAATCCAGCAACAGGTGAACCCCTGGAGGGTGAATTCGGCGAAGGTGGTCGTGAAGATGTTGCTGTTGCCGTCAATCTGGCTGAGCAGGATTTTGATGAATTCAGACAAACCAGTGGCTTAAAGCGAGCTGAATTGCTGGATACAATTGCTGATGAATTATTAAATCTGAAAAATCTGATCATTCAAAGGGCAAATCTGGAAACTGGATTACCTCTGCCACGTCTCGAGGGCGAACTCGGACGCACAGTTAATCAATTAAAAATGTTTGCACAGTTAGTCAAAGAAGATGATTATAAACTGCTGCAAATTGATCAAGCTATCCCTGAGCGACAGCCATTACCCAAACCTGATTTGCGTCTCACCCAGATTCCTGTTGGCCCGGTTGCCATTTTTGGTGCCAGTA
>Ga0256840_1001713_pt1 | contig 20214 bp, 21 predicted proteins | sample 355202metaG_FD_185969 | JGI IMG/M metagenome (GOLD analysis project Ga0256840, IMG submission 185969) | Hydrothermal vent microbial communities from Mid Atlantic Ridge, Atlantic Ocean - 355-202 | ecosystem: Environmental > Aquatic > Marine > Hydrothermal vents | place: Atlantic Ocean: Mid...
CTTACACCCCCGTGGGGGTTTCCTTCTTCGTGCTATCCTTGAACTGAGGGAAGAGTTCCTCAACCGAGACACCGAAGAAGTCAGATATCTTCTTTGCAATTTTATAGGTAGGCTTGCGACTGCCAGTTTCGTATCTAAAAATTAATGATTCAGAGACACCAACGTTTTCTGCTAATTCACGAAGACTTATTTGTTTCTTAAAACGCAACTCTCTTAATGGATTAAATGCAGTTGGATATTTGCGAGACCTTCCTACATGAAGATTTATTTCTGGAAAGATTTCATTAACATCAACATTAAATGTTTCGGCAATACGTTTTGCTATAAGATAAGTAGGGGCGTTGCCTGTGCGTTCTAATTTACTAATAGTTCCTGCGCTCACGTGAGTTAATCTTGCAAATTCGTATAAAGGTAATTTTTTTGAAAGGCGAAATTCTTTTAATTTATTCACTATAAGACACCTCCTTTTCTGGTATTATGTTTCTGTGAGAAAATTATACCACTAGATTTTCTAAAAGTAAATAGAGAAATGATAAGGTTACTTTAAGAAACTATTTACATTAAGTAAACGAGATGATAGAATATGAATATGGTGATGATTAACAAGGAGTTACTTGGAAAGAGAATTAAACAACTAAGGGTACAAAAGGGGTTGTCAGCTTCCGAACTAGCCAAGAGAATTGGTTTAAGTCGTCCTGCATTATCACTCGTAGAAACAGGAAAGCGTGGCATTTCAATTGAAATAGCTAAAAAGCTATCGGAATTCTTCAATGTCTCCGTCGATTACCTTCTTGGGAACACAGATGATCCCACACCGCCAAAAAGAATTGAAATCAAAGACAAAATCAATATCCAAGAAGATATGGTTGCGTTTGTAGGACGCGTGCCCATTCTTGGAAGAGTTGCGGCGGGTAAACCAGTCCCTGCTATACAAGAAGCGTTAGGATGGATGGACGTCCCCGAGCCTTATCGCAAGCTAGGCATTGATTTTGCATTGGTAATTAACGGAGATTCGATGTCCCCACGGCTAAATAGAGGCGACTTGGCGCTTGTGCATATGCAGAGCACCGCAGAGAACGGAGAAATTGCGATTGTTATTATTAACGGTAATGACGGCGTGTGCAAGCAGTTCTTCAAAAAGGAAACAAGCGTCGTCCTGCACTCCATAAATCCGGAGTACGACGATATTATCATTCCAGCCGAAGAATGGGACGAAGAATGTAAAATAGTAGGCGTGGTAGTCGCACGCTTTGAAAGCATGAAACAGTTGAAGGGAAGGAAAACGGTAAGGGGGTAATTAAGATGAAAAAATTATCAGTGGTGGCAAGCATAATCATGCTATTGACAATTGCTGGATTTGCTGGTACTTCGTATATTCCAAAGACTTTTTCAATCATTTCCCAAGTCGCAGATTCAATTGTTTCGAATAATTCTCAGAATTTACCAAATTATTCATATATATTCATACAAAACGGTAAAACAACCGGCTCTCCTCTTAACGTATTAAAACTCGTAAAAACTGACGAATGGCACACTATAATTTCAATGGTAAATCATCAAACGCTCACATTAGAAATGTTTCTCAACGACAGAATCAAAATGGCGTTGTTTCTTACCCATGATCTAAAAAATGTCATAGAAATCGGGTATTTTACCGACACTCAAACTATTTTATTATCAACATCAACCTACGACAAACAATATCATACATCCATCTTAGGACATCGTGGGCCGATTGTGCTTAAATACGTTACTACGGCCTATACCGGGAGTTCTAAATGGAGCGAAGTAAAGGGCATAATATATAATGATTCAAATGAACCTGTGGAAAGCGTGTCCCTTGAGGTTGAAGTATATGACAAGCAAATGAATTTGATAGATATGGAATCTACTTATGCTAATCCCAATACTATTCAATCATATGGCAAAGGTTCGTTTGATATTCTCTTCAACATCCCACGCTCTAAAATTGGCAAAGTGACTGTAACCGTTCTTGGATAATATGAACAAAGTTTTCCATAAAAGGGGATGATGGAATGAAAAAATTTGTTTTATTATCTATCATGATAGGAGCGTTGATCTTTTCTCTGTCAGCATGTATGAATGTTCAACCACCATCAACAGACTCTTCTTTTAATGTAGTAACGGCAAGTTATAATGGAGGAGTTAAACTCATTCAATTTGATACTTACTCTGCTACTATCCTCAATAAAATCAATCTTGGAAAATATGAGTATCCACTCGCTTTTTCTAACGACCAGCTTTTAACAGTTAAAAAATATAGTAATTATTGGGCTTACACAGGATACTCTATAAAACAATCAGATTTTATGAAATCTCAGTGGAGCTTTGACATTCCCGATGCTTACAATTCTTACTTGCATTTTGTAGGATTTAGTGATAATAAAATTGCGCTTTTCTCAAACACAGAAGATAAATTTCTTGTTTACTCCTCAGATGGTTCACTTGTGTTTAAAAGTCCAATTCAATCTATTCATTTCTTCAATAGCGCAGTTGATAAAAATGGCGTTTTTTATACTTTTTATGGTTATTACAATCAAAAAAAATATGAGAGCGATGATGCCATTCTTATATATAATCCCGCAGCAAATTCAACATCTACAATCGCCCTTCCATTCTACGGTGATATATACGATCCTCACGTTATAGGTCAATATCTTTATTTTGGAACAGAAAAAGGCCTATATTTTCTCAAAACTCAAAATGCCACTTCACTCTATTATCTTCCTACAGCCGGTACGTGTTTTGCTTTGAATGGATTCAACAATACTCTCTACGCCTATGATTCTCAAAAAGGAGTAGATGTAATCAACATTGCTACGCCTACTCAGGCTTACATAGAAGCAACACTTCCAAACATGAAATTGAGTAGCCATTCCATCATATATAAGAATAAGCTGATAACTTATGCCGATAGTAATTTGGTCATCTATAACTTATCAGATCCATCCAGCCCCGTTGAAGAATACACAACAAGCGAAGATGGCTTTTACATCCCATGGCACCCCCTAATGTCCATCCAGTCGTAGTGGGAGGGAAAAGAAGAAACCAAAAATATGAAAAGTTCTTATCTGAAATCAAGAAACTTAAAGGCAAAATTCATAAACAATAAAAATCGATGAGATGGCGTTTTTCCAAATAAAGGTAGAGCCGCAGTAATGGCATTTAAGCATGGGTATCGCCTCCTTCAAAATATAGGGGGAAATGTTCCCTTTCGGTATTTAACAATGTTTTGATACATTTCAGCTGTTTAACTTAACAGCATCAAGTGAGAAAAAAGGAGATGTTTAAATGATGGAATCTATGAATCAAGAGTTAGCAAATATTTTAAACAATTTAAAAAATGATGAGTGTATTGATTATGTGTTCGAAGACGGGAATACAAAATCCACGTATGAAATTTGCAAAAATGAAGGTAAGTTTAGTATTTTCTCTATTGTAGAAAACACACAAGAAAAATTGGAGTTAAAAAGATGTCTGACAGCTGAAGAGGCAATAGAATACTTTAAGCTTAAATAATAAAATTTTGCTGAGAATTCCAAGGTGTTTGATTGAAAAATGGATTTTCATTTAATGCGATATATTAAGAAATTAGAAAAAGAAAGACAAAAACATATTTTTATAATATAATTAAGCATCGGGAGTGATGCTTAATGAACAAAAAAAAGCTTTACATTGCAAATCGAATGCAACTTTATGATTATATAAGAACTACTATGGGAAAAGCACTTGAAGCAAGAAGAATGCGAAAATTTGACTTGAATGAAACTACACCAAAGCTTTATGTTCTTGAAACATACAATCATTATGCATATAGTTCCATATATGAGCGGATTTTCCAAGAGCTTCGGGAAAAGGAGGATAATTCTATTTCTGTTAATGAAGCTGAAGCAGGGTCTCTTATTGAAATGAAGTTTGAGGATTCTCATAACAAATCATTTCGAGCATATCTTGATTTTGGTTTTTTTTATCCTTCGGAAAGATTTGTTGCTTTCTTTTCTCTTGGAAGAAGCTCAGATACTGATAACAGATTAAAGAAACTCATACAATCTCAAACAATTCTTGATTTTATGTGGCTTGACAATGAAGATGCAGAAAACGTTTCTAATTTCATAGGCGCTAAGTTTAGAAGTGAAAATATACTCTCCGAGTATAATAATTATTCTGTGTTTGAGATTAAATCTACTGAAAATCGGGGTAAAGAAACAAGAAAAAAAATTCTTGAAGAAGTTAAGAAGAAATATCCCATATATAATCGTAGATTTTGGAAGGGCGGAAATCCTGATTACACCACACTGGATATTTACTACTCTGGAAAAACGATTTTTTGGGGAGAAGATTTTGATTTTGTATCTGACAAAGTTCGAGAAATTCAAAGTCACTATGAAGAGAATCTCAATAGGCTTGAAAAATACGTTGCGAAAGTACCGGATTATGAAAGTGACAAAGAAGGAATGCACATAAGATTTTCAATTGATCAACTTCCAACACCGATAGATGTGTACTTTGACAAAGAAATAGACATCCATAAAGTCTCAAAAATAGTTCTTTCTGGTAGAATGCCGTTCCGTATTTGGGGGATTCCAATGGAAGAAGAAGAAAACTATATTTATTCTTTTGCTTTTGACAAGCATATAGGTAAAGGCATCGGCATAGAGTTTTGTAGTAATGAAAAAATAAATAATGTTACGAGAAACCGGGTAAGCCTCTATCTTTATAATAATACTTGCACTAATACAATAAAAAGATTTGTAAGTAACTTCAGGCGTTTTATAGATCCAAATGCTGGTATTATAGAAGAAGATCTTTCAAAGCAAGATAATTCTTGACTTAATAAAAGTTAGGAGGAGCAAAAACATTTGAAAGATTATCAAGTGCTTAATGCATGGCTTAGTGTACTTAAAAAATGTAGTTTTGATATGAAGCAAAAACCAGAGATATTTTTAGAGTATCATTGTGAAGCTCCAGTTGATCTTATAGTTAAGTATTTCGAATACGATTACATATGGATTTGCGAATTAAAAAGCAAGCATATTGATGAATTTAAAAACAACAATCAGATTAATAGACTTCTTAATTCGTTTTCAGAAGAAAAACTTATACAATGTGGAATTTTAAATGCAAAAGCTCCTCAAGATTTTATGGTGCTTTTTGTGTTAGGAGATGATACGGTACTCCATAAAGTTAACGACACAATAGATAACATTTGCCGCACAAAGAAAAATAAATATGAAATTCTTGGAATAAAAAAAGTTAAAAGTGCTGTTCAAATCGTTATGTATGGAGAATCATTAAGGCCACCAGAGATATCTAATAAAATCAGAACTATTAAAGCCCGCTATAAAGCATTTTTCAGTGTACTCTTAGATGAATCTACTATAAGAGGAAAAAATTCAAAAGTCAAACTAATTTTGATAAATTCATTGCTGGAAGTTGTTTCAACTCATAACAATTCTGACAAGTTTAATTGGGATGACATTTCAAATGTTCTTAAAAATAATTGGAATTTTTTCGAACTAAGCAAACAATTAGATAGAGATTTAAGGAACCTATTTAAAAAAATAATGAAGCCCTTCGTTGACAAAGAACTTCTTCGATATGATTCAAATAATAAAAATTGGATTGTTACTGATAAAAATAAATTTTTTAATATAATTCATGATAAATCTGCTTTCATAAAGAAAATCGTTGCTAAAGATAATAAACAACTGTCTTTACCGTTCGAGGGGAAGATTTCATGAAACGAGCGGCCGCATACGCAAGAGTTTCTACGAATAAACAATCAGATACGAGTATTGAAACGCAGTTCGAAGTGATAGAAAACTTCGCACAAAACGGTGGAATAAAAGTCGTCAAAAAATACTCGGATAAAATAACAGCTTCAGGCGCGAAAGAAAGGCCTGAATTTTCTCAAATGATAGCAGATGCCTATGCAAAAGAATTCGATGTCATCCTTGTGTACAAATACGATCGCTTTATCCGTGACGAAATAGAAGACCAGCGCCTTATGAAAGAGCTTGAAAAGAACGGAATATATGTTATCTCTTGTATGGAGAGAATAGATACTTCTACGCCGGCGGGAAGATTGCAAAGATGGATCATCTCCGGTATAAACCGCTTCTACATCGAGAACTTGCGTCAAGAGATCTATGATAAAACCACAAAAGTGGCTCAAAAAGGCTACTACCTTGGAGGGAATGTGTTGTATGGATACGCGCTGAAAACGGTAAAAGATCCGGAAGCCTCTAGAAACCGAAAAGTGTATGTGATAAACGAAGAAGAAGCACCGGTCGTGCGCAAGGTATTCGAAATGTTCGCAAAGGGACACAGCTATCGAGAGATAACAAAATACTTGAATGAGACCCTAAAAGTCGAAACAAGGAAAGGAAAGCCTTGGTCGTCATCAACGGTGTTTGATATGCTTCATCAAGAGAAATACGGAGGAATTTACACCTTTCGGCGCACATCTAAACATAACTCTCACGCCCATAGACGTGATATAATACGAGTTGAGGGTGTCATGCCGGCGATTGTGGATCGAAAAACATTCGAAGCAGTCCGCGCAAGATTCTCTTCTAATCCTGAAACCAGAAGCTCTCGTGTTTCTTCTCAAGCGCTATGCAAAGGAATCTTATACTGCGGCATATGCGGCTCACCAATGACGATAACACACAACAAAGGGCAATACGTCTGCACACGTTGGCGGAACAGGCGCGACACAGAATACAATGGAATGTCCATTCGCAAATTGGATAATTTTGTACTAGAATATATTAGAAGGGTATTACTCGAAGACGTAGACTTTGAAGAGTTGGCAAGAGGGTACAACGCAGAAAAGGCATTGCATGATGCCCAACTGAAAGAAAGAATTGAAGCTCTTGAAACGAAAAAAACGGAGATCCAGCAAAAGATTCAGAATGCTATTGAAGCCGTTTTGGAAGGTTCACCGCTAGCACAGCAGTTACAAGATGAAGCCGGAAAATTGCAGGAAGAACTGGCAAAAATAGACAAAGAACTGAAGAAATTACAAAGCAGTGGCATGTTATACATAACAGCGGAAGAATTGCGGAAGAAATACGAAGAATACAAAGAAAAACTTGAAGGCGATTTCGACTCTCAAAGAGAGCTCGTTTTGCAGCTTATCAAGAAGGTAACCTTGTACAAAAACGGCTTTATCAAGATAGAAGAGAGGTGAACCCTTAGTTTAGGTAATTTGTGCGGTGTGGTTCGCCTCCACCAGATATATACAAATTAAGGGACGGTCAACCGTCCCTTAATTTTTGAGTTTTGCAATTTTCAACTTGGAACTATGAGCCCATAATTTCCATCTTTCCTTTTATAAAGGACATTTATTTGGTCACCATCTATGTTTCTGAAAACGAAAAATTCATGATCAAGCATATCAATTCGTATCAAAGCCTCGTCTAAACTCATTGGTCTAAGCTCAAATTTTTTTATTTTAACAACTTTGTCCCTGTTTTTTTCTTCAGCTTCCTGGGACTGGAAGTTTCCAGCTCTTTCGCGTTTAAGGGTTCTAAATCTATCTTTGTATCTTTTTAAGCGTCTTTCCAAATTACCAACAGCATTGTCAACAGATGCGTAGAAATCATTGGTGGTCTCTTCAGCTCTAACTATTATGGATCTCATTTTGAGGGTGATCTCAACTGTATAACGTTCGTGTGCTTTTGCAAGGCGGACCTCCACTTCAGAATTGTCATCTTTCACGATACGATTCAATTTTGCGAGCTTTTTTTCAATGTATTCTTTCATGGTATCACTGACTTCGATATTTCTTGATTTGTGCTGTATTTTCATTTGAATTCCTCCTTTCTGCTCTGACGGGTTTAGCAAGCTAAGTTATGTAATTTAGCAAGCAAGACCCTCTACTTGACCGTTAAACAATATTTGTGTTAGAATTCGTACATATGGGGTCGTGGCGCAGTTGGGAGCGCGCTTCCTTCGCAAGGAAGAGGCCGTGGGTTCGAATCCCATCGACTCCACCATAAAGGCAGGCAAAAGCCTGCCTTCTTTATTTTTCTTCTTCAAGCTCTGCCTTTCTTTCTTGAATTATCTTCTCTTGCAAATTTCTTGGGACTTCTTCATAATGAGAGAATTTCATTGTGAAATATCCTTTGCCACTCGTCATAGAATTAAGCTGAGATGAAAATTCAAGCATTTCCGAAAGTGGGACATCACTTTTTATTAATTGGTAGTTGTTACCTTGAGGTTCGATCCCGTGAATCCTTCCGCGTCGTGCATTCAAGTCTCCCATGACATCTCCTGTGCTTTCATCCGGTACGTAGATCTCAACATTCATTATTGGCTCCAACAGGGTTGGACTTGCGGACTGCATTCCGCCTTTAAAAGCTTGAATTGCAGCGATCTGAAATGCTATGTCAGAGGAATCCACCTCGTGATAAGAACCGTCATACAGTACAACTTTAACATCATCAACAGGATACCCTGCAAGCACCCCTCTTTTCATTGCCTCTCTTATGCCTTTTTCAACAGACGGTATGTAATTTTTTGGAATGGCGCCACCAAATATCTTGTCCTCGAACTCGAATCCTTTTCCACGTGGTAATGGTTCCAATTCGATCTTTACATGACCGTATTGACCATGTCCGCCACTTTGCTTTTTGTGTTTATATTCCGCTTTGGCTTTTTTGGTTATCGTTTCTCTATAAGCGATCTTGGGTTTTCCAAGCTCCACTTCAACGTTAAAATTCTTTTTCAGTTTTTCTATCATCACATCTATGTGGATATTTCCAACCCCAGAAACGACTATTTCGGAAGTTTCTGAATTGAAATTCATATGGAAAGTAGGATCAGATTCTGCAAGTCTTGCAAGACCATTTGTGATCTTGTCTATTTCCCCTTTGTTTTTAGATTTTACAGATTTTGAAATCATTGGTTCTGGAAAATCAAAAATGTTTTCAATTGAAACTTTGTTAGATGGATCGCTCAAAAATTTCCCAACATGGCTTTCTTTTAGTTTCGGTATGGCAACTATGTCTCCAACACTGGCTTCGTTAATCTCGTTTTGTTTTTTGCCGGCGGGAACGTAAATGTGATTAATTCTTTCACTTGCATTTGCTGACTCGTTGTATATTGTATCGCCAGACTTGATTTTTCCTGTTAGGACTTTAGCATAAGTAAGTTTGCCTATGAACGGATCAACAACGACTTTGAAGATCAAAGCCGAAAATGGAGCTTCTATATTGGGTTCTATTTCTTGCCCACCAATCAGATTTTTCACATCTACAGGAGAAGCACCAAACTCCTGAAGTGCGTCGAGGCACTCATTAATACCTATTCCAAGAATCGCTGACCCTGTGAAGACTGGAACAATTTGCCCATTGACATATCCCTTAGATAAAGTTTTTTTCAACTCTTCAACACTGATTGGTTCATCGGCAAAGTATTTTTCCATCAACGCGTCGTCGAGTTCAACTACCGATTCGATCAAAGATGATCTGTAATTTTGAAGTTTGTCCTTGAGATCTTCAGGCACATCACTGACTTTTGACTTTCCATCATCATAAACAATGGCTTTTTGGCTTAACACATCCACGATGCCTTTGAAAGTGGACCCATTTCCTATTGGGAAGTTCATAGCAATCGCGGATTCCCCAGCAAGTTTTTTGACTTGTTCGAACGTTTGATCAAAATTGGCGTGATCTTTGTCCATGCCGTTGATGAAGCAGAACAACGGGCGTTGATAATTCTTTGCGATCTTCCATGTTTTCTCCGTTTGTACTTCAACACCGCTTGTTGCATCAAGGACAGAACATACATTTTCAGCCACAAGAGTTGTAGATATAACTTCGCCTATGAAGTCAGAAAATCCAGGTGTATCTATCAACGAGAATGTGTAGTCACCTCTTTTAAATGTGAAAACCGATGCATTGATACTGGATTTTTTTTCGACTTCCACTGGATCGAAATCCATGGCGGTGTTTCCTTGATTCACGCTTCCCATCCTATCTATTGCCTTGTTTGAGAAAAGAATAGATTCAGATAGTGTAGTCTTTCCGCTTCCATTGTGACCTATGAATGCTATGACACGTTTTTTTCTTGTATCGGCCACTTTTATGCACCTCCAATTGTTTGGTCTATTTCTATCCCGAATTCTGCCGGGTACAACCCTTGACCTTTGAAGCCGACAACCTTTCCGCCGACTATCATGGAAATATTTTTTCCACTCCCTAAGCACATAGCTTTTGAGAATCCAAGGTTCAAGAGAATATTTGAGATCTCATCAAGATCCAACTCACTATTCTTAGGATCCACTTTCACAAAGTACATCGATTTGCCTTTAATGCCTATCACCAATTTAGGTTCTTGGGAGCAGTTGCTTTCTTTCAAAGACCATAATTTCACTTTGTTGTCATTGTAGATAAGGAGGCAATCTCCTTGAATAGCTCCACTAATATTCTCGAGATCTATACCTTTAAGAGAGATAAAAAAAGTTACAAAATCTCCAGGCTTTACAGTTTTTAAGAACAACTTGTACTTGTTTGTCAAAGAAAGAACCACAGCATTATCGCTTTTAATATGTGCAATGTATTTCTCACCCACTATTACACCATTGTTAATGTCAAAATATATTCGCTCTTTGCTTTTAGGTATCTCGGGGCCATATTTTTGGGTATACATTACCACATCACCGGTCGCACAATTAATACCATCAAGCGTAAATGGAACGTAACCAATGTTAACAGTTACAACTGGACTTGTTTCAATTATATCAAATTTTTTATCGTTCCAAACCAACGTTGGATGATTGCGTATTGGCGCACTCAGTATTTTACCATTTGACATCACGAAACCCGGTAATTTCTCACTTGAAAAGCCGATAGCTGCCACAGATGTTGGTGAAATGAAAGAGCTGAGAAGCTCTCTGGTCCCTATCCCAGAATGGGGATAAACAATCTTGATTTGTGCAACTGATGGTGGAATTTTAAGAAGGCTTAGCCGACCTACCTTTCCGGTAAGTGTTTTGAACATGAGACTGCTGTATCTTATGCCATTTCCAAATTTGAGAGAAGTGGATTCCTGGATTGGAAGAGACGGGTATCCTACGGCAGTGGAAATTTTTAGCTTTCCCATATGTGTTATGCGATACACAGCTGACACTATTCCATCTTTTTCAGCTACAAGCGGAGAGTTGGCGGGAATATAATTATTTGAGAAAGAAATCGGGAAAACTGTTACAGTTGTAACCATTCCACGCGACGTAACGTTTATTGTGGTTTTGGGAGATCTCGAGCTGAAAAATATTGTGAAGGTTTTTCCATAAAACAAAACACCTTTGAGTGAAGTAGTTGGGGTGTTTTTGATCAAAAATACGCCCGCTGGATCAATGACTACTTTAAGTCCGATAAGTTTGGCTATGGCTTTTACTGAGATATAGGGTACTTGGATATTTGTAGCAACGTTGCTCATTCTGTACAATGCATTGTACATACCAGTATGGTTTTGAGCGTTAAATGAGATGAAATTTTCATTGTAAGCTACAATGCCCATTTCATTTTTGTAAGACCACTTCAGATTTAGAGCAGTTGCGATCTGAGAAATTTCAACGAATGGAACATTTTTCCAGAACGAGGCTTTTGCCAGAAATAGCGCTGCATCTTTGTTTACCAAATATATGGGAATGGCGAACGACAAAAAGGATATTCCTATCACAACAAAAAATACAGCGATCCTTTTGATCATTGAACAACTCCGTGTACGAGTTTCACAGATTTTGGTTTCACATCCTTTATTGTGTAAGCACTGATGGCCATATTGACAGATTCTTTAAGTTTTTCTTCATGGCTATAGTGCAAGATACACAAGGGTTCTCCAGATTCCACCGGATCTCCAGTTTTTTTCAAAAGTCTTATACCCACGGACAGATCTATCTTATCATCTTTATGCACTCTGCCAGCTCCGAGCATCATTGAAGAAATACCAATTTTTTCGGCATCCATGGAATACACATATCCGGAACGTGTCGCAAGCACCTCATATGTGTTAGAAGAAATGCTCAAAAGAGATGTATCATCGATAACTTTAGGGTTTCCGTTTTGTATTTCAACGAGTTCTCTAAATTTTTCAAGTGCTTTTCCGGTGCTTATGGAATTTCTCAAACTTTTTCTTGCAGAATCAAGATCGGGGCTGATTTTTCCGATTTTTAACATTTGTGCTCCCAATTCAACGCACAAATTTTCGAGATCGCTTGGCCCTTTACCTTTGAGAGTATTGATAGCTTCTTCAACTTCGAGCGCATTACCAATTGTTAGACCAAGTGGCTTATCCATATCAGTTAACAGGGCTACGGTTTCTTTCCCATGTCTTCTTCCTATATTAACCATGGCACGTGCCAAATCAGTAGCGGATGCGATGTCTTTCATGAAAGCTCCAGAACCAACCTTAACATCTAAAACAATTCCATCAGCCCCCGCAGCCAATTTTTTGCTCATTATACTAGAAGCAATTAAAGAGATTTCATCGATCGTGGCTGTTACATCTCTGAGTGCGTATATTTTCTTATCTGCCGGAGCAAGATTGGCAGTTTGTCCTACAACGGCTATGCCGTACTTTCTTACGTTGTTCATAAATTTTTCTTTAGAAAGAGCTGTTTTAAAACCTGGTATTGATTCGAATTTATCAATGGTTCCACCAGTGTGCCCAAGTCCCCTGCCGGACATTTTTGCCACAGGGAGACCACACGATGCAACCATGGGTGCAAGAACTAACGTGGTTTTGTCTCCCACACCACCTGTAGAATGCTTGTCTACCTTTATTCCAGGGATAGGTGAGAGATCTATTGTGTCGCCAGATTTAGCCATGATTTCCGTGAGATAGTATCTCTCTTCTTCATTCATGTGTCTAAAATACACAGCCATGAGAAAAGCAGCCATCTGGTAATCTGGAATTTCTCCGTTGACAAATCCCATTACCATGTATTTTATCTCTTCTCTTGAAAGCTTAAAGTTATTTCTCTTCTTTAAAATAATGTCATATGGGCGCATTCCATTCACCTCCACGAATACCGGAAATACAAGTCCCACTATGTCTCACAACCCCACGAATATTGAAAAAGCAAGTGTTGTTAGTGTCTTTAACATGTCTCTTTCACGATGGTTTTAACGATCGATATGAAACGTTCTGAAACCCTTTTTCCTGCTTCTAAAACTTCTTTTTCTGAGAGGGGCTGATCTAAAATACCGGCTGCCATGTTGGTGATACATGATATTCCTATTACATCCATTTTTATGTGATTGGCTACGATCACCTCGTGAATGGTTGACATACCGATCATGTCCGCTCCCAGTTTTCGAAACATGCGAATTTCTGCCGGGGTTTCGTAACTTGGTCCAAGAACTGACACATATATACCTGTTTCCAATGGCTTTCCAAAGCTTTCTTCGATCACGTAATTTGCTTTTTGAGTCCATGATTTTGAAAGTGAATTGGACATGTCTGGAAATCTTGGACCTTGAGATTCATCGTTAGGTCCTATTAGTGGGTTTCTGAACGAGAAATTTATCACATCACTTATAAAAACAAGTTCTCCTGGCTTGAAAGACGTTCTTATCCCACCTGCAGCATTTGTCAAAACCAGGCGATTTATCCCCATTTTTTTGAAAACGCGGATTGGATAGGCCACATCGGCTGCTGTGTATCCTTCGTATGTGTGAAAGCGCCCGTTCATTAATAGAACCTTTTTGTTATCGATTTGCCCAAAAACGAGTTCACCGGCGTGACCCGGAGCTGTAGACTTGAGAAATCCAGGAATCTTGACGTATGGAATTCGCTTTATATTATCAACTTCGCTTGCAAGTCTTGAGAGACCAGAACCAAGGACGATCGCAACATCAGGAATTTCACCAGTTTTGTTTAGTACGTATTCTGCGGTTCTTTGCAACATATTCAAATTCTCTCCTTTATTTTGTCAAGAACCTTCTCAAATATCTTGGCGATCTTCTCGCCGGTTCTGTTTGCAACCTCTATAACTTCCTCTGCGGTAAGTGGTTTGAGATCATCAGGAATTGCGCGATCTGTTATGGATGAAATTCCAAGGACTTTTAATCCTCCATGATTAGCTACTATAACTTCTGGAACTGTGGACATTCCCACTGCATCTGCTCCGAAATATCGTGCCATTTTGAGCTCAGCCGGTGTTTCAAAGGTTGGACCGGTAAAGGCGATGTATACGCCTTTGTAATACTCTATTCCAAGTTCCTTTGAGGATTCTTCTGCTATAGTGATGAGTTCAGGATTGTAAGCAGATGACATGTCCGGAAATCTTGCTCCCCATTCGTCAACGTTTTTTCCGACCAGTGGATTATCGCCCATGAAGTTTATGTGATCGGTGATGATCATTGGATGTCCCGGAACAAAGGCGTGGTTAAGCCCACCAGCTGCGTTTGTGACGAACAAGTATTCAATGCCTAGAAGTTGAAAAAGGCGTATAGGCATGGTGACTTCTTTCATTGAATATCCTTCGTAATAGTGAAATCTCCCATTCATTAATACAACATCTGTTTCATTCCATTTTCCAAATATCATCTCACCCACATGACCTGGAGCCGTGGAAACCGGGAAATTTGGGATCTCTTCGTATCTAACTTTTGTGAAGACGTCAACCGCGTTTTTTACACAACCAAGGCCTGAACCAAGGACGATTGCAACTTTAGGGATGTGGTTGATTTTGGATTTCACAAAATCTGTTGCCTTTTTGATTTTTTCTACATAATCCATGTTAAATACTCCTTTCTTATACACTCGCAAATTTTTTTCTCCAACTTGCACCATTTAAGTAATTAAAGTCGCTTCCTTGCACTTTACCAACACGTTCTAATTCTTTCTCAATACGTTGCTTTGCCTCTGACGCACTCACGTTCACTGACCAAATTGCATCTTTGGGTGGTGCAGAGATGAGACGATGGATCACGATCTTTGGATCAAGATGACTCAAGAATACTACAGCACGCCGTACATACTCATCCAAGTTGTACGGTTTAAAAGTGCCTTTAAGATAATCACGTGCAATGGGAGTGTTTGGTACAATGTAAAGAGCGTGCATTTTTACGCCGTTTACTCCAACTGCTGATAAAAGTTTAGCACATGCAATCTCATCGTGGATAGTATCAGACGGAAAATCGAGAATAACATGTGCAATTGTTTCGAAACCGTAACGTTTGGCACAAAAAATCGCATCGATAAATTCAGCAACAGAGTGTCCCCTGTTTACGCTTACAAGTGTGTGTTCGTTAATAGATTCAAGGCCGAATTCCACAAACACATCGATTTTTCTTTTCGTTGATATCTTTTTCAAGAGCTCAGCTACTTCACAAGGAAAGGCATCCGGCCTCGTAGAAATATCCAAAGCTACCACTCCGTCCACAATGGCAGAATTGTAAAGCTCTTCGAGTTCAGACAAAGGAGCATACGTATTGGTAAAAGACTGAAAATACGCAATAAATCGCGTAGCGTGGTAGCGTACTTTTGCATGTTTAATGCCTTCGAGCAATTGAGTCCTGACATCCATGTTCCTAAATTTATTCGCAAAGCCACTTCCGGTTTTATCACAAAAGGTGCATCCACCAACACTGACAATCCCATCACGATTGGGACAAGTTGTAAAATGTGAAATTGGAATCCTTTGCGTTCTTCCGCCATACTTCTTTCTCAAGTAAGGTGCAAGTTCTCTGTATTTCAAGATCTAACCCCCGAAAGCGCAGAAACAAAATTCTTGAGTTCATTTCGTACTTTGTTGAGTACGGTGTCATTACTGGACGAAATCACGAAAATCGTATCCTGAGAATACCACGCTCTTAACTTTTTTTCAGAAAATGAGCCTGAAAACCACCATATTTCACTTTCCAAGGCTTTCCACATGCCACTTTGTTGACTTACCCAACGATGCCAGAAGTTGTGCATTTCAAATGAGTTATGAAATGTTCCGGCTTCTAATTTCACCGAAGTTGGCGTTGAAACGTAAAGAACATCAACTTTTTTTACGAGTGCTACCTTAAACTGCATAAATTCGGACGGATTAATCTCCACATTGTAAGTTTTCATGGAAAAACCTTTTGGAGTGAAATAACGAAGCTTGGCTATATCAAATTGGACCAAGATGCACCCGCTTAAAGTCAAAACAATTAAAAGCTCAGATACGAGAATCAATAGAATCAACGGTTTTTTCAAAACGCTCCATCACCTCACAGATGTCTACGGTACAAAAATCCCCATCATAAATCCATTTTCCTCCTATCATTACCTTTTCAATTGCTGTTGTATCAAAGGAATACACCAAATGTGAGTAAAAGTGCTTTTTAGGGAGCGTTGAAAGTTTGTTGGGATTTATGACTACGAGATCTGCAAGCATTCCAGATTCAATTTTGCCAATGTCAAATGGAAGCGGCCTTCGTGCATTGTATGTAGCCATTTTGAAAAGTTCTTCAACTTTCATTATGGTTGGGTCTTCTTTACAGGCTCTCTGAATGAGAGAACCGAATTTCATTTCACTGAACAGATTCAGAGAGTTATTTGAGGCAGCCGAATCCGTTCCAAGTGTGATGTTAACTCCCTCGGATAGTGCTTGTGGGATTGGCGCAATTCCATTTCCGAGTTTTGCATTTGAGGTGGGATTGTATGAGATCGTGGTTTTGTGTTGAGACAAGAGTTTCAGCTCTTCATTGTTCAAATGGGTTCCGTGAGCAACTATGGTTTTTTCGTCAAAAGCGCCAATGGAGTTTAGAAAATCCACGGGTTCAATGTTTGAACGCTTTTTGAAGTTGTTACGTTCGGAGGGGCTTTCTAAAAGATGAAATGTCAAAAGGGAATTATTTGAATGTGCAACTTCCACACTCTCTTTGAAGTAATCATTCGAACATGTGTACAGTGCATGAGGTCCAACTCCTCCTTTTATAAGCGGATCAGAAGCATATTCGTGAATGAAATCTTCACATTCTTTCAGTTTTTCCGATCCATGCCCATCGACATTGGCAAGTCCGCGAGTGATAATTCCTCGTATTCCAATATCTTTCGCCGCTTGAGCCACAGCATGCGGAAAAAAGTACATGTCAACAAAGGTGGTAATCCCATTTTTAACCATTTCCATAAAGCCAAGAAGACTACCAATGTACACATCTTCCTCAGTGAGCTTCAATTCACGAGGAAATATGTACTCCGACAGCCACTCATCTAACGCAACATCCTCAGCGACTCCTCTAAAAAGTGTCATGGCAGCATGTGTATGCGTGTTAATGAGACCAGGGATAACGATCATGGAATTCATATCTTCAATATCGCCTTCCACAAAATCTACTAATCTTTCACCTTCCACATACAGATCCCTTTTTTCAATAGAAAGATCTTCGCTGACAACAAGACAGTTCTTTAATACCTTTCTCATTCTTTGAAATTCCTCAACTTTCTGTAAAAATCTGTGTATGTACTTCTCAACTTTTTGATCTCATCTTCAGAAAGAACGCGAGGAGACTTGTTTATTTCAAGGGATTTAACGTAAAGCATACATGCTTTCTCACACATTACCGCTGCAAGTATTGCATCATCCAAAGTTGGGCCAACCGCAGCTTGCCCATGATTTGAGAGAATGACCGCATTCACATTGCCAAGCTCTTTTACCACTTCATCAGCAAGTTCTTGAGTTCCAGGTGTTTTGTAATCTGTTACTTTTATGGTACCACCGATAGTCATCGCAAGATCTTCAGTAAGGAGAGGGACTTCTTTAAGTGCTGCAGAAACAATCGAAGCGTACAAGCTGTGCGTATGCACGATAGCTTTAACGTCCGAACGAAACTTGTAAATAGTTGTGTGCATTTTAAGTTCTGAAGAAGGATTTTGACTTCCTGATAAAACATTTCCATCCATATCACAGATTACAAGATCTTCCTCACGCATACTGTCGTACGGAATCCCACTTGGAGTTATCAAAAGGTTGCCGTTCTCCAAAAGCACCGAAACATTTCCCCATGTTCCAAACACCAAGTTGGATTCTTTGATATCCTCACAAGCTTGGAGAATTTGGATACTCTCTTTCAATTTTGTCATCGCCTTTCGTTTATATGAGAAAATTCACTTCTTGTCGAATATTTGCTGATATATTCGATGTTTTTGGATATTTCTTCGATCTTGTCACGTGTTTTTTTCATGCACTCTTTAAATATTTTATCAAAGGTTTTCGAATCAAATATTAACTTTGAAAGCATAGCCTCGGGTATGTGATCTTTAGAATTTTTTAGAAGATCTATTTGCTTTTGCCTGATATTGGATAGAGATTTGATCTTAGGGATATCACCCATTTTGGCCGCTTCAATCATTTCAAGTGTTAATTCATCTATCGACTCCACAATCTCTGTGATTTTTGCCATTTTATAACTCACCTCGACGAAATTATAGCATTTCTACCGAAGAAACGCACTTTTTTGTGCGCTGCGTTTTACACTATGGTGTAGAATATTGTGAATACGAAAGAAATGAGGTGGTATTTTGAAAGCACTTAGCGAATGCTTTTCATGTGTTTTAGCGCAAGCTTGGCGAAATCTATATGAATGGGATGGAAATGAGAATCAAAAATTCGAAGCCATGATTAAAAGTGTTAAAAATCTTGGGAACGCTCATTATGGTATGAAGCCAATAGAACTTTCAAAGCTTGCTAACGATGCGATCAAAGAATTTACGGGCATTGAAGATTTTTATGCTCTTAGGAAAAAGAGGTTAAATGATAGTGCTTTAGGAATTGTGAGTGATGTGATCGAATTGGCTCGAAGATCTTCCAATCCTTTAAAAACGTTAGCTATTTCTGCTATACTTGGCAATCATCTTGATTTTGGTGTAAAAAATGTTGAGCTCGATCAAAGATTCGTCGATTTGGTAAAATTTTCTACCCTTTCTATAGATGATTTCTCGCTTTTCATGAACAAGCTTTTGAATGCAAAAATACTTTTATATGTGTTGGATAATACTGGAGAAGTGGTATTCGACAAAGCTTTCATTGACAAAATCGAGAGTGATTTCAATGTGAAGGTCAAAGTAGCTGTTCGAAGTGCACCAATAATAAACGATGTCACAGAAAGCGACGCTCTCTACGTTGGATTCAACAAGAACGATATTATTGAATCTGGAACTACAATGGCCGGAATGTCTTTGAACGTCGCGTCAAAAGAGTTTATAAGCATATGGAATAGGGCTGATCTCATAATTTCAAAAGGCCAGGGAAACTTTGAGGGTTTAGAGGAAGTGCATGATGAAAGGCTTTTCTTTCTCCTCGAAGCAAAATGTCCCGTTGTGGCGAAGATGCTGAAAGTCAAAGTTGGTGGGACAGTATTGAAAAATTGGAAGTGAACGGCAACTGAACTCGGAAGCAGAGCTCAGTTGCCTCGAAAAACGCTCTCAAAATTTCTTTACCAAATATTCGGCAACTTTTTTGAAAGCCTGCGCACGATGACTAATCTTGTTCTTGATATCAGAAGGGAGCTCGGCCATTGTACTTTGGTACCCATGAGGAATGAATATGGGATCATAGCCAAATCCATTTTTTCCTTTTTGCTGTTTCGCAATTTTTCCTTCGATCAGTCCTTCAAAGATATGTGGACTACCATCGTAATAGACTGCCACACATCTGAAGCGCGCAGTTCTTTTGTCATCTGGAACATTAGCCATTAACTCGAGTATCATAGCGTTTTTTTCTTTGTAAGGATGTCCCTCCATAAAACGCGCCGATTTTATCCCAAGAAGACCTTTGAGTGCATCTATTTCGAGCCCTGAATCGTCTGCAATAACTGGGCTATTGTACATTTCATAAGCGAATTTGGCTTTCTTTATCGCGTTCTCCGCAAAGGTCTTCCCGTCTTCTTCTACCCCTGTGCTTACAGGAACAAATTCAATGTTTCTATCTATTATCTGTTTGATCTCGATGATCTTGTGTGGATTCGAGGTTGCTAAAAAAATTTTCATTTGATTTATGCGCTTGGGAATTCTTTTAAAAAATCCACAATTTTTTTAGCCATCTGCATACCAACACGCTTTTGAGCTTCAACGGTGGAAGCACCAAGATGTGGAGTGGCAATGACATTCGACATGGATAGTATTTTTTGTTCCGTATCATTGGGTGGTTCTGATTCAAAAACATCTAACGCAGCGCCTGCTATTTTTCCATTCCTTAGAGCTCTG
>Ga0256840_1001714_pt1 | contig 20199 bp, 16 predicted proteins | sample 355202metaG_FD_185969 | JGI IMG/M metagenome (GOLD analysis project Ga0256840, IMG submission 185969) | Hydrothermal vent microbial communities from Mid Atlantic Ridge, Atlantic Ocean - 355-202 | ecosystem: Environmental > Aquatic > Marine > Hydrothermal vents | place: Atlantic Ocean: Mid...
TTTCAAGCAAGAAGAGCAAAAATAAGATGGAAAGATGGAAAGAAAAATAGATTGGTTCACACTTTAAATGGCTCATCTTTAGCAGTTGGCAGATGTATGATTGCTATTATGGAGAACTATCAGAATCAAGATGGAAGCATTCGGATACCTGATGTACTAAAACCTTATATGTAAGAAAGAGAGTTTATATGGCAGAAGAAGAGATAATAATCCTTGAGGCTAGTGAAGATGAAGTAAACAAGCCTAAAAAGGAGAAGAAAACAAAAAACAAAAAGCCCCTTGATAAGAAGAAAAAAATTATTATTATAGGTGCTAGTATATTTGCTCTTTTATTTGTTATTATTCTTACTATTATTATCTCAACTCGCGGCTCCGATGAACCTGTTGTTTTAGATTTAAATACAACACAACTCGCGAATAAATTAAATAAGAAAAAAAGCTATGTACAGTTCTCTCCATCTCGTTTAGAAAACATGATTAAAAAAGCAAATCTTCTTTATGCCGGTGGCAATAAAGAGGAAGCTCTTAAAGTATACAAAAGAATTTCTACATTTAACGAGGCGATATCTTACTACAATATAGGTGTTGCTAAAATGAAAGAGAAAAACTTCAAAGATGCTTTAAGTTCATTTAAAAAAGCTATTGGAAATGAAGAACAAATATGTGTAAGTGCTATAAATGCAGCAGTTTGTGCACTTGAGCTTAAAGATGAAACTCTCTTTAAATACTATATTGATTTAGCATATTCATATTTGCCTTATGAGAGTAATGCACCACTCTACTCATACTATGTTGGACTAGTTAATTACTATAGAAACTACTATTATGAAGCTCTCTCTGCTCTTAGTAACTCAACAACAGATTACTACAAATATGAACAGAACTATCTTGCTTCTAAAATACTTGCATCGGAAAACTTAAATACTAGAGCTTTAAACAAACTACAGAAAAAAGCAAAAATAGATGATTCATTAACAATGGGTCTTCTTTATTCTAGAATTGGTGAGTATAAAATAGCAAAAGAGCATCTTATCAAAGCTATTGGTCATAGTGATGACCCTCTACATGTAAAAGCTGCACTTATACTTGTAAATAACAAACTAGGAAACCTTCAAGATAGTGCATCAAGTATGAGTGAAATATATAAGCAGTATGATTTAAATGCTACAAAAGTTTATCCTATTAAAGCTATACTAAAAAAATCTCTCTTTGATGTAAATTTAGCACAAAAAGAGTTTAATAAAGTGCTATTTTTTAACAATAGAAGAACATACAGTCTTCTGTTTTATTTTGCACCATTTAAAGTTTTTAATGCTAAGCAGACAATTGACTATATCAGAAAAGGAAGTATGAACATCTTTATTGATGAGATTGGGCCTGCCCTCTCATACTTAAAAAGAAGCTCAACAATTTCAAAAGTAAATATTTCAATTAGTAATGGCATTAAAAAAGCTCTAAATCATCATACAGAACAAGCAAATCAGATATTCTTAAAGATTATAGATCTCTATCCAAAGCACTCAATACTGCACTATAACTTAGCACTTACATATGCACAAATGGCAGACTTCTCAAAGGCATATAAGCATTTCGCAAAAAGTTATCACCTTAATAATAACAACTACCTAGCAGGTGCATTTGCAATTATGACTGGAGAGCTTATAAAACAAGATATTAAAAAGCTAAAAGAAGATGTTAAACAGAGTATGGCAAATGATCAACATCTAGATGAATCCAATCTATATATGTCTCTTATACACCTAACTGAAAACAACCAACTCTCACTTTCTAGGTGGCTTGAAAAAGAAAAACCTAAAACACCCCTAAACCTTGCATTTGACACTGTAATTGCTCAAAAAATATCTAATGCAAAGGCATATAGACAAAAGAGTAGTGTACTAAAATCTATTTTACCAAAAGATATCATGACAAATATTTTATATTTTAATGTAAGACATAAAAATAGTGATATTAAAAAGTATGCAAAAGCAATTCAAATTGACTTTAAAAAACTAGATATAGACTACGATGCTTTTGATTATGGTCCTAGAATTGTCAAAGAGTCCTACTTAAAACTTCTTCAAATAGGTGGTTTACTCTACCATGAAAGAGATCGATTAGTTAAAAAAATGATGCTTGAAAAGTATGATATAGCTGCTGTTATGCAAACACTTGCATATTTAAGTATATATACTCATGACTTTGAGAAAGCATATGTACTCTATAATGAACTTATAGACAATCTAAAAAAGAACGATAGCGCAACTATATTTTTAGCAGCTGTTGCTAGTATTGGAGCAAATCATACAGAAAATGCCGTTGCACTTTTAGAATTAGCAAAATTAACAAATCCTAAAAATTTTGAATCAAGATATGCTCTTGGACTTCTTTATCAAGAGATTGGAAACTGGGATGGAGCTATAATACAATACAACAAAATAGGGAATAGTGACTTTAAGTCTAAATATTTTAGTTTTAAAGTCACTAGATAATTATTTCATCGATAAGTGACTATTAAGAGCACCTATATAAGCATTGGCCGTTGCAAGCATAGTATCAACACTTAGCCCATGACCCATAACTGGCTTTTTACCTTCAAATGCAACTTTAACAACAACACGAGCTAACGCATCTTTGCCCTCCGTAACTGCATCAACTTTATAATCTCTAAGCTCACCTTTTATACCACATACTCTATCAATTACCTTAAATACAGCATCCATAGTACCATTTCCTATAGCTGCATCTGTTACCTCTTTGCCATCATGCAATATAGTAACTGCTGCATTTGCTACACCTCCAGGATTACAATCACTAAGCTGAAGAGTTACAAGCTTAAAGACCTCCTCTACTTTTGCAATTTCTGCTGATACAAGAGCTCTTATATCATCATCAAAGATCTCTTTTTTGGCATCTGCTAAAATTTTAAATCTGCCAAATGCTTCATCAATTTCATCGTTTTTAAGATTAAATCCTAGTTTTAATAATTTATCTTTAAATGCATGTCTACCTGAGTGCTTACCAAGAACAATCGAGTTCTTATCTAGTCCAATATCAGTTGCTTTCATGATCTCATATGTTTCCATATGTTTTAAAACTCCATCTTGATGTATGCCACTCTCGTGAGCAAATGCATTTTTACCAACTATCGCTTTATTTGGTTGTGGCTCTATTCCTGTTATAGCGGAAACAAGTCTACTTGTTGGATAAATCTCTTTTATATTTATATTTGTATCATAATCACTAAATATATCATGTCTTGTTCTTAAAGCCATCACAACCTCTTCCAAGGCAGCATTTCCAGCTCTTTCTCCAAGCCCATTAATAGTGCACTCTACCTGTCTAGCTCCAGCTAAAATACACTCGATAGAACTTGCAACTGCTAGTCCCAAATCATTATGATTATGTACAGAAAGTATAGCTCTTCCACCTATGCTCTCATGTAAAGACTTTATAATAGATGCCATTTCGCTTGGCATTCTATATCCAACTGTATCTGGTATATTTAAAGTAGTCGCACCTGCATTGATTACAGCATCAAGAATTTCCTTCATAAATCCAATATCACTTCTACCTGCATCTTCACAGCTAAATTCAATATCATCACAGAATGTTTTTGCATAAGTTACAGCATCAACTGCTTTTTTAATTACTTGATCTGGAGTCATTTTTAACTTATACTCCATATGAATTTGACTTGTCGCTATAAAAGTGTGAATTCTTTTAAAATCAGCACTCTTAATAGCTTCTCCTGCAGCTTTAATATCTCTATCAAGTGCTCTTGCCAATGAGCAAATTTTTGAATTTTTAACCTGATCTGAAATTCTACTAATGGCATCAAAATCGCCAGGACTAGCTGCTGCAAATCCAGCTTCAATTACATCTACACCTAATTTTTCTAACTGCAGTGCAAGTTGTATTTTCTCTTCAGTATTCATCGAAGCACCTGGGCTTTGTTCTCCATCTCTTAATGTTGTATCAAATATTATTATGTTTTCCATTTTATTGTCCCCTTTTTACGGAAGTAATTCCGAAAAAATTCCTCGCGACTAAAGCACGAAATATGGTTTCTGTATTCATCATTTTTTATTGTCCTTATTTTTAATAGTAGAAAGCTTTACATTTAAAGCTACGCAATTTTTATCTGAGTTGTTTTATTATTTAGAAATTGAGCAAGAAGAGCAGGAGAACACTATATCTCTTTTGCATTGAAATATATTTAACATGTACATTTGTCATGATGTCTCCTTTAAAATTTATGATAATTATACTACTATTTTTTATTTTTGGCAATCATATGCTTATATACTGTTCTAAACACCCCATAAAACAGATAGGCTGTAATTAAAAATGTAGTACTCTCAATTGGATATAAGTATAACATTGAAAAAATAACAATCAATCCAACAAGAACTTTTATAATATTTGCTTTTTTCAAGTCAATTTTTTTAAAACTTGGATATCTTATATTACTAACCATTAAAAAAGATAAAAATCCGAGTGCTAGAAGCATTACAATTTCTAAGCCATGTAAAAACTGGTAATTTAAATATGCCAAAACCCACATAGTAAGAGCAACTGCAGCACCAGGAATTGGAATACCAATAAAAACAGAAGGTTCTGTTGAAGCACTCATAACATTAAATCTTGCAAGTCTTATTGCTCCAAACACTACATATAAAGCACTAAATAAAGCCCCTAGTTTTCCGAACTGATAGCCGATACTAAAGTAAAAAAGCATAGCAGGGGATGCACCAAAAGCGATAACATCCGCAAGAGAATCAAACTCTGCTCCAAACTTACTTGTAGTATTTGTAAGCCTTGCAACTCTTCCATCTAAACCATCTAAAACTAATGATAGTAGTATATAAATACCAGCCTTTTCAAACTGCCCATTTGAAGATGCAATAATTCCAATCATACCTAAAAAAGCACTCGCTGCTGTAAAAAGATTTGGAAATATATACATTAATTGTAATTTTTCACCATTTATATCTTTCAACTAGACTCCTTATGAGCAAAATAACCAAGTACACTTTCACCCGCTTTTAATTCATCTCCAACTGCAACTTTAACTCTAGAATCTAAAGGCAAATAAAGTACAACAGAACCATCCACAAGAAGTCCAAACCTCTGAGCTGTTTTTAGAGGACCAACAGTTTTAAACAGATCTATTTTTCTTGAAAACATACCTGCATTAATGTCCATAAAAATATTATTATAATTACTTTGACAAGATAAAGATACTTTCTCTCCGAGCTCTTTGCTATACTCATTACTTAACGGTAAAAAAAGCCCGTGTCTTCTATCGGTCTTTAATATATTGATTTTAGTTGGTGATCTCAATAAACTTACTTCAAGAAGAGATTTTTGGATACCAACCTTTATGTATTCCTTGCCATCTCTATACTTTACCTTAGATATTTCAAATACAGTTCCATCAGCTGGTGCTAAAATAGCCATATCATCATCTTCTGCAGGTAGCCTCTCTGGATTTCTAAAAAGATATAAAGTTAAAGCAAAAATTACTAAAACTACCCATGAAAGAAAATTGAAAAACATAGATACTACAAAAACTACTGCTATAACAAAAAGGTATTTCCAACCCTCTTTTGCTATAAATTGAGTTGTAGTATTATTTTTCATCACTAATATCTTTTTTAGTATCTTTCTCTTTTTGTCTTTTTCTATACGACTCTATCTCATTTTCATCTTCAAAAGCATAGATTATCTCTCTAAGCTGCTCTCCATCAATAGTTTCATTTTTATTTAGTGATACAACTATGCTTTCTATACACTCTTTATACTTTGTTAGTGTTTCTAAAACTATCGCATATCTTTCATTTAATGTTTTTTTAATGTACATATCAAGATCTTCACTCATCTTATCGCTACAATCATTGGTAGCAGTTCCACCTAAAAATGTATTATTCTTACGAGCTATAACCATAAGTCCAGCTACATCACTCATACCATATATACTAGCCATTGACCTAATAATATCAGTTGCCCTCTCTAAATCATTTCCTGCACCAGTACTAATCTCACCAATAAAAATTTCTTCTGCTGCACGACCACCTAAAAGAACATCTATCTCTGCAATTAGCTCATGTCTTTGTGCTAGAAACTTATTTTCTTCTGGCGTATTAAGGGTATATCCAAGAGCAGCAAGTCCACGAGGTATAATCGAAACCTTAGAAACACTTTTTGCGCCCTTTGTTGTCTCTGCAATTAAAGCATGTCCACTTTCATGATATGCAACAATTCTTTTCTCTTCTGGATTAATTCTACGAGATTTTTTCTCAAGCCCCGCAATTGAACGCTCTACAGCTTCAACCATATCCTTATGATGAACATGTGACTTACTATTTCTTCCTGCAAGAAGTGCAGCTTCATTAATAATATTTGCCAAATCTGCACCAGAAAGTCCTGCTGTTAAACGACCTATCTCTTCTAGGTCAACATCTTTTGATAGTTTGACTTCACCAACATGAACTTTTAGAATATCTACTCTGCCCCTAAAATCAGGTTTATCTACCAAAACTTGTCTGTCAAAACGACCTGGTCTTAATAGTGCAGCGTCAAGCACCTCTGGTCTATTTGTTGCAGCGAGAACTATTACTGGAGATTTATCTGAACTAAATCCATCCATCTCAGCTAGAAGCTGATTTAGAGTCTGTTCTCTTTCATCATTACCACCCATCTGCCCATTGGCTGCACGGCTTTTACCGATAGCATCTATCTCATCTATAAAAACGATTGCTGGGGCATCTTTTTTTGCATTTTCAAAAAGATCTCTTACGCGACTTGCACCAACTCCTACAAACATCTCTATAAATGATGAGCCAGAAACAGAGAAAAAAGGAACATCTGCTTCACCTGCAACTGCTTTAGCAAGAAGAGTTTTACCAGTTCCTGGAGGGCCTACAAGAAGCACACCTTTTGGAATCTTTGCTCCAAGATTAAGGTATCTATCTGGATGCTTTAAAAAATCAACTATCTCTTTTACCTCTTCTTTTGACTCTTCAACACCTGCAACATCATCGAACTTTACATTTGGTTTTTCTGAGTTAACAAGTTTTTTACTACTCCCCATGCCTAAAATTCCGCCACCCATATTTTTTTGCATTCTATTTGCTAGAAGCATCCAAATTCCAAAAAATATAAAAATTGGTATTACCCATGAAAACAATATTTCTGTTAAGATATTTGTTTCATTATATCCACCATAAGGAATTTTTTTTTCATCTAAAAGAGGTATCAAAGTTGCATCTTGACCAACTTTTTTAACTGTATATATGATTTTTGGTGTAGCATTATCATTGACAGCTCTTATCATTGTTTGACCCATAGCAACATATGTTACTTGGTTCTTTTTAATCAACTCTTTTAGTTCGTAGTAGCTAATACTCTTACTAATTGCCTTCCCACTTTGAGTATTACTCATTCCATTCATTCCATCTTCAGGTGCTAAAAAGTTTTTAAATAGCATTATAATCACAATTGAGAAAATACCAAATACCAGAAGTGGGTTTTGATTAAAGAAGTTATTGTTATTGTTTTTGTTGTCTTTATTGCCGTTTTGATTCAAATTATTGCCTTTTTAATACGAGTGTATACCACTCATCTTTTTTATATTTTTCTAAAATTTTCATTGAGTTAAATCGTTTTTCAACTCTATCTACATACTTATCAAGTATTCCTGAAAGAATCAAGATACCATCACTTTTTACTGCATTCATCAGATCCGAGGAGAGCATAATTAGCACATCTGCAATAATATTTGCTATTACTACATCATACTCTTTCTCTCTTTTTTGTACTGACCCAACCCATGAAACACAAAACTTTGAACTATTTAGTTCAAAATTGTCTGCTGCACTTCCAACTGCTTGCTCATCTGTATCACAAAAATCAACTTTTGCCCCCAATTTTGTGCTTGCGATTGAGAGTATTCCACTTCCACAACCTACATCTAACACTTTATCATTTTTTTGTAAATATTTTTGTAACATCAACAAGCAACCATATGTTGTTTCATGATGACCAGAACCAAATGCTAAAGCAGGATCTATTAAAATATTGATTTTATTCTCTTTTTTCTCAACCCAACTAGGATGAATAAAAAAATCTCCTACTTCTATTGGTTGAACTGACTTTTGATACTTACTTATCCAGTCTATATTCTCTTTTTCTTCAAGTTTTGTTTTAACGCTTATGTTACTACCAAGTGCTTTTGAAAGGCTCTTAGCAAAAATCTTTACCCCATCTTCAATGAGATCTAATTCAACCTCACTACGAACAATAATAACTCCTTCACGCTCTTCAATTGCCTCATTTGTAAGTGTTAGGATAAAGTCAGCGAAAAGATTATATTCGCTAGATGGGGTAATTTGTAGTTCGTAGTAGGTTTCTTTCACGATTAGCCTAAAACATCCTCTAGTTTTTCTTTAAGTACTGCAGGTGTAAAAGGTTTTACAATATAGTTGTTAACCCCAGCTTTTAACGCTACAATAACTTCTGCTTTTCCGCCCTCCGTTGTTACCATAATAATTGGCATATCATCATATTTTGACTCAGCTCTAACTTTTTTAACAAGTTCAAGTCCATTCATCTCAGGCATATTCCAATCTGTAATGAGTACATCGATATCGTCATTTTCAGACATAATTTTCCATGCTACTGCACCATCTTCAGCTTCTAATACATCTTTATAGTCCAACCTTGCTAATGTATTTTTTATTATACGGCGCATTGTCGAGCTGTCATCCACTACTAGCAATCTCAATGTCACTCCTTTTTTAAATAAGTTATTTAGCTATATTCTAACAAAATATACTTTGAAGTTACTTTAATTAGCTAATCTAAATGCTTCTTTTAAATCCAGAGTGCCTTCATAATATGCTTTACCAACAATAACGCCAGAAACTTTTTTTGTAGCTAAAAGTTGCTCTATATCTTTTATGTCTTTAACTCCACCACTTGCAATTGTATCAATACCGCTTGCTCTTGCTATTTCAAGAGTAAAATCTACATTTACACCACTCAAAGTACCATCCCTTCCTACATCGGTACAAATAATAGCTTCAACACCAACACTTGCAAACTCATAAGCCAAGTCAGTTGCTTTCATAGTAGACTTTTGAGCCCAACCTTCTACTGCAACATAACCATCTATTGCATCTATTCCAACAACTACTCTATGAGATTTGCACATCTGCTTAACAAAATCAGGATTTTTAAGTGCAATTGAGCCAAGTATAACTCTATCTACTCCTAAATCTACATATCTCTTAATAGTCTCTTCATCTCTAATACCGCCACCTAACTCAAGTTTTAAGTTACAATTATCTCTAATTTTTTTAATCTGTTTGAGATTTTTAGGTTCACCTGCAAATGCTCCATTTAAATCTACCAAGTGAAGCCACTTTGATCCCATATTTTCAAACTCTTTTGCAACTTGCCAAGGTTCATTAGAGTATATTTTTGCTGTGTTCATAAGTCCATGAGTAAGCCTAACAGCCACCCCATCTTTTAAATCTATTGCTGGTAAAATATCCATCATATCTCCGTAAAATTTTTAAGTATTTTTAGTCCATTTTCATGTGATTTTTCTGGGTGAGGCTGAAAACCAAATATATTATCTTTCTCAACTGCACTTACAAAATCATAACCATAAAAACTCTTTCCAACTGCAAACTCGTCTGGACAAGTTGCATGAAAACTATGTACAAAATAGAGATATATCTCCCTTTTCATATCTTTAAAAAGTTTTGAATCTCTCTGAACAAAAAGTTCATTCCAGCCCATATGAGGCACTTTCAATCGATGATCAAATTTTGACTTATCAAACTCTACTACTTTTCCCTCAATCAGACCAAGTCCCTTTGTATGACCAAACTCTTCACTACTTTCTAAAAGAAGTTGCATACCTAGGCAAATTCCAAGCAGAGGTTTTCCGCTCTTTGAAAACTCCTTAATACTCTCTTTCATACCGTTACTACTTAAGTGCTCCATAGCATCCTTAAAAGCTCCAACTCCTGGAAGTATTATCTTGTCATAACTAGCAAGTTTATCTGGATCACTTACAATATCAACGCTACTGCCAATCTTATTGAGGGCATTCTCTACACTTCGTAGGTTACCCATATTGTAATCAATTATCCCTATCACTCGACTCCCCTTGCCCAACCATCTTGACATAAAAAGCCAATGCTACTAAAAGTAGAGAAACTCCTCCAATAAGATATACTGCAGTTAAAATATGTGTTGCATCAGTTATTGCAAACTTAAACACCAGCATTAGTGCCTCAATAGCAAGAGCAATAATGATTGAACCTAAAAACCTAACCATAGTCTTATGTATTCCATGGGCATCATCTTTTTTGTGCCGCCCTAGGACTTCCTCTTCAAATATTGTCTTAACTAAATCAAATATGGCGAGTGAAAGAGTTAGCAAAATTGTTGATTTAAACATCATCTCTATATTGTTAAATATATTAGCATAGCCCTGCTCAACTAATGTTGACATACTTTTATAAAACAGTAAAAAAGCAACAATTAAAAGTGCTAATGAGAACATCGAATAAGCAAATTTTACAAAATCTCCAAAAAGAGACTGAGAGGATGAAGGATGCGCAATTTTAAGTACATCTTTTAATGATATATCCATACATGCTACATATTTTAACTCTGATTTATCATTATAAATTGGATATGCTGCTGTCACTGTTAAGGAGTTTGTCAAAGAGGAAGGGTATGGGTCTGTAAGAACGCATCTTTTTTGCCTTACCGCTCTATAAAAGTAAGATTTATTACTTCTATTTGTACCTTTTCCACCTTTATATGCAACCTTATTAGTAAGATTTTCGGTTACTTGCTTACCACTCTCATCAAGAACATAAAGGGTTTCAAAACTATCTACTTCATTGACTATTTTATCAAGAGAATTTTCTATCTCTTCCAAACTTGGATTCGGTAGTTTACTTGGCATATTCCGATTAAATAAGTAACAAAAATATGCCCTTGCTCTTGGTCTTACCTCTCCAAACTGCTGAATTTCTCTAATTACCATTTAAAAATTCCTCTTTTTTATGCTCATTATAGCATAAGCCAATGGTATTCTCTCTTGCTCTAATCTGAAATTCTTTCCATAATAATCATTTTTTAATCTTTCATATACCACTTGCTCGTTTGCTGTTAAATTTACTAAGTCTATATTTTTTTGCCTATTTGTATGTTTTACTTTTAAATTTTTAAATTTTTCTACGGTCTCTACATCCATCAACATAGATTTTATGTGAGCGAAGTAACCCCTAGCTTGAGAGAGTATGGCAAACCCATCTTCGTCAATGTCGCCCCAATAGTAAATCTCTTTGTCATTTAGCCACTCTACTTCTTTTAAAGAAGACAAACCATAGCCTCCACCAAATATGACTATGGAGTCCTCAACATCAAAAAAAGATAAAAATGTAATCTTGTTTTCAACTATAAATACTTTTTGACACTCTATTTTTAGACTTCCAAACTCTTTACACGTAAGGCTTAAATCGCTAATGCCTGACATGTGCAATTTTCTGTCTAAAATCCTAAATCTTACTTGTGGGAGTGGATATTTTAGATGGTATCTCTTTTCAAATGTATAGTTTGACACACTCTTCAAAGGCTCTACACGTAAGATTTTGCAAAGTAGTAAATCTAAAATCTTTTTATGTTTTTCTATGAACTTTGTATCGACCTCTTCTATGTTAAGCTCTCTTATGTACATGTTAGGTGTTCTGTTTTTCACAAAAAACTCTACTACTTTTAAAAGTCTGTCCCAGACAGTTTTATATTCCAAAAGAGTAGATGGCTTTTTAAAAAATAGCTCCTTTAGCGAAGGGTAGAGAGTAACTGTTTTTTCATACACTTTTACAAAATCATAATACTCCTGTTTTTTGTCTATATACTCCAAAAACTCATCTATCTCTTCAAATCTTACGAGCACAGGAAATGACTGTTTTCCTAAAGCTTTAAAATAAAACTCTTTATAAACCAGAGGAAGCTTTAAATCTTTTAACTTTTGTATGTCTTTTGTGACTCCCAAGAAGTTAGTCTGTATCTCTTTTTGAGTGATTTTTTTTAGTTTTATCTCCAAAGGAAAGAGATTTTCACCCTGCATAAGTGCCTTATAAATATCTCCTTTGTCATAAATCTTTAATAGTCTATCTAGCATGTGACTTTTTATTTTTCTGATACTCTTCAATGCTAAGAGAGATTAGACTTGAGTCCATTCCATCTTGGTTGTGTACAAAGTGAACTGAATTTACATGTGGTTCTATGACATTGATTTTCTGCTTTGGAGTAATAACAAGAAGCTGGAGTTTTAGCTTTTCAAAAAGCTTTAAAGCGTATCTTGTACTTTCATCACTTCCTCGACCAAACGCCTCATCTATCATCACAAAACGAAAAGATCTACTTTGGATTTTGTCGTGTTCTAGCCCAAACTGATAAGCTAAAGATGAAGCTAAAACCGTGTAGGCAAGTTTCTCTTTTTGCCCACCAGATTTTCCACCACTGTGAGCATAGTACTCTTTGGTACTGTCATCACTCATGTATTTTTCTATCGCACTAAAATCAAACCAGTTTCTTACATCTACTACTGTTTTTCGCCACTTTTTATCTACATCGCTATGCCCTTGTCGACCGTTAAACCTCTCTATGAGCTCTTTAATTTGTAAAAATTTCTGTTCATCATAGTCATTGTCTTCATCAATTGCACCAGTTACTAGCTGTTTTAAACTCTGTCTAAAAGCTCTAATGTCTTCACTATTTGCATTTTGTGCCAAAAGCTCAATAAAAGTGCCATCACTATACTCTATATCTGCAAGAGAGCAGTTTATGGTTTTTATTTTCTCTTTTATGTCTTGTGCATTTTTTTCTAATCTGCTTTGAAGCATAACTATATCTCGTATGGTGTTTTCTTTTAACAATTGTTTAAACTTTTTCCGCCATTCGGGCAGGTTGTCTTTTTGTAGCTCCTCTAACTTCTTGTTAAACTCTTTGCAATACTCAACACCACTACCAAACTCTTTACTTATTACTGGAAACTTTCGTATGAACTCACTTTGAAGCATCGCTATCTTATTAGATTGTCTTTGCATGTTTTTAGAGAATTTATCTATATCTTTTTGAATCTGCTCTCTTAGTGTTGATTGAGTAGTTTTTATAGTGTTTAGGTTGATTTTATTTTCTATATAAGTCTCTTTAAGAGTGTCTAACTTCTCTTTTACTTCATCTTCTAAAGTATGATTTGCTTGTATTAGTTTTGTTTTGTTTAACTCAAGCTCTTTTGAGTCTATCTGCTCTTCAATCTTGCCTAGTTTTGAAAAAATCTCCTCTACTTGCAGAGATCTGTTTTTGTACTCAATCTGAACTTCTTGAAGTCTTTTTTGTAGAGTTTTGATGATATCATTGCTCTGTTCTAGTTCTATTTTTTCGTCATTTAACTGCTCTATAATTTTACTATATCTGTACCAATCTATCTGCTCAAAACTATTGTATTTTAGTATATCTCTTAGGTTATCTCTTTTCTTTTGAAGTCCATTTAGTTCATCTTTACTCTTTTTCAATCTAAGCTCTAAAAACTCTTTTTTCTCCTCTATTTCTTGGTGTTGCTCTTCAAATTCTCTTAGCTTAGAGAGATTGTCCCAGCCTAGGACCCATATTTTTTTATCATTTATGTTAAATCTATCATCTTTTTCGTGTCTTGAGAGGTTAGTTTTAAACTGTCCATTTATGCTCAAAGCCTTTTTGAACCTTCTAAAATCTGTCATGCTATCCACACAAGGTATGTCAAATCGCTCCGCCAATATATGCTTCAAAGCCTCGAAATATGGGCTATCTACCTTTACTTCAATCTTACTCAATATGGAGTTTAAAGAGGTTTGAGCATACAAGTCATACCTCTTTTTTGTATCTACCTTTAAGTATACTAGCTTTCCTTTGAGGTCTGTTTTTTCTACATACGAACTCACCTTATCGTAGTGCTCTTTATCCACTAAAAGTGACAATGCACTGCTGTGAAGAATCCTCTCAATTGCCCCATGCCAACGCTCATCACTCACCTCAATCAGCTCTCCAATGAACGGCAACTCTGAAATGTCAAGATTTAAACTCTTTGCCATCTCCTCTCTGATTTTAGATATTTTATGAGGTATATTTGATGGATTGTTTTTAAGATAGACTATCTCCTCATTTAGCAGTCTTAGTCTCTCTTTATAACTCTGCAAACTCACACTGTCTAAGCTTATGTGATTTTGATATTTTGTTTTATCGGACTCTATCTCTTCATAGTCTTTCTTAATACTGTTTGCGGTAGTCAAAAAACTATGCTCGTTTGATACTGCCTTTAAATCTAGTTTTTTGAGTAGAGCATTGTATGAGCTATTCTCTTTTTTGGCTTGAGAAAGGAAATGTGATTGCTGTTTTATCTCATCTTCTATCTTATTTATTCGGTCTGCCCCATTTTTTTGTAGTTCGAGCTTTATATTCAACATATCGTCACTAAGTCTTTCTAAACTCTCTTGGGCTATCTCTTTTTTAGATTGGTTTTTACTCATCTCAATCCTGAGTTCTTCAAGTTTTTTCACTAAAAACTGAGCCTCAAAGAAACTAAAATAACAGACCAAAGAGTCCCTTAAAGTGATATAAAATGTATGATTTTCAAAACTCTCTTCGTAGCTTTTATGCTCCTTTTTTATAGGCTTTAAAAGTGCTATCTGCTCAGTTGCTTCTAAAACTAAGTCGTGCGTATGTTTTAGGGTTGCAAAGTTCAAACAAAGCTCATCAACCTTACTATCCATATTGCTGTTTTCAAGCATATGTGTTCGTATAAATTCTGTTAAATTTCCAATGGATTTTAAAGATACAGTTTGGTAAAATAGGTTTAATGCTTGTTCATTTCGTATGCCCATCTCCCTGCTAAAAGATTTAAAATAATCACTAAAACTATCGAAAACTTCAGTGTGATTTTTCTCTCTCAATCTCTTTTTTAACACTCTTATATCATCAAATTTTGGTAAAAAATCTTTCTCTATAGAAAAATCAACCTTTGAGAGTACAAAAAACTTGTGTACCTTTTTTTGAGATATATAGAAAAATTGGGCTAGAGTTACACTTTCATCAAAACCTATGTTTTCAAATCTACCCAAGACTACACTAAAACTGCTCTCATCTCTTAGTGAAACGGCCTTTGAGTGCCCAAAGTTTTCATCTTGTGTGGCTTTATACTCGCCAACAATATAGGAATGAAGAGTTCTCTCTTTTGTGTTTGCCCCTGCTGCTTTGTTAAAAGTTATCTTATTATGAGGCACTAAAAGCGTAGTTAAGGCGTCAACTATCGTTGACTTGCCACTTCCTATGTCACCTGTTAAAAGTGCATTGTTTTTGTTTAGCTCAAGTTTTATTATCTTTTTATCGTAAGTTCCCCAGTTATATAGCTCGAATCTCTCTAGTCTAAAACCTGCACTTCTGTCGTCATCTGCAAAGTCAAATCTTAATTCCATAGTTTTGCCTCTTTGTATTGGCTTAGTTTTTGATCAAACTCTTTAAGAAAAGATATATCTACAAAAGATTTGATTGAGCTTTTTATCTCGTATGTGTCGTCTGAAATTTTTAGTTTTCTTAAAAATCCTAAATTTTCTACCTTTTTTATAGTTGTGTCTATATCTTTTTTTATCTTTACTTCGTTAAATTTTACATCTAAAAACAGTAAAATAGATGTAAGTATATCTTCTTTTGTTATCACCGCTTTTTCACTATCGTTTTGCATGTCAAACTCGGCTATTTTTTTGCGTAATATTAGGCATAAAAGTGAAACTTTGTAACTTAACTCTCTGCTTTGAATCACACGAGGCAGGACATCTTCCTCTTTTTCGTAAACTATATTTTTAAGATAGGCATAGCCATCTGTTTCATCAACCATGACCTCTAGCCCTATAGTTTCAAAATAATCCGATATAGACCCATAACTGTTAGTAACTAACTCAAAAAATGCTTTTTCGTTATCAGTTTTATAAAACAGTCCTTTTAAAAGTAAAATTATCGCTGTTTTTGCTTCACTATTCACTTGTTTACCTTTACAAATATAATCTTAGGAATTTTTACTATCTTTCTTTTTTTATCCTCATCTTCTATATCAATGCTCTCTTTTTTGTCCATCATAACTATGGAGTTTTCAGAATTTTTTGCTATAGAAAGATACGACACAAGCTCTGAGATACCTTTTTTTATGGGAAATTTCTCAACGACTTCCACTAAAGTGCACTGCTCTTTTATCTGCAAAAAGTAGTTTATGTTACTTTTTAGTTTTTCTTCGTCTATGAAAAATATGTCATAAAAACCTTCTAAATCTATCTCGATAGCATCTTTTTTTAGTTCTGCATTAAAATCATTTTTCTTTTTTACACTATAGAGTGATTTTTCAAATACACTTTCTACTCTCACTTTCGTGTCTGAGAGTTGCAAAAAATCTTTTTTTGTGGGTTGGTCTGTTTTTATCTCTATCGCTTTTTGCTCGATACTTCTGCAAAGCTCTAAAATCTTTCTATTTTCTATCCAAACCTTATCATCTAAAAATCTTCTTAATTGCTCTATGAGCTTTGAAGAAACTTTTGCTATCTTGTTTGCATTTGTAAGAAGGTCGAATTTTAGATTTTTTAATCTCTCGTCTTTGTCAAGTTCTTTTACTGCTTTTAGTTTGTAAAGTTCTTCTAGCATATTTGAGAGTTTTTCGTTTTTTTCACTATGAGTTAAAATCTGCCAAAATGCGAAGAAACTTTTGCCTTGGTCACTCTGCCTTATGCTGTCTTCTACATCAAATATAGACTCTAAAACTATGTTTTTACCGTCACTACTAGTTGCAATTTGCTCCATAGCCTTTAGATTTAATTCTCTAAAGTTGTACTCAATCTGCGAAAAATCATACTTTAGCTTTCGGCTTTGTTCCTCTATGAGCATAAAGTGCTCTTTTATGCGACTACTTTCAAATCTTTTATCTTTTTTCTGCTCTATATCGTCTATCTGCTTGTCTATGATACCTTTTTGTTTTTTTAGCTCTTTTATCCGCTCTTCGTCACTTAAGCTAGTCTCAAAAATAAGCTCATCTAGCAAATCAAAGATAATGTTAAACTTTGTTCTACTCCCAACAAACTCTTTTTTCTCCAAAGATTCTATGAACTCTAGTGCCTTTTGAGTATATGGGGTTAGCTCATACATAAGCTCACCATCATTTGCGTAGTACTTTTTTAGGTACCCATATCTATCGTTCGAGAAGTCATCAAGATACTCTTTTGCACTCTTTGGAAACATATTTTTATCTCTTTGGTTCAGCCCATATAAAAAATCGTCAAGATAACTTAAAATCACACTATTTTTTATGGATATATGCCTGTTTGAAACAAAAACAAAATAGAAAAAAGAGACCATCATGGCAAAGTTATCGCTGTTTAGAAGTTTGATAGTCTGATTGTGTTTTTTTATGTTCGCAAGATAATCGTAGGTCACAACTATAGATCTTTTTTAGTTCCAAGTAGTTTTAAGTATCTTTTTTGGCATAGTTTTTGTTGTTGTAAATAGACATTTTTTATACTCTTCATAACAGTCCTCTTGTTTTTAGCTTCTTTTTTAATATCACTTTACTATGCTCAACACCTGGTTGATCATAAGCATTAACACCAATCATATTTGCAACCAAAGAGGTTAACAACTCATAATAGTAGATGAATTTACCAAGATTTTCCTCATTAATGCACTCCAACTCAATAGTATCAATAGGTATATCCCCCTTCTTTATGAGAGACTCAACTATAGAGTCTGCTTGCAAATTAATAAGTGAATTAAATGACAAACCATCAATATTTTCCATACACTCAAGCTCCTCAAGATTAACACTTGGTATTGAGATATCATAATTGAAATTTCTAATTTTTAAAACTGTTACACTCTTATCTCTAAGTCCATCTACAATAAGCTGTAAAAATGAGTGCTGATCTTTTGGTCCAATAATTCCAATAGGAGTTAAACCTACATTAAAACTACTATGTAACTGCTTTTTACCAAGACTCTCCCCCCATAACTGGACATACCACTCAGTAAAATACTTAAAAATCTCCGAATATACAAAAAGTGTATTTATATTGTATTTCATTGAATTCTTAGCATAATAAGTAGCCTTTTTCAAAATAATATCTTTCATATATCCATTTTCAAAAAAACTATCTTTAAGCTGCTTTGCACCACTCAAAAGCCCTTTTACATCCACTTCAATAAGCATCAATGGAGCAAGTCCGACCGCAGAAAGAACTGAAAACCTGCCTCCTACATTTTTAGGGATAAAAAGACAAAATGATTTTTTTGTTTTAGCATGAGCCTCTAGTTTACTTCCTTTATCTGTTACATATGTAAATTTATACTCTTGTGAAATTTTATTTTTACTTAAAAGTCCTAGTATATACTTATAGATTGCTGTCGTCTCAATAGTAGTACCCGATTTACTAATAACAAAAAAATGTGTATTTCTTAACTCAACTTTTTCAAGCTCAGCTTTAATTGCAATAGGGTCCGTACTCTCTAAAAAATGGATTTTTTTTGTAAAATCTTTACTATTTTTTAAAGTTTCATATATGGCCTTAAGCCCCAAAGAACTTCCTCCAATACCGATAATAACTAAGTGTTTAATGTCCTTGTTTTTTGAGGTAAAATCTTTTTTATAATCTTCTAGATAAGTTATATCTTGTTCTGGTAAAGAGTAATAGCCAATAACTTTTTGCTCTTCACAAAGGGCATCAAATACATCTAAATCTTGCGCTATATCGAAAAAAAGTTTATTTATCATAACTGCTTTGCCTTTACAATTAGAGCATTTAGCTTCTCTTCATACTCTTTTGCTTTCTCAAAACTTGTAGACTCAAAGCGAGTAACCAAAACTGGTGTAGTGTTACTAGCTCTTACCAATCCCCAACCATCGTCAAATATGACTCTGACTCCGTCTACTTCAACTATCTCTTTTATATGCGGAAAATCCCTTGGAGGGTTTATGAGTAGTTCTTTTACTTTGTCTACAAGTTTAAACTTCTCACTGTCTGTTGTTTCTACTTTTATCTCTTCTGTTGAATAAACTAAAGGTAGTTTAGCTATTCGTTCGTCTACATGTAAGCCATTTTTGATTAGCTCTATCATGCGTAAAGTCGCATAAATGGCATCGTCGTAACCAAAGTAACGGTCATTAAAAAATAGGTGTCCGCTAACTTCTGCTGCAAAGTCTGCATTGACTTCTGCGATTTTTACTTTTAGGTTGCTATGCCCTGTTTTATACATATGGGCTTTTCCATATTTATTTATAGTGTCGTACATCACTTGTGAGCATTTTACTTCGCCTACTACTGTTGGGTTTTTCATGGCTTCACTAAAAAGTATCGCCATAATGTCGCCTTTGACATTGTTTTTCTTTGTCAAAAAAGCGATTCTATCGGCATCTCCATCGTAAGCAAAACCGTACTCGAACTCACCTTCTAGCTCTTTTTTTATGTCTATAAGGTTTTTTTCTACTGTTGGGTCTGGGTGATGGTTTGGAAAAGTTCCATCTGGTTCTACAAAAAGAGCTTTACATGTAAAACCAAGTCTTTCAAAGATTTGCGGTGCAACAACCCCTGCTACACCGTTTCCGCAATCATACACAAACTTCTTGTCAAACCCTTTTAGATGCTCAAACTCTTTAACCAAAAAGTCTATATACTTATCTTTTGCATTTATCGTTTTTGATGTCAAATCATCCTCTACATGTAGAGCTAAATTTTCCATAATTTTGCGACCAAGAGCATAGATATCTTCACCAAAAAAAGGCTTTTTTTCAACTGTGATTTTAAAACCATTGTACTCACTTGGGTTGTGTGAGCCTGTTATCATCACTGATGCATTGGGTGTCACTCCATCCCACTCATGGTAGTTTGAAAAGTAGTTTATCGGAGTTGCAACAAGCCCCATGTTTAAAACTTGGCAACCTGCTTTGTTAAACCCACTTGTAAGCCAGTCACAAAGAACTGGCGAGTGACTTCTCGCATCATAACCAAGAGCAACTACACCCTCTACATGTAGACCTAAAAAATAGCCTATTAGTTTTACTGTTTGTTCGTTTAACTCTTGTTCGTATATGCCTCGTAT
>Ga0256840_1001715_pt1 | contig 20185 bp, 20 predicted proteins | sample 355202metaG_FD_185969 | JGI IMG/M metagenome (GOLD analysis project Ga0256840, IMG submission 185969) | Hydrothermal vent microbial communities from Mid Atlantic Ridge, Atlantic Ocean - 355-202 | ecosystem: Environmental > Aquatic > Marine > Hydrothermal vents | place: Atlantic Ocean: Mid...
CAGTATACGGATAAACCAGCAATGGCGGCTATGTTTTGAGTTTGAAGATGGTAATGCTTTTAATGTAGAAATAGTAGATTATCACTAGGAGTGAACTGATCATGATTAATAACCCATTCCACCCCGGCATCTTCTTACAAGAATTGCTTGAGGATATGAATATTACGGCCTACCGCTTGGCAAAAGATACCTTTATGCCGGCAACCAGAGTGGGCGACATTTTAAAGCAAAGACGTTCGATAACACCTGATACAGCGATACGGTTAGCTAAGTATTTTGGTATGACTGCCGCTTACTGGATTAACTTGCAAAGCAGCTATGATTTAAGCAAGTGCCAGCCTGAACATATTGAAGATATACGCGCGATAGTGTAATCGATTTAAACTGCTGGTTCACCCCAAACCACGCAATGCAGTAATTCTGTCATCTAGGCTTGGATGGGTGGCAAACAGCTCTCTAAAACCACTTTTTTTACTACCAGCAATACCCATTGCTTGCATCTGTTCTGGTAACGCTTCGGTGTTACCGCTATCTAATCGTTGTAATGCGGCAATCATTTTGCTGGGGCCGACTAATTTTGCAGCACCGGCATCCGCACGGAACTCGCGTTTGCGGCTAAACCACATCACGATAACGCTGGCAAGAATGCTGAGTACGACTTGTGCAATCATTGAGGTAACGAAGTAGCCGATTCCGTGTCCGCGGTTATTTTTAAGGATCACGCGATCAACAATATGCCCAATTACCCGTGAAAGGAAGAAAACAAAGGTATTCACTACACCTTGGATTAAGGTCATGGTAATCATATCGCCATTGGCAACATGGCTAACTTCGTGGGCTAATACGGCTTCGACTTCATCTTTTGTCATCGATTGCATTAAGCCTGTGCTGACTGCGACGAGGGCATTGTTTTTGCTCATGCCGGTGGCAAATGCATTGGGTGTATCTGATTGATAAATGGCGACTTCGGGCATGCCAATATTCGCTTGTTGTGCTTGGCGGGTGACGACATCAATTAGCCAGCGTTCAGTGTCGTTGCTTGGCGTTTCGATAACTTTTGCACCGGTTGAGCGTTTCGCCATCCATTTTGAAATGGCTAAAGAAATAAACGAGCCGGTGAAACCAACAACAGCAGATATAACTAATAAACCATTGATATTTAAATCAACGCCGTTTGCATCAAGTGCGCCTTCGACACCGAGTAATCGCATGGTGATGCTTAACACCACTAAAATGGCGGCATTGGTGGCTAAAAACAATAAAATTCGCATGGTGCATTCCTGAAAAATGAATAAAGCAATTGTTGAATATGGGGGAGTCAAGGCTAAAAATCAAGATTTGATTGATCGTTTTAATTAGGTGGAATCATCCTTTTTTCACATCACAATTTTAAGATCTTAGCTTTTAGTACAAGCTGAGAGAGGCGTTATGACTGAAGTTTACAGGGAAAGAGCATTATAAAAAACAACAAGCTAGTTTATCCTCAAATAACTTGGAAAGTCATTAACTCTTAGCTCTATACTAAACAAGTTGTCATTCCGGCAGGTTTTTAGCCGGAATCTAGGTCAATTGGAGTAGATCCCGGCTAAAAAGCCCAGCGGGATGACCAAGGTATTGGATACTTGTCTATATTTTCTTTTAAAAACTGAAAATTATTTAATATGCTCTTGCCCTGCTGAAATTTATTGTAATAGAACTGTAGTCTAGCGGTTATAAATTTGTAACACCCCTTAATTAAACTATAACAACTGAGGTATATATTAAGGTAGACAAATGCTGAATATAGAACAAGCTATACAACAAAAGTTTCCGCGATTTGAACATAGAAGTCCGTGGATAAAAAAGCCTGCCCTCGCTCTGGTGCGAAAGCTTAGTTATGAACTGGAAATCAATCAGTTCTTAGAGGAGCATCAAGACTTAAAAGGGATTGATTTTATTGATCAAGTCTTAGAACACTTTAATTTTAGCTATGCTATTTCTCATCGTGACCGAAAAAATATACCTGCAACGGGGCGAGTTGTCATTGTTGCGAATCATCCACTTGGTGCCTTAGATGGGTTAGCCTTGCTCAAGCTGGTTAGTGAAGTGCGCCGTGATGTGAAAATTGTTGTTAATGACGTGTTGATGAATTTTCAGGCAGTGGAAAAGTTGTTGCTTCCTGTCGATATTGTAAATAAAACCACATGTAAAAATAGTGTTTTGAAAATTATCGAAAGTTTGAATAATGATGAGGCAGTCATTATTTTCCCTGCTGGTGAAGTATCACGGATTAGACCTAATGGCGTGAGAGATACTAAGTGGTCAAATGGGTTTTTACGCTTTGCTAAAAAAACAGGTTCGCCTGTGTTGCCTATATTTATAGGAGCAAGAAATTCATCATTATTTTACAGTAGCTCAATGGTCTATAAGCCATTAGCTAGCATGCTATTAGCGCATGAGATATTTAATAAAAATTCAAAAACTATTTCATTTCGTGTCGGGGAAGCAATTGCATATAAAAAAATTGAACAGTTGCCGATAGTTGAGAAAGAGAAAGTAAAATTGATTAAGCGTCATTTATATCGCTTAGCTAAAAATAGATCTTCGCTATTTAAGACAGAAAAAACGATTGTTCATCCACAAGATCGACGTGCAATAAAAAAAGAACTAGCCACAGCAGAATTATTAGGTGAAACAGCGGATGGTAAGAAAATCTACTTATTTGAATATCAGCCTGACTCAGCGGTGATGTATGAAATAGGGCGTTTACGCGAGATTACTTTTCGTAAAGTAGGCGAGGGAACGGGCAATAAAACGGATATTGATCGTTATGACCGTGATTATCGGCATCTTATTTTGTGGGATGAAAATGATTTAGAAATAGCCGGAGCCTATCGTATTGGTGAGGTTAATCGCTTGTTTTCACTGTCTAATAGTCGCGGTATTTATAGCCAAGAGCTGTTTAATTATGATCAAGAAAAGATGGCTAGCTATTTTGAACAAGGCATTGAGTTAGGGCGGAGTTTTGTTAGCCCTAAATATTGGGGCAAGCGAAGCTTAGATTATCTTTGGTATGGCATAGGTGCATACTTAAACCGGTATCCTAATATTAGTTATTTATTTGGCCCTGTTAGCCTGAGTGATAGCTATCCTGATTTTGCAAAAGCATTAATTGTCAGCTTTTATAGACTATATTTCAATGACGCCGAAGGTTTGGCTGATGCCCGTAATCCTTATGCGGCTGATAATGAAATTCAACAGCAAGTGAATCAGCTTATTTCGGGTTTAGATTATGAGCAAGACTATAAGGTGATGAAGTCTCAGTTGGCTCATATGAATGTTGTAGTACCCGTGTTATACAAGCAATATTCAGATTTATGTGAAGCTGGAGGCGTGCGCTTTATCGATTTTAATATTGATGAAAATTTCAACCAATGTATTGATGGCTTAGTTATGGTCGATTTAAAGCAACTCAAAGCTGCAAAACGTAAACGCTATTTGAATGTTTAATAAGTTTCAGCTTCTTTTAGTAACTGCTCCAAAGGCCGCCCATCAATCAGCAAATCAACAATTCTAGGTTCGCCTTTTATGTTGATTGATAACCTTAGATAAGCCGTATTATCAATTCTCGCTTGGCGAAGAATATCTTCAGCTAATTTAGCCTGTGTTTCAGCAATATAAAAACGGTTTAACGGTGTTTGTAAGTCTTCATATTGCATAAAACCATCACATTGTTTGGCAATTTGAGTGTCAACTATTTGTACTTTAGGCGCTTGCTCACCGATATTGGTTAAACAATATGAACAGCCTGTACTACCGCCGCTACATTCATTTTTAGTGTCTTGCCAGTTATAGGCTAATCTGAAACGTAAATAATGGCCGCGCAGCAAATCACGAGGGTCATATCCGGTTATGGCTATATCCCATTGTGTGCCGACACTTAAATGATATTCGGCGCGTGCAATCAGTAGGCACAATAAAATAAAAGGAATCATGACTGTCACTAACAGTTTTTTATTTATCACCTTGCATCCCCCGCTATTTTGTCGCGTTGAGAGAGCCCAAAATATTGCGCTAAGGAATCGGCTTTTTTAAACCAGCCCCATACGACTAAGAGCGTTATGATCCCGCCAACCATTAAGCCTATTCCTGTTTCTAACATTGAGCCAAACACTTCGAAATAAATAAAGAGCAGGCGTATACAAATCAAGGCGGTCATTACATTAAATAGTCTGATGGAATGTATTTTAAGAGCCGCCCATGCCAAGATAATCATATAAACAATATTAATTATCGCGCCTATCACGGGATAACGATGGTCATGCCATAATGCGGTCGCGCCGACGATAAATACAGTGATTAATACTACACGCATTGCCAAGTGAGTATCTTGTGTTCTGCTGGAATAAAGCTTGGGAATAAAGGCAACTAGTGCCACTGTGGCAATAAAGCTAATAATAAGGAAAATTTGCAGTGATTTTATGTCATTTGCTGAACCGTTGATAGAGTCATACCACAAGAAATGCAAGAACCAACCACCGACAACAATCGCTAACCAGCTATAACGAGACAGTTCGCCGGCCATGATGGGGCGATTTTTCACTAACCATGGAATACGAGACAATAATATAAAAAAGAAGGGCGATAAGATATATAAAACACCAAATAACACGTCTTTTAAATATGAGGGGTAAATGAAAGCGCGAATAATGTCATCGAGGGCTTCTAGATTTAGCGCATAGGTGACACTTGTTCCGACAATCCATAACACAGTGAGAAACTTACCGCGACCTAATAATACAATGGGGATGGTGACGAGTGTCCACACTAATAATAGCTTGGCAATACTGCCGCCAAGTTGATAGGTTTGGCCGATTAGCGCCATTGAAGCAAGGGTGAAGCCATAATAAAAAATGACTAATATTTCACGTGACCACTGGCTGCGAGCGCTGGCATCACCTCGTGAGATAACGCGATACAAGGTCAGCGCAATAACGAGGCATAAAATAAGATCGGCCGCTAATTTCACCCAATCAGGTGTTTGCATCCAATTAGACGCAACAACGGATACCAAACCTAAAATAATGGCAAAGGCACCCAAACCTCCAAATGCCCACAGCGCAATCGGTTTTGATCGTTGCTGTTCAAATTCACTGATTTTATTAGCCGTTGTACTATCAATGAGTTTTGCTTCTTGCCATTCGTCTAGTTTTTTAGATAATCCCATAAAATACTATTGTGCCCGTTATTTAGAACTTAATTTTAGTATATAGAGATTAGCTCTAAATTACAGCTCGTAAACACCAGACAATAAAAAGCCGTAATGATCACAATAAATCATTACGGCTTATTTAATTTAACAGTAACTACAGCTGCTTAGGCAATCGTGGTTTTTGCCTTGCGACGAAAACCAATCAAACCCGCTAAAGCAGGTGCAAACAGGAACAATGCCGCCGGGATGGGAACAGCAGAAATATTATAGCGTGTGGTCGTGCCGCTCTTTTCATTAGATACTAATAAGAAGGCCAAACCATCGTTACTTTCATCTTCGCTAATAAAGGATAATCCTTCGGGCGCTATATCCATATCGTTAAATATATAGTCCAGAAAGTTAGGTGAATCGGGATTAGTAATATCAAAAATTGCGATTCCGCCGGCGCGCTCTAAGCCAACAAATGCAAGAAACATATCATCAAAGAAGCCTAATGCTATACCTTCTGGTTCAGGGCCTTTATTATCACTGCGTTTTTCAACAAAGGTTCCAGCATCGATGGTGAGTTGCTCAAGAAAATCACCACTATCAAAGATCTGCTTACCTTGGTCATCCCATATTGAAAATGAACGGGCACCATAGCTATAGGGCACATCTATATCGCCATCACCGTCTGTATCACCATCTATAGAAGAAATTTCAATACGACCATCTTCAATAAGACTGACCGAAGGGTCTAGATTGGCCTTGCTCATCCGCACATCTTCTTTGCGAGAATCACCTTCATTAGCGGTAACGAGATAGGTTTTCCCCTCTATCTCATAGGCTGAAATAGCGTCAGGTTGATATAAACCTTTTAAATTATAATTTTGAATATTACCCACATCTTGCTTGTCAGAGGCATCCAATCCATTGCCCAGCAGGCTGTGATCTTTTGTGCCAAACGAGATGATATCAGTAACTGTATTTGTCGCAATATCAATGATTGCTAGCGAATTATTTTCTTGTAATGTGACATAAGCTTTTCCGCCTGCGGTTGCAACATATTCTGGCTCTAAATCTTGAGCGACTGAATCAGCACTATCAAAAATTCTAACGCCATTCTCTTTTAAAGCTGTTCGTTGACTATTGAATGCAGAAAAATCTGCGGTAGAGACGGTAGCACTGGCGACACCATTTGACATATCTATAATAGAAACAGAACCTTCAGGATCGATACCATCTTTACTTTCCCCTTCATTGGCAACAATAAGATTTTTGCCATCTTTGGTGAAAGTCAGCATGTCAGGCAATGCGCCTACAGTGATTGCTTTTTGAAAAGCGCCTGTTGAAGCATTAAAAAAAACAACTTGACCAAGATCTGTTTTAGTATCGGCCTCGACGGCAACTGCTACAATTCCACCATATGTGGCAACACTGTTAGGAGAGCCATATGCTGACAGGTCAACACTAGAAATCTTAGCGCCAGTCACGGGGTTTAATACATCTAATTTTTGACCTTTAGATGAGGTGACATAAATATTGTTGCTAAGAGAATCAAAAGAAACGATTTCGGCACTGTCTTTTAGTTGAACATTCTCAGTACCCGAATGCCAATACCGCCATGATTCTGTGACATTTATAGATTTTGCTGATGCAGCAAAAGGTAGGCTTGCAATAACTAATGTCATTAATAATTTTTTACTGTTTAAGATCATCATTGTTTCCTTTTGAAAATTAAAGTTTGAACTACTTCACGGAAAAGATGATAGTGGGCTAAAATGACAAATTGATGACGTAATTGTGTTTAATTAACGGAGCCAGAAAGAGGCGCATCCACCAACTGTAATTTATGCCACTAGGGTTAATTAAAGTGGGGTTGGGCTGATAGTGTCAGAAACCATGCTGGCTATTATGTTCATTTTTAGCGAAGATAGATGGCATAATTGTAAGCGTAACGGGGCTGACACTGACGGTTAATTAATCTGTGATGAACAATAATTTCTTAAAAAGTAAAACGTTTAGTATTGGCTCTCTCTATCAGTGGGTTTTAGCTAGCTTCATCATCGTTTCTGTGCCATTAATTGCTGTTATTGTCTACACAGTTTTAGATGTTGGGAAATATACCCAGCAAAGCCAACAAACCCTATTTCAAGCGGTAAAGCATACCGAAAGTAGCCGGGTGTTATTAGAACGCTTAATATCTATGGAACGCAATATTCGGCAGTTTCAAGTATTGGATGAACCAGAATTATTTACATCTTATTTGGAAAATAGAGCGACTTTCTTGGATGTCATTTGGTCGCTACAGGCTTATACCCGCGATATGAACATATTTGAAAGATTAGAAATTATTAAATCTACAGAAGCACAGTTACATCAAGATATTTTAACGAAGTCAGAAAAAGATACCCTTCAGTTAGCTAAATCTGACTTAAGCGCTTTTGATCAGCTCACAAATCAAGCCAGAGCGCTAGTAGACGATAGTGAAAAGCGTATTGGGATAGAAGCAGATACACTAGCCGCGCGATCCAGGCATATGCAGCAACGGTTAATCTATTCTGCTTTTATGGGTGTTTCCTTTGCACTACTGCTAGCACTTGTTTTTGTCTATTTTCTAACCCGACCTATAAGAAAAGTGGGTCAAGCTATTCGTAATTTAGGTGAAATTGGCTTTGAAGAACCTATTGCCATTGCAGGGCCTAAAGATCTTACTGAATTGGGTATTCGCCTTGAGTCTCTTCGTCAAACGCTTAATCGCTTAGAGCAAGAAAAAGAACTTTTTATCCGAAATATTTCTCATGAACTTAAAACACCGTTGGCAACGCTAAAAGAAGGGACTGATTTATTGGCAGATAATGTTGTAGGAGAGCTCAATGCAGAACAACAAGAAATTATCCAATTAATGAAAATAGGTAATATTAACATTCAGAATTTAGTTGAAAATTTATTAGAACATCAAAAAATAATTGCAACACAAATCGACCTGAATTTTTCTACATTTGCATTAGATGAGATGCTCGAACGTGTTATTAAAGACTATCAGTTGCTACTTCGAAATAGAGATATTTCGATAAAGAATAGTTTCAATCGTACTTATATTCGCGCAGATTACGAGAAACTTAAAATTATTATTAGCAATCTATTTTCTAATGCCCTTAAATTTTCTCCGATTAATGGTACGATTGGGATTAGTTTATTGGTGGAGAAGGATAAAGTGGAATTTATCATAGAAGATCAAGGAACTGGTATCTTTCCGGGGAACCAACCTTTTATTTTTAATGACTTTTATCAAGGAGAGGTGCCCAAGTTTGAGGGAATAAAAGGTTCAGGTTTAGGACTTTCACTGGTGATGCATTATTTAGTAGCACATAATGGTACGATTGAATTATTACCTAGTAATGATATTTATCCTGGCGCTCGATTTTCACTACAATTTCCACAGAGTAAAGACTTAAATTGATGAAAAAACACCTTACTTTATACTTGTATTTGCTATTAATTAACCTCCAAGCTTGTCAGGCATATCTACCTGAAGAAAAAGTATTGCCTATGCCTGTGGAAACGCCGTTAGCTGTTACGAAGCCTGTCGCCCAAGTTATTGATTATTCGATATCTGTTGAACAAGTACAAATATACAATCTATTGGAACAAGGCAGGCGCTATGCTGGGCTTGAGGGAGAGCAACTCAAAATAGCTTGTCAGCAACTTAAAGAAGATTATCGAATACAAGCAGATTGGCAAGCAGCTTGGTTGTTAGTCTATGCAGTAAATCATAATTTTAGTTGTATAAATATAAATAGAACTATTGAATTGTTGCAGGTGCTTAAAGCTGATCCTGATGCAAGCGCGTCTTTACAATGGATGAATAACAACCAAATTAATGTTTTAAATCGCATTCGAAAATTGCAAATAGAAAGAACTTACTTATCGAATAAATTAAAAAAATCACAAACAGCCTTAAAACAAGAAAACTCTAAGATAGATGAACTTAAAGCCATTGAAACAGACATGAATAAAAAACTTGATGAATGAGCAGATGGAAAATAATTTTCAAGGCCGACGTATTTTACTAGTAGATGATGATCCCAGTTTACTGAAATTGTTAGCCGTTCGTTTGCGGGCAACAGGTCTTGATATTAAAACAGCATCGAATGGGCAGCAAGCGATTACACTTGTGCCTAGTTATCGGCCACAACTCGTTATCACTGATCTTCGTATGGATGAAATGGATGGGCTTACATTATTTAGTCATCTTCAAGAACGGTATCCAACACTTCCGGTTATTATTTTGACTGCTCACGGCACTATTAAAGAAGCCGTATTTGCTACAGAACAAGGTGCTTTCGGTTTTTTGACCAAACCTTTTGATAGCCAAGAGTTACTTGCTTTAATTGGCAAAGCATTAGCATTAAATAGCGGGGCATTAGCCAACCCAGAAACTAAAAAACACGATCTTTGGCGGCAAGACATTATTACGCAAAGTGTATTGATGGAAAATCTACTTGCTGAAGTGAAACGCGTTTCTCAAAGTGATGTGAGTGTCTATATTCAAGGAGAAAGCGGTACGGGCAAAGAGCTTATTGCTCAGGCCCTGCATAAGGCCAGTAGTCGAAGTAGCAAAAAGTTTGTGGCGGTGAATTGTAGTGCGATACCTGAGGAATTGCTTGAGTCGGAGTTATTTGGGCATCGAAAAGGCGCGTTTTCTGGTGCAACTGAATCTCGACAAGGTTTGTTTGAAGTTGCGGATGGCGGTAGCCTATTTTTAGATGAAATTGGTGATATGTCACCCGCATTTCAAGTTAAGCTTTTACGTGCTTTACAAGAAGGTGAGATTCGTCCCGTGGGTGCAAACACAACAATTTCTGTTGATGTCCGAATTATTTCCGCTAGCCATCGAGATCTACAACAATTAGTCACGGAAGAATTCTTCCGCATGGATTTATATTATCGGCTTAATGTGGTGACCTTGTCTTTGCCACGCTTAGCAGAAAGAATAGAAGATATACCTATTTTGGCAGATCGCTTTATTACAGATTGCCAGTCAGCGCAAGCGACTACTGCAAAAGGGTTGTCTAATGAAGCCTTGGAGTGCTTGATTGCTTATCAGTGGCCAGGCAATGTGAGGCAGCTTAAAAATGTAATTGAACATATTTGTACTTTTTCAACTACACCTTTGATTCCTGTCAGCTTGGTTGAAAATGCTTTACAAGAAAAACAAGCATCATTGCTTAGTTTGAATGATGCGAAGAAAGACTTTGAACGTGATTATTTGATTAAATTATTGCAATTAGCTAAGGGTAACGTCACTGAAGCAGCACGTTTAGCTAAACGTAATCGAACGGAGTTTTATCGATTGTTAGACCGTCACTCGCTAAAAGCAGCACAATTTAAAGCCAATAAATAGGGTCTGTTGATCTTTCAGAGCCACCACTGCTGGAGGCTATTTTTTGTCTCACAAGGAGGAAATGATGCGATGTAGTTACTCTACATAAGTCATTTCCAACGCCGTGAGGCGGAAAATAGCCCCAGCCCTTCGGGGTGTGGCTGAAAATGCACCACTCAGCGTTACTCGTCGTTTATTTAGAATAACTAAACGGCTCTCCTCGTGCCTTGATTGGTGCATTTTCAGTCACAACAGAGGCGGCTCTGAAAGATCAACAGACCCTAATGTTTTTAGGCTAACGTCGCCAGTTAGCGACAGCGCTTTATTTCGCTACCCACTTACTTTTCTTGCTATTAATGCTAATTATAAATATGCATTAAATAAATTGTGTCGTTATATTACGACACAATAGATCAATGCCTCTAGAATTTAAAACAAGTGACTATATTCAAGCCTATTATCAGAAATTAACCGTTTTATTTTTATCTTAAATAATGTTAATAAGTTCTTACGAATTAACTGTCGGGCAAAGGAGACAGTTACAGGCGAATATAGCTATTTACAATGATTGATAATAATCAAAGTTAATAGTTAAGTGACTGATATAAAGCGTTTTTCTATCTTTATTGAATGATTGGCACACTGGTTGCAACGTCCATAATGCTGGTTATAAAACAGCATTTTTTAATTATTTTTTAAGGATTTAAATTATGAAAAAATTACTATTAACTTTATCTATCGCAATGCTTTCAGCTACAGCCTACGCAGCTGAAACAGATTTAAGTGCAAAATGGGATGCACTAGATATGAATACTGATGGTGTTATTAGCAAAGAAGAAGTTGCGGCAAATCCAGAAGTAGCCAGTAATTGGGACGAAATTGATTTAAACCAAGATGGCAGTATTGATACACAAGAATTTGTTGATTTTTACAGTAAGTAAAAAAATAGAAAACGTCATTGGGCAAGCGCCATCTAAATTTGGTTCTCTCTTTCTTATATACCCGTGACCATTCAATCTGCAGATTTCAGAGTTTAGCACAAGCGTCAGAGCAAGGCGTAATGTGAAGGCAATGACTCGTCCTTGTCAAACATTGCAACGCGGCACTGGCGTTTGTGCTAATCTCCCACAGGGCAAGAGAATAAGCCATACTCTTCGTCGTTATAAAGTCTTAAATTAGAATGACTAATTCTGCGATTTTATGCCTAGAATAGTATGGCTTCTTCTCCTGCTGAATTCTGTAGATTGAATGGTCACGGGTATATTGTTAGATGGTGCTTGTTTATTGATTATTATTTTAGCCGTATATCACAAGGTAATGTTTCTGAACTCGGCAAATGCTAGCTATTATTTTCATTTTTAGCGAAAATAGCGAGATGCTAATCCAATCTTTCATCCGCATTTTTATGATTAAAGGCTTTTAATGGAACAAGACCGCTTTATTTCTGCTGATCCTCAAACTGATGAGCAACGCCAAGAACAAGCGATTAGACCTGATTCATTAAGTGATTATATTGGTCAGCCAGCAGTGCGTGAGCAGATGGAATTATTTGTCGCCGCTGCTACAAAGCGTAAAGAGGCGCTGGATCATACTTTGATTTTTGGTCCGCCCGGTTTAGGGAAAACAACCTTAGCGCATATCATTGCCAATGAAATGGGTGTGAATCTGAAGCAAACTTCCGGCCCTGTGTTAGAGCGACCGGGTGATCTTGCAGCAATATTAACCAATCTTGAACCTAATGATGTGCTTTTTGTTGATGAAATTCATCGCCTTAGTCCAATTGTAGAAGAGGTTTTGTATCCCGCGATGGAAGATTATCAGCTAGATATTATGATTGGTGAAGGCCCCGCGGCAAGGTCAATTAAGCTAGATTTAGAACCCTTCACGTTGGTGGGAGCGACAACGCGAGCGGGTTCGCTCACTTCACCGTTGCGCGATCGATTTGGCATCGTTCAGCGCTTGGAATTTTATAATGCCGACGATCTCAGCACCATTGTGCAACGTAGCGCTCGTATATTTAATGTCGCATTAGATGTGAGTGGTGCCAATGAAATTGCTAAACGCTCACGTGGCACCCCGCGTATTGCTAATCGATTGCTTCGGCGTGTGCGCGACTATGCTGAAGTAAAGTTTGATGGCAAGATTACGGCAGAAGTCGCGCGTCAAGCGCTGGATCTTCTAAATGTCGATAATAACGGCTTTGATATGTTGGATAGAAAACTACTATTAGCGATAATCGATAAGTTTGATGGCGGTCCAGTCGGCGTGGATAATCTGGCGGCAGCAATTGGTGAAGAACGTGGCACGATTGAAGACGTACTCGAACCTTTCTTAATTCAGGAAGGCTTTATGATGCGCACACCGCGTGGTCGTATTGCTACCAAACGCGCTTATCTCCATTTAGGCTTAACGCCTTTGCAAGCGGATGAACAGCATGGTTGAATTTGAATGGCCGATCCGGGTTTACTATGAGGACACAGACAGTGGTGGCGTGGTATATCATTCTAACTACCTAAACTTCATGGAGCGTGCCCGCACAGAATGGCTGCGTTCATTAGGTTTTGAACAAGATGAGTTAATCACTAACCACCAATGTATTTTTGCTGTACATTCAATGCAACTAAACTTTCGACGCCCCGCCAAATTTAATGATCTTTTATTGGTACAATCACGCATTACGGATTTATCAGGAGCCAGTTTTGAGTTTGAACAAAAAATATTTCGAGATGATGAACTGTTATGCGAAGCCGTAGTCAAAATCGCATGTTTAAATGCAACCCGCTTCCAGCCTATGTCCATCCCCCCCTTATTATTAACGGAGATAGAAAGTGAACGCTGATCTTTCTTTGATAACCCTTATTGCTGAAGCCAGTTTATTAGTTAAATTGGTGATGCTATTGTTGTTGGCCATTTCAGTTTATTCATGGTTTCTGATTTTCAGAAAAAGTAGTGAACTATCACAAGCAAAAAAAGATGCTGATTCATTTGAAGATAAATTCTGGTCTGGCAATGAATTAAACAAACTGTATGAAGATATTTCATCGCGCCCACATGCTAGTCAAGGCATGGAAGGTATATTTGAAGTTGGTTTTAAAGAGTTTGTTAGGCTCAAAAAGTCATCGTCAGACTCAGGGTTGGTATTAGAAGGCGCACAAAGGGTAATGCGTATTTCCTTGGCACGAGAAATTGATCGCCTAGAAATGTCACTACCGTTCCTTGCTACGGCAGGTTCAACCAGCCCTTATATCGGCTTGTTTGGTACAGTATGGGGCATTATGAATTCATTTATAGCTTTAGGTGATGTGCAACAAGCCACATTAAGCATGGTGGCACCGGGTATTTCCGAAGCGTTAATAGCAACGGCAATGGGGCTGTTTGCCGCCATTCCAGCAGTAGTCGCTTATAATAAATACTCCCATGAAGTTGAACGGTTAATTAATCGTTACGATACTTTCTTAGAAGAATTTTCTTCTATTTTACAACGTCAACATAGCTGATCACGGATCACGCAGATGGCTCTTTATACTCAAAAAAGACAACGCCGCAAACCCATGGCTGAAATCAATGTTGTGCCTTATATTGATGTAATGTTGGTATTGCTAATTATTTTCATGATTACGGCACCAATGTTAACGCAAGGTGTAAAAGTTGATTTGCCTCAGGCGGCGGCCAACCCAGTGGAATCTCCCGACGAAAATAGTGAGCCATTAGTGGTGTCGGTTGATAAAAAAGGTTTATTTTATGTGGCGATTGGTGACAAACAAGACCAATCTGTTTCAGCAAAACAATTAATGACAAAAGTAGCGGCGGTGTTACGACGAAGCCCTAAAACTCAAATAATGGTGAAGGGTGATAGTGCAGTGAATTATGGTCAAGTTGTTACCGTGATGGCCTTATTGCAGCAAGCAGGAGCACCGAATGTAGGATTAATAACAAAACAACCAGAAAGTGCCGATGAAAAATAGGTTTTTTGAAAATTTATCAGCGGGTAGCTTTTCCATCCTTTTGCATGCAGCCTTGCTTGCCTTAATTATTGTAGGAGTACAGTTTCAAACCACGAAATATATTTCTGCGCCGCCAAAAGTAGATATTGTGCAAGCAACAGCAATGGATGAAGCCGATGTATTAGCAGAAATGGCGCGCCAACAAGAAATTGAAGATGAAAAACGCCAACAAGAAATAGATAGGCAAGCTGAAATTGATGAAAAATTGCAACAAAGTAAAGATGAGTTAGAGCTGAAAAAACAACAAATGCTTGAACAGCAAAAACAAGCTGAGCTAGAACAGCAGCAACGCGAGCTAGAAGCAGAGCAAAAGCAACAAGAAATTGAAGAGTTAAAAGAGCAGCGCAAGCTTGAAGAAGAGAAAAAGTTAAAGGTAGAACAAGAGCGGAAAGTTGAGGAAGAACGTAAACTTAAAGCCGAACAAGAGCGCATAGCAGAAGAAGAGCGTAAACAAATAATTGCTGAAGAACGCAGGGTTGAAGAAGAGAAAAAGCGCTTAGCAGAAGCCGATAGAAAAGCCGAAGAAGCACGTAAACTTGAAGCCGAGCAAAAACGTAAGGCCGAAGAAGATCGCAAACGCAAAGCTGAAGAAGAACGTAAAGCTGAAGAAGCGCGAAAAATTAAAGCCGAACAAGATCGTAAGGCGGAGGAAGCCCGCAAAATAAAAGCTGAAAAAGATGCACGCGATGCTGAGGCTAAGCGTCAAATGCAAGAGATGTTAGATGCAGAAGAGCAAGACAGGGAAAATCAGCGTGTCCAAGCCGGGGCTAAAAATCATGGAAGCATAATTGAACAACGGATACGACGTTATTGGAATGAACCTGCTGGGAAAAGCAAAGACTTAATTACAACAGTGAGGGTTAGTTTTATTCCTGGAGGAGATGTTAAATCAGTAAAAATAATAAAAAGTAGTGGCGATCCAATTTTTGATCGTTCGGTTGAAAATGCCATTTATAAAGCAGCTCCAATGCCTTGGCCAACAGATCCAAAAGTGGCAGCAGCACTTAAACAAATCACATTTAATTTTAGTCCAAAATAAATGAAGGTAAAAATATGACCAAACAATGGTTAAAAATAGCAGCATCTTTGGCTGTGCTCTTGCCGTGGCAAGCACAGGCAGAGTTAGTAATTGATATTGTCGGTGGTACTGAAGCAGCATTACCAATTGCAATTGTGCCCTTTGGTAATACCGGGCCAACAGCCTCAATAGATATCTCAGAAATCATTAGTAATGATCTAGCCAGTAGCGGTCGATTTGATCCATTGCCTAAGCGTGATCTAATTTCTGATCCTCATGAAAAATCAGAAATTAACTTTAAAGACTGGCGATTACTGCGTTCAGAAGGGCTATTGGTCGGCAAAGTCAGCACGGAAGATGGCGAATTACATAAGGTACAATTTCAGCTATTTGACGTGTATAAATCACAGCAATTAGCAGGCATGCGATACCAAGTGCCGGCTGGAGGTTTGCGCCGATTGGCACATCAAATTTCTGATCAAGTGTATCAAGCCTTAACGGGCGAGGTTGGGGTGTTTTCAACACGACTAGCATTCATAACGGAAGTAAAAGGTGCAGATGGTCATAAGCGTTATGCATTGCAAGTTTCGGATGCTGATGGTGCAAACCCACGTACTGTTTTACAATCCAAACAACCGATTCTTTCGCCAAGCTGGTCACCTGATGGTGAACGCTTGAGTTACGTGTCATTTGAAAATAATAAAACAGAGATTTTTGTACAAGAAATGCGCAGTGGTAGACGCAATTCAGTCGCCGCATTCAAAGGCATCAATAGTGCGCCAAGCTGGTCACCTGATGGCACAAAATTAGCGCTTACATTATCAAAAGCGGGTAATCCAGAAATTTATATCTTGGAACTAGCCTCAGGCAAATTATCACGGGTAACACATAATTCACAAGCCATTGATACCGAAGCGGTATGGATGCCAAATGGCAATGAGATTTTATTCACATCCGATCGCGGTGGTCGCCCACAAATATATAAAGTATCGGTTGATGGTGGTCGAGCGCAACGCGTGACGTTTGAAGGGCGCTATAATTCTTCTCCCGACATTTCACCCGATGGTCGCACTTTAACAATGGTGCATGGTTTTAAGGGAAAATTTTTTATTGCTGTGCAAGACTTGCAAACGGGAACAGTGCAAGTGTTAACTGAAACGGGACGAGATGAATCACCTAGCTTTGCGCCAAATGGCCGTGTGATCCTGTATGCTACCGAATATAGAGGCAAAGCCTTATTAGCAGCGGTATCGGTTGATGGTGGTAACCACCGACGTTTTGGTGAATCGGGTACTGATGTGCGTGAACCAGCATGGTCGCCACTAAGAAAATAAGAAACTTACAATTTAGAGGAATAATCAACATGAAATTATTAAAAATAACGGCACTATTCTTATCGCTAATCTGGTTTGCGGGTTGTACAACAACAGGTGGTAATCAAGCAGGTGCAGATAGCCAAAATGGTGATGTAATGGTTGAAGATCGCACCGGTGAAACATCAGGTATTGATGACGCTAATGCGTCAGGAACTGGCATCGACGGTGCAGAAACACAAGTGATTGTCGGTGAAGGCGATTACACAGGCGATGAAATTAATGATCCAAACAGCCCACTAGCCAATCGCGTGGTTTATTTCGAGTATGACAGTAGTGCGGTAAGGTTTGAAGACCAAGCCACTTTAGAAGCGCATGCCGCTTATTTAGGCGATAACCCTAATGTAACGATTCGTTTGATTGGGCACACTGATGAGCGTGGTTCACGTGAATATAATTTGGCTTTAGGTGAGCGCCGTGCGTTATCAATTCGTCAAATCTTAATGTTACAGGGCGCTAGTGTTCAACAGTTCCAAGTGACGAGCTTTGGTGAAGAACGTCCGCAGGCAGAAGGTTTTGATGAAAGCGCATGGCAACAAAATCGCCGTGTTGAATTGATCTATATCGGGCAATAAAAGAATGAAAGTATCAAATAACAAACTCGCAGTAATGGGCGTCATGTTTTCATTAATAATGTCGAATACGGTGTGGGCGGAAGAAGATGTCTTAACACCACGCATTGAGCGTTTAGAACGAATTATCCAAGGCCAAGGCTTGGTCTCGTTACTCGGCCGCGTCGATCAGTTGCAAAAAGAAGTGCAACGATTAAATGGTGATAATGAATCTTTACGCCATCAAATAGAAACAATGAAGAAAAATCAACGAGAACGTTATATTGATTTAGATCAGCGCATAGAAAAACTATCTGCTGCCCCTGCCTCTATTGTACCAACCATGCCTAATGTTTCAGAATCGGTAGCATCAACTGAAAATGTGCCGGCCGTTGAACCAGAAACACCTATCGAGCAAGTAGCACCAAAAGTGGATGCACCGACCCTTGATAACGCCTCAACTCCTGATGCATTACCTGTGGCAGTTGAAAATGGTGAGGCAGCTTATCAAGCAGCATTACAAACATTGCGTAGTGGGCAATATGAGCAAGCGGTAACAGCTTTAGAAGCTTTCCCTGCTGCTTATCCTGGTAGTAGTTATTTACCAAATGCCTATTACTGGAAAGGTGAAGCGCATTATGTGTTAAGAAATTTTGATCAAGCGATCTTGGCCTTCACAAAGGTTATAAAAGGTTTTCCAGCGAGCAGCAAAGTGGCTGATGCAACATTAAAATTAGGCTTTAGCCAATATGAGAATGGTCAATTTGATGTAGCAAAAGCGACGTTGTCATCGGTGATTAAAAACTATCCCAATACTTCTGCTGCACGGTTAGCACAAGTCAGATTGGATCGTATTAATAAAGAGTCTAACTAAGACTAAGTTTGAAAGCAGGCATTTTATGGCACAGTGCCGAATAACAGAAATTTTCTATTCGCTACAAGGCGAAACGCGAACGGTAGGGCTACCAACGGTTTTTGTGCGTTTAACAGGTTGTCCACTACGCTGTGGCTATTGTGATACGGCTTATGCATTTCATGGTGGTGAAAAACGTGATATATCTGATATCGTAACAGAGGTTCAAAGCTATAACCCACGCTATGTTACGGTCACTGGTGGCGAGCCATTAGCACAAAAGTCTTGCCTCGAATTATTAAGCGCCCTATGCGATCTTGACTATGAGGTCTCGCTTGAAACCAGTGGAGCCATAGATATTAGCTCTGTTGATTCACGCGTTATTACGGTAATGGACTTGAAAACACCAGCTTCTGGCGAAGAATCTAAAAATAAATACGACAATATTCAGCACCTAAAACCTCAAGATCAGCTTAAATTTGTGATCTGCGACCGCAATGACTATGAATGGTCATGTCAGAAAGTAACAGAATATGACTTAGTATCACGGTGTGAAATATTGTTTTCACCTATTCATGGTGAATTGAAGCCAGCAGACTTGGCGGATTGGATCGTTGAGGATAATTTACCGGTGCGTATGCAAATCCAAATACATAAATACCTTTGGGGAGATGAGCAAGGCCGATGAAACGTGCTGTTATTTTATTGTCAGGTGGTTTAGATTCTGTGACCACATTAGCCATTGCACAACAGCAAGGCTTTGAGTGTTACACCTTAAGTTTTGATTACGGTCAGCGCCATGATGTAGAGCTAAGCGCTGCGGCATCATTATCAAAACAAATGGGCGCACTAGCTCATAAAGTCATTAAGATTGATTTACGCAGTATTGGTGGATCAGCTTTAACAGATAACGCGATTGATGTGCCTGATCATCATGAAGAAGGTATTCCTGTTACATATGTACCTGCACGGAATACTGTTTTTCTATCTATCGCATTAGGCTGGGCTGAAGTGCTCGAAGCGCAAGCAATATTTGTCGGTGTCAATGCCGTTGATTATTCTGGCTATCCAGATTGTCGCCCAGAGTTTATAAATGCCTTTGATAAATTAGCTAACCTAGCCACAAAAGCAGGGGTAGAGGGACAAAAGCTAACGGTCTATGCACCGCTTATCACCATGACAAAAGCAGAAATTATTCAGCAGGGCACTGCGCTGGGTGTAGATTATGGTCAAACTATTTCATGCTATCAGGCGAATAATGAGGGTAAAGCCTGCGGTCATTGTGATTCCTGCCGGTTTAGAAAACAAGGATTTGAACAGGCGGGCGTCGCTGATCCTACTATTTATATAGAGTAGTGCTTTACACATTTCGTGTTATTATCTGCGCGTTACAACGACTCTGAGTGATGAATTGTCGCATTGTTAATATAGTTTAAAGAGCTGTGATTGGCTTAAAACCGTTGGCTTTAAGCGATAAGTCTTAAGAAGCTCCCCATAAAATTAAAAGATTGTAGCCTAAAGACTTGCCATTTCTGATAAATGGCGTATTATTTCGCGCTTGGTTTGGGCCGTTAGCTCAGTTGGTAGAGCACCGGACTTTTAATCCGATGGTCCCGCGTTCGAGTCGCGGACGGCCCACCAAACTTTAATAGCTTTATATATGAGATGATTTGAAAATAAGTCATAAAACTGAAATAAAGTTATTGACAGTCCCCCGAGAGTCTGTATAATTCTCGCTTCTTTGTTGAGACAAATTGTTTCAGCGAAGCGCTCTTTAAAAAAATAATATCAAGTAATATGTGTGGGTACTTGCAGCGGTAAAGTTTCATC
>Ga0256840_1001716_pt1 | contig 20182 bp, 21 predicted proteins | sample 355202metaG_FD_185969 | JGI IMG/M metagenome (GOLD analysis project Ga0256840, IMG submission 185969) | Hydrothermal vent microbial communities from Mid Atlantic Ridge, Atlantic Ocean - 355-202 | ecosystem: Environmental > Aquatic > Marine > Hydrothermal vents | place: Atlantic Ocean: Mid...
CTTTGTCATTGTGTTATTTACCTATGAAGCAGTAGGACATGCTCTAGAAAGTTTTTTATATGGTGAGCATGCACGACTCCTATATGATGCAGCAACACTCAACGTATCATTTGCGATGACACTTATCGTGCTGATAGCCATTATGGTTATTGGCTGGTACTTTACCTATAAACAGCATTATGTCAATGTACCCATAGGTGAACATACACCAAGTAAAGCCAAATGGCGCATCTACAAAATGTTAGCTAAAGAAGGCTATATCTCAGATATGTATGTTAAATACTTCAAGATTTTTTAAAGAGGACCATAGATGTTAATACACTTTATATTATTATTTTTACTTGCGGGCGTACCGTACTATATCTATTTTGAAAAGAGCAAAAAATTACAGTATGAAAAGATTTTTTTTCTCTCTGCCTTTTTAGTACTCTGTGGACTGTTGATCTCATACATGTTCCCACATGAAAAGTCTATGATATTTGTAGGCATAGCATTTATGGCTTCTTTATTTTCACTCTATAAAGCAAACAAGACCAATAATCTCTACAAACTGACTTATTATATACTCTTTTTCAATGCCCCTATGCTCATGATGTTTGAAATAAATAAAAGTATACTCTATGGAGTTTCACTTCTACTGACACTCACAGGACTTTACCTTATGGGAAAATACTATGAACGTAACTATGGAAGTGCCAACTATCAGTCTGTCTCAGGCATCACCCTTGTGACACCTTTTGCAGGACTATTTTTAACTGTGTACCTTACAGCTATTGCACTGTACCCTCCTTTTCCAAATGCACTGCTGTTTCTCAACGGATTACTAAGTGCTGAGAGCAATGTTATGTGGTATCTCTCTGTGATTGTTATCTTTTTTGGAAACTTTCTGATTGCGGTACGTGTGATGGCAAAAACGGTCTATGGAAAGCCAAATGATAACATACACTATATTGACCTTAGCCCCAAAGAGAGAGTATTACACTTTACTATTTTTGCATTATTACTACTGCTTAGTGTTGTAGGATTAAAGGAGGTACTTTCATGAGCATTCTAGAAAAACTAAACGCTGTTAAAGACACCGTACCACACTACTGGCCTATCGGTGCCTTTATCCATCATAACCCACTTAAAGGGTTTGAACACCTAAAATTTAAAGAGGCCCTAGACAAAGCACAAGGTATCTTTGGTGGGAAAGTCTATATGTCGCCCTCTTACTATATAAACCTCTATAATGAAGGTAAAATTACCTCTACAGAACTAGAGAAAAATATACGTGCCACACTCAAAGAGTCGCCTCATGCAGACTACTGCAATCAAGCCAAAAAATTTATGCTTGAAATAAGCCCTATATGGGACAGCCTCAGATCGTATGAAGACCTAAAAGTGATGAAAGTAGATGAAGACCTGCATACCTATTTGGAAGATAACTCTATCTACATGAATACAGACAAATGGCTAAAGTCACTCACTAAACACCTTACACTTTATGAAATCCATGATGCCCTCTTTGGTACAAGTGAAAAAGAACTCATAGAAAAAGATGTCATCGAATATATCGCACGTTTCCTTGATGACGCACAAACCACACTCAGTATGACAGACAGAGACTTAGGGATGTTTAACACTTTTAAGCTCTATGAAGATATCGAGCATGAAGGTGATTCAGAAAGTTATGTTGCACAAATACTCACAAAACTTAAAGTACAAGATATAGAAGCATATTTCCTAACACACATTCTTAAACTTCATGGTTGGGCAGGGTTTATCAAATATCGTTCAGAGGATGAAAACTATACTTCGCAACAGGCACACCCCTCTACATTGATGGACTATATGGCAATTAGGTTGCATTTTGAATTAAAATATATGCAAAAAGAAGGTATCAATGACTTTGATAAACTTGAAGGTTATATTGAAGAAAACAAACCTTATGCCATCTTAAAACTTTTACAAGCCAAAGGCAAACTTACAGGTGCATACAATGATGCTATGGAAGAGCATCAAGACTATCAAGGAATATTAGATGCCTATACAAAAGATGAAATCAACCTTGATTCATTACAGATACAAGCAGCACAAAGGGCATTACCTACACTGCAAGTATCACTCATTGAGTTTGCTAAGTTCGCCAATATCCTCAAGAAAGAAGAGGGGTTCATTTGGCTAAAGTCTTTAGAAGATACTTACATCACATACTATGTTGATGAATTTACAGACACACATGTCTATGATAAAAAACCTTTAGCCTCTGCCATTTTCTGTTTAGATGTTAGATCAGAAGTCATACGTAGAACCATAGAAACATCTGGTGCATACGAAACCTATGGTGCAGGCGGATTTTTAGGTCTACCTATAGCCTTCGTAGAGTTTGACAAAGCCCATGAACTTTTACTTGCTCCTGCTATTGTAAAACCACAAAATATTGTGTTTGAGATACCCACAGAGTCACACGATGAATATAATGCAAAAAAAGGTGTCATTAAAACCACTAAAAAAGTACTCACTGACCTAAAAAATAACCCATATACTCCTTACATTATGGTAGAAGCCATTGGGTGGATTTTTGGTGTGAAACTTTTTGGAAAAACTTTTTTTCCAAAAAAGACAGAAAAACTTTTTTATGATATGAAACCTAAAAAACCTAAAACAACATACACATTAAACAAACTCAGCGATACTGAAATAGAAAAATATGTTAAAAAATTACATATCAACATCATTAATGAAGTCTTAACCACACAGTCTGATACAGTCCTTACAGATGCACAGATGGAAAGACTATGGGAACATTTGGTATTTGGTAAAAAACTCTCTGTTCCTGTTTCTGCAGAGATGATTGCAAACCTTAAACAAGCATACCATGTTACAAAAGAAGATTACCAACTACAAAAAAGTAAACTTTCTATGGTAGGTTTTACGCTAGATGAACAAGTCATGTACCTAGAAAATTTACTTAACATGATAGGTCTTGTAAAAGCATTTCCTAAGTTTATCACTATTGTTGGACATGGAAGTCTTTCAGATAACAATCCATTTGAATCAGCCCTTGATTGTGGTGCATGTGGAGGTAGTATCTCTTTACCAAACTCACGTGCCTTATGTATGATAGGCAATAAACCAGAAATACGTGTACTCCTCAAGGAAAAAGGCATTACCATACCCGATGATGTAAAGTTCATGCCAGCATTACACATAACGACCACTGATGAGATTACTTTTTATGACACAAATATTCTCAGCGAAGAAGAAGCAAAACTCTTTGAAACAGTACAACGTGACTTTAGCACAGCTTCCCTTGCCTCAAGAGAAGAGAGAGCAAAAGTTTTACCTAATGCCAATAGCCAAGAAGACCTATTTCTCAAAACGATGGATTGGTCAGAACCTAGACCAGAATGGGGTCTAGCAGGCAATATGGGTGTCTTTGCAGGTCCAAGAGACTCAACACGCCACCTATCCTTCAATAACAGACTATTCATGCATTCCTATGATTGGAAGATTGACAACGATAATGCTGATATACTTACCCGTATATTTGATGGACCATTGGTTGTAGGTGAGTGGATTAACCTAGAGCATTACTTCTCAACGGTTGATAACAAAGTCTATGGAGCAGGCTCAAAGGTTTACCATAACGTTGTTTCTAAAATCGGTGTATACAATGGAAACTATAGTGACTTAAAAATTGGTCTACCTACCCAAAGTGTCATCGTAGAAGGTGAAGCATACCATGAACCTGTACGTTTACTTACGTTCATGGAAGCACCACTGGAAAAGGTAGGTAAAGCCGTTGAGAATTCACTGGCACAACCCTTTATATTGAACGAATGGATTAGACCCATCGTGATAGACAAAGAAGCAAAAAAAGTATACTCCTATGAAAATGGAGAATTTATAGTCATCAAAGAACTTGACTAATCTAAGCATAAATGAAAGGCTAATAATGGAAGAAGAAAAAGTATATACTGTACGTATAGAAAATGAATGTAACTGTTTTAAAAAGAGTGGTTTTGAAAATAACCTAACCTATAAAGATAAAGCAGATGCACAAATGAAAGCAAAAGTTTTAGAATGTCGTATGAATCAAGAGTTTTGTCACACACACTATTTTGAAGCAGAAGACAGAGGAGACGAAATTGTTATTGGATCTGTAGTGCGTGCAGACTTTGAAGATGACGATGATGACTATGATGACTATTAATTTTAGATAATAATCATTTTTCAGAAATTAAATCTAGAAGCTTATAGACTTCTAGATTGATATATTAAAGCACTTCTAGGAACTCTTGTTTAATAGAACTAACATCCACAACTCTCTCAAACTCATCCATACGCATATTGGTTATCATATCAGTACGTGAAGATAAGTCCTCCATAAATCTTTCTTGATGAATTTTACTTTCCCATTTCAAGATACAAGATATAGTTCCATCCTCAGATATGACAGAATCACGATAAATAAATCCATCCTGACCTTCTAACTCTTCTCCAATTTGTCTTGATAATACTTTCCAATCATCTAACATATTTTTATTACTTAATTTTAATGTTGCTATTACAATAATTTGGCTCATTTTTTGTCCTTAATTTTTTTGGATTATATCACATATTGTATGGAGAATCCCCATACAATAAATGTACCATGTTAATCTTTTGATCTTTACCTTATGCTTTCATTGAAAATTTTGGTAAAGAAAGTGTGTCAAATTTATCACATAAACTTAGCACATCCTTATCTATGTTTTCTCCAATAAATATGAGTAAAGATTTATCTTTATAGTCTACAAGCTCTTCAAATGACACATCACCAAATGAGTAGTTAATAAAAATAGCATTGGGTACATCTTTCACACGTACCACGCCTTTTACTCTATAAATATTTTTTGGAAGATTGTTTAAAACATCATCTACATCTTGAAAATGAATATCTTCTTTGAAGTAAGCAACCTTTTGCGTGAGTGAGTCTTTGACTGTATGATCAAGATGTTTAAGATCAAGTGCTAACTCTACTATGTCTTCGACTCTGTATATACCTTCAAATACCTCTTTATTCACTAGCCCTTGTTCTGCCCTATGCAAGACATAGTTCTTAAATATAGGCTTTCCTGTCATTGTATTTTTAATGTCAAATTTCTCTTTAACTTTTCTAATCTCATCTTCTACTGCACTGGCTTCTTCATCTGAAATTAAATCCGTTTTATTCATAACAATAATGTTTGAACCACCAAGCTGATATTTAGCTGTAGAGTTCTCTTTGTAGGCATCAAAGTTTTTACTGTCAACCACACAAATAACACCCTCAACAGAAATACCTAAATTTTGTAACGATAAAAAGATAGGAAAAGGTTCTGATGCTCCAGAGGTTTCAACAAAAATAATCTCGGGATCATACTTTTCTATAATCTCAGCGACCCCACTCTCAAACTCTTCAGCAAGTTGACAACAGATACACCCTTCTGAAATTTCAAGCACTTCTGAGTAAACATTCGTAAGAATTTTACTGTCGACACCAATGTCTCCAAATTCATTCACCACAATGGCTATTTTTTTATCTGGAAAATATTGTTTAACACTGTTAGTGAGCATCGTTGTTTTACCAACACCTAAAAATCCTGTAATGACAAAAGAGGAAATCATATTAGTACCTTGAAAATGAATTTATGTATGTGATATTATGAAGAAAATATTATAAAAAAACAATGTATGTATTTTGATAATATTTAAGAAAGTATGTTATATAAGAAGTCTTATATAACTACTGTGCTATAGCACAGTAATTAAACTTACGCTTCCACTGCTGAAGGTGGGAGTAACATAGGTTCGAAACCTACTTCTTTACACCATTCAACTGTTAAGTCGTAAGCAGCAGATGCTGTTTCAAGGTTTTTCTCAATCAAGTCCATTTTTTTCTTGAACTTTTTTTCAATAACTGAGTCAAGTGTAGCTGTACCACCTGAAGCCGTATATTTCTTAAGAAATCTATCTTTAATTCCCTCTTCAATAGCTGGCTTACTAACTGTGCCAAGTGCACCAAATAATGCGCCCAACATTGCCATGTTTGTTGCAAGTTCAGTACCTGCTATCTCAACAGCAAATTTAGTAAAATCTCTTGTAAGTACTTTTACATTCATGGAATCCAAAAAGTCTTTATCATGTTCAGTTAAAAGTTCAATATCAGAGTTAATGATAACTAAACCATTTTCTTTGATACCTGCATAAAAAGGCATAGTATATGATTTTCCCATAGTAACAACTTGTGGATGATAAATCATAACAATATCAGGGTAAATTACTTCCCCTCTATCATAAATAGGTACTGTTCCGATTCTTGTATAAGACTCAGAAGGTGCCATTCTTTTTTCTGCCCCAAAAAATGGATTTGAAACCGCATAGTAACCTTCAGTATCTGCAGCAGTTGCTGCAATATGTGCAGCTGTAACCGCACCCTGCCCGCCAAGAGCGGGCATTCTAATTTTAATCGAATCTTTAGCCATTATACAAGTCCTTTCTTCTTACATTCTTTTAAGTATGCTTCTGCCTCAGGAGTTACAAATTTAAAGTCAGCAAATCTGTCTTTATCTTGTTCTTTCATTTCCCATAAACCTTCATTTGCCGCAAGACCAATTTCAAGAATACACGGTGTGTACAGGTGAATATATGTTGGTCCAAGTTCTCTAGCAATTAATATAGCTTCTCTAAGAACTTTAGCTACTTTTTTAGGTGCTGATGCTGTCAATTTCACAGAATATTGACAACCTGAAGTTACTGCAAGTTCCCACATAGGTACTTTTTCAAAAACTTTACCTTTTGGCGCCATTTTAAATACTTGACCTTTTGGTGTAGAACCAGACTCTTGTCCACCTGTGTTTGCATACACTTCGTTATCAAAACAGATAGTTGTAATTTTTTCTTGTCTAAAGAATGACTGTAATGTATAGTCAAGACCGATATCGATAGTCGCACCGTCACCAGCAAGAACAACAACATCTTTCACTTTATCTGGGAATCTCCACTCTAAAGTTCTTTTAATACCTGATGCCACAGCATTTTGGTTACCAAATAATGAGTGCACAGTATGCAATGCAATATGTGGGAACATCAATGATGTACAACCAGTTGAGTTAACGATAATCGTTTCTTCAGGTGTTGGAAGTGCAGCAAGAATATATCTAAGCGCAGCTGCTTCTGGACAACCAGCACATAATGAGTGCTCTTCAAGAATCTCTTTTTTATCTGTAAGGTCAGAAATACCACGTTTTTCAACGCTTTCGCCTGCCCATGTTGCATTGTCTTCAAGATCAATAATCTCTTGAGGCATAATGTCTCTAAACTCTGGATTTATTTTGTAAATATCAACTGACATATTATGCCCCTTTCTTTACTTCTACGTTTTCTAAAACTTCTCTAAGAATAGCTTCAACAGGCATACTCATACCACCAGCTACTCTTGGTCTACCAACAATTTTAGCATCACATTTACCATAAAGTGAATTTGTTACTTCTTTGTCTAACCAACCAACAACGTTGAATTCTGGTACAAAGATATGCGTTGCACTTTTAGTAGCTTCAACTAAATCAGCATGTGGGAATGGTCTAATCGTTCTTAATTTAACAACTTTAGATTTTATACCCATTTTAGCAAGTTCTCTATGTGCTTCTTTGGCTTGATGTGACGCTGTACCACAAGTAACAAATACAATCTCTGCATCTTGGTCACCTGTAACATGGAGTAAACCTTTAAGGTAATGTCTAGCATAAGGAATAGATCTCTCAACTGCTGATCTTACTTCCCACTGCCATGAAGCGTGCGTTGCGTAAGAAATGTAGTTAGATTTCATAACAAATGGATCTCTTAGGAATCTTCCTGGAGGCATTTCTGAATCTATTGGAGGTAGAGGTGCAGCATATGGGTCATAACGTCTAAGTGCTATGTCATCTGCTGGAAGCATCACTGATTCTCTTGTATGAGATACAAAGAACCCATCAACAGCAGTAATAATTGGAACATGTACATCTGGCATTTCTGCTACTGTAAACGCTGCAATAGTCATGTCAAATAACTCTTGAACATTCTCTGCATACCAAATCATACATCCTGTTTCAAGTAAAAAACTTACTTCCAAGTTATCTGGTTGTATAGTTAACGGTGAGTTAATACCTCTCGCCATTAATATGAGCTGACAAGGGATTCTGGTACCAGACCACATTGGAAAATTTTCCATTGCTCTTAGCGTTCCAGGACCTGAAGTTGTTGTTACTGTTCTAGCACCTGCCATTGCACAACCTGCAACCTCAGACATAACACCAAACTCATTTTCACCTCTAAAGTATGTACCAATGTAACCTTCTGCCCAAAGCTCTCCAATAAGGTGTGCCGCTTCTGACTGAGGCGTAATAGGGTAAGATACAGATGCATCAACTGTACATCTTTTCATTGCTTCTTTAGTCACTTCTGAACCAGTCATAAAGTGTTTTTCTCTTGGAGCTTCGAAAAGTAAATAGTCAGTCGAAACCATAGTTTGACCTGACCAGTTTTTCTCTGCTACTTCTTGATTTTTAATAGTCATAGTAATCTCCTAATCTCTATTTGCCAAGCTCTTGCTTAACTTCTTTAGCAATCTCAATGAACTTTGCTAACTCCGCAGAATGCTGGTCTCTAATAGTCGCCATAGCATCTTCGTGTCCTGAAAGTCCACAGATAGCAGCTGTATAACAATCTGTTTCCGATCTAACAATTTTTAATGCAACGTTTGCATAATGACAGTGTACACCAATAAAGATACATGCCTTAATATTGTTATGCCAGATTGTTAAGTTCGGGTGGTTAGGATTGATCTCAACTTCAGCATCAATCTTAGGGTATTTTGGTCTATAATCATACATAGGTATCATTTTAGCATTCAATACTTCTGCCATTTCTTTAATAAGTGTCGCTTTTTTCTTTGCTTCATCATTCCACGCATACAGAACTTGTGGTCCTGGGAAGATTGTTGCATTTTCACTTGTTAACATTACTCTAGCAATTTCTCTCATTGCTACTTCTTCATCAACTATGTCAGTTAATAATAGTGCTTTGCCTTCTGGTGGTGTTAATAAACCATCATAAGTAGCCACCGGGTATGGTGAATAATAAGCTGGGCCTAGATTAGCCATTGTTTTCTCCTATATATTACTTGTATAACTACCATGCCATGTACATAAAATTTATCTTCATGATTGTTTAAAATTATGAAGGGTAAATCTTATGTACATGGCAGGGTAGAGAGGTATCTCTCTCCTCATAAAGGAGAGAGGGTTTAGATTCTTAGTTAGGGAAGGGTTTCCCAAACACAAGAGTTTACTACTCGCTAGTAACCATTGCCATTTCAATACAGTTTCTGTCAAGAAGATCAGAACAAACGTATACACAAATTGCACAACCTTTACATCTGTCTTCATCAACCCATGAAGTACCATGCTCATTACCGTGTTTACTTTCTTTATCATACATTAGTGTATTTGCCTCTGGACAATAAAGTGTACACATATTACACTTATATGTTGAACACATTTCTGAATTTACTTTTGCTACATAATACATTTTTTTTCCTTTTTATACTTCTAAATTAATTACTAGTTCGCTACCTGTCAAGTCAATGCTGTTTGCCAACTCGAAAGTTTTGTTGATTACTTCCATATTTTTCGCAAGAAGTTCTTCTTTTTTCTTAAACTTTTTCTCGATTGCTGAGTCTAGTGATGCTGTACCACCAGAAGCAACAAATGAATTACCTAAGAATCTTTCTCTTACGGCTGCTTCAATGTTCTCTTCAGTAACCAGTTTAGTTAATCCAAGTAACATACCCATCATAGCCATGTTCGTTGCAAGTTCAGTACCCGCAATTTTAAGTGCTAGCTCCGTTGCGTTAAATTGAACAACTTTAGCATTCTGAGCATTAAGTGCTATGATATCTTCTTCTTCCAATACATCAACATCTGTATTGATAATTACAAGGCTGTCTTTTTTCAAACCTGTATAAAAAGGCATTGTATATGACTTACCATGTGTAATAACTTGTGAATGGTAAATCAAGATAATATCTGGATAAACAACTTCACCTACTTCAAAAATTTCTTCAGAAGATGCTCTTACATACGCTTCAACAGGTGCCATTCTTTTTTCAGAACCAAAAAATGGTACCAAAGAAGCATATTTACCTGCGTTATCCATACATGAGCCAAGAATGTGAGCAGAGGTTACAACCCCTTGCCCACCAAGCCCAGAGATACGCATGTTATATCTTTTTCTGTTATCAATAGTCATATTAGCTTACCTCTCTTTTCTTTTTAGATTCAACAACTGCGAATAATTCTTTTGCTTCAGGTGTCATGAATTCTTCAAATGCAAAACGTCCTTTTTCCATCTCTTTAGCATCTCTAAATACATCTGGTGTAGGGATAGAGTACTCAATGTTACATGATGTGTAAACATGGATGAATGTTGGCCCAAGCTTTCTAGCTGCGAAGATTGCTCTTCTTATCGCTTTAGCTGACTTGTTAATGTTAGTTGGTGACATTTTAACAACGTACACACATCCTGCAGTAATTGCTAGTTGCATTGCAGGCATTTTTCCAAAGTTTTTACCTTTTGGAGACATTTTAAGTACAGCACCTTCGATACTCATACCTGATTCTTGTCCACCAGTGTTTCCGTAAACTTCGTTATCAAGCATAATAGTCGTGAATTTTTCACGTCTAAACCATGCATGCATAGTCATAGAGAAACCAATATCCATCATTCCACCATCACCAGCGATAGTAATAACATCTTTTTGGATGTCTGGGAATCTTAATCTAAATGCTCTTGTCATACCAGATGCCATTGCATTTTGGTCACCATAGTTACCATATACAAAAGGAACAGCTGCTTGAGAAATAGCAAGTCTACCACATCCAGCTGTACCGATTGTTACAGTATTTTCTGGGTTAGGAAGTGCTGCAAAGATGATCTTAATGTAGTAAGCCATCCAACAACCAGAACACATTGGGTGTTCTTCAACTAACTCTTTAAACGTACCCATGTTTTTAACACCAACTTCAGAGTAATCTTTACCAAATGGACCATAATCCACTAGTTCAACGTAATCTTTTGGTAAATATCTTTTAAATTTTGATGCAGGGATCATATATCTTAAACTCATTCTTTATCCTTTATGCTTGTAATACAAGAGAATCCATACCTAAGGCATCGTAAATCTCTGTCATAATTAATTCAACTGGTAGTGTCATACCACCATACACTCTTGGTCCTTCAATAACATCTCCAGAATTTGGAATAGATGCTTGCACTTCTTTACACAACCATCCAACGATGTTATGCTCAGGAACAATAATTGCTTTTGAACCTTTTAGTGCGTCTTGGATTTCTTTCTTTGGCCAAGGTCTGATTGCTCTTACCTTAACAAAACCAACATCCAATCCTTCTTCTTGTGCGTATCTGTTCGCTTCTCTAGCTTGTGCAGCTGCACAACCTGAAGCTACTAACATTACTTTAGCACCTGGGTTAGTTACTTCGATTGGTCCACCAACGTATTGGTAGATATATTTCATCGCTCTTCTGTTTGAATCCCAAATCTCTTGTTGCCATACTGAATGAATCAAGTAAGACATAAAGTTTGATTTTTGAACAGGTGCATCTCTTTGGATTCTTGCCGGTGGTACTTCATTATCCATTGCTGGAACTGGTGCATGGTAAGGATCATTTTCAGTAAATGCCAATTCTTCTGACATCATGTTAACGTAACCTTTTGCATGTGTTACAAAGAAACCTTCTGTTGAAACAGATACAGGAATATATACATCCACTTTTTCAGTAATAGCAAATGCTGCTAGTGTCATATCGAATGTGTCTTGCTGGTTTTCAGCATGTAACATAACGATACCTGAATGCATAAGGTATGCCATTTCAAGGTTGTCTGGTTGAATAGAAAGAGGTGCATTAATAACTCTTGTTAGTACACCAAGTACACATGGTACTCTGTGACCTGGCCAAGATACAATTGCTTCAAGCCCTCTTAAAAGACCTGGCCCAGATGTTGCTGTAAACAAACGTACGCCCGCTCTAGCAGCACCTGCAATTGCAGACATCGTACCAAGTTCTTCTTCCGCTCTATAATACTCTTTTATGTGACCTTGTGCATAAATATCACCAACAAGGTGCATTACTTCTGATTGGGGAGTAATAGGATATGCAATTGCCATATCAACGTTTGCTCTTTTAACAGCTTCTGCCATTGCTTGAGCACCTGTTATAAAGTGCTTTTCTCTTGGAGCCTCGTTTAAGAGGTAGTCCATATCTTTTAATGTTTTATTTAAACTCATTTATCTCTCCTAATCTTATTCAACTTCTGCAACGTGTTCACCTTTTCTACTCATGATGAGACTTCTGTACTCACCATAATCAGCAGGTGTAAGTGATCCCCAGTCCTCTTTTGGTAAAGATGGATTTTCTGGAGGCATTGTAGCTGTATGTTCAATACCTAATTCATTTCTAACTTCAACAACAACATCTCTAAATGCAAGAATATTGTCAGCATGTACATCTCTAAGAGAAGCCATAGCTTCTTCGTGACCCATCATTGCACACATTGCAATTGTATAACAGTCAGTTCCTGCTCTAATCATTCTTAAAGAAAGGTTTGCATAGTGACAATGTACACCGATAAAAACACATGCTTTAATTTTGTTATCAAGAATGGTTAAGTTCGGGTGATTTGGATTAATCTCTGCCTTAACATCAATCTTTGGATATTTAGGTCTATAATCTGGCATAGGAATGATTTTACAACCAGGAATCTCCGATGCTAGTTCAAGAATTGCTGCTGATTTGTCTGCAACGTCATCTCTCCAGTCCCATAATACTTGTGGACCAGGGAAGATTGTTGGGTTTTTCATTGTTAAAAGCGCTTTAGCAGCGTCTCTCATCGCCTCTTTTTCTTCTACGATATTTCCGTAAAGTAACGCTTTACCTTCAGGTGAAAGTTCTACACCCATAGATGGTGCCGATTGTGGCATATAACCTACCGGACCAACTGTTATTTTCTTTGACATATTTGACTCTCCTTAATAAATGTTATCAAACAATTAATTTGACTTCAGCATATAAGCTAAGGCATCCTATCTAAAATATACATAAAGCCTCATGAAACGAGACAAAATGTACAATTTAAAACCCAATAAGTGTGTAATATTGTAATGTGGCTTTGCACAGATATATTACACCTGATTCTAGATAATACTAAAACATTAAACGATATATTTTTCTTAACTCTAAATAACTTTGTTTACTGTCTACAGTATATATAGAACCCTTATAATACTAATTTAATCATATTATATTAAAAAGGGATTAAAGCAGTGTTCTCGCTTGATTTTATTTCATCTATTGTGTATAATCTTCACAGTCAGTACCATTCAATTTTACACAGTTTTTGCACAATAAATTTACTTGAAATATTTTGAAAAATAGGTGTCAACTACGCTATCAAAATACCTCATTCGTCTTGCTCCTCTAGGCATGGTTGTGCGTAATTTCTTCATAGAATGTAAAAAATCTTCAACCGAATGGGGGATAGATTTTTCAAAGTGTTGTTTCAATTTTTTTGCAAATGCTGGAGATGCCCCCCCTGTAGATATAGCAATCGTCAAATCACCTTTTTTCACAAATGCGGGGAATATAAAATCACAGTACTTTGTGTTATCTACAGAATTCACCAATATCCTAGAGCCTCTTGACTCTTCATAGATAGCCTTATGTAAATCCACTGTATTTGTCGCCACTACAACCATATCAAACCCTACGATATCACCTACTTCATATGCTCTATGACACAGCGTTAGGCTGTGTTCTTCTATGAGTTTTTGTGTGTCTTCTGAAACTTCAAGAGAAATGACCGTAATGTGCTTGGTAAAGACCAGTAGTTTTTCAAGCTTATCAGTCGCAATTGTTGATGCACCAATCAAGAGCACTTTTAGGTGCTGCATATCGATATAGAGTGGGAAATATGCCACTATATACCTTTCATCAGTACTTCACGTACTTCAACAACCCTACCCACAACTATAAGTACAGGCGTAGGTAAATCTTTTGCTTCTTCATATATGTTTTCAAGAGTAGAAACAATAACCTGTTCATCAGGTAAAGTACCTCTACTTATGACAGCGATAGGATACGTTTTGGGCTTACCAATATTTTGTAGTTTTCTACAAATGTTGTCTAGCTGATGTAAGCCCATAAGAAAAATAATGGTCTCATCTTGTTCAAATGTCTTCCAGTCAAGTTGAGCATAACCTTTTTCTGGAGCTTCATAAGCTGTGACCACACGAAAAGACACAGCCTTGCCCCGATGGGTAATAGGGATATTTACCATTTCAGGAACAGCGATAGCCGAACTCACCCCTGGCACAAATGCAAATTCTACGCCACGGCTGGCCAAATAAAGTGCTTCTTCTCCCCCACGTCCAAAGACCACAGCATCCCCACCTTTTAAACGTACCACTACTTCATGTTTTAATACTTTTTTATACAACAAAGCATTAATCTCATCTTGAGGTAAAATATGATGTTTATTTTCTTTCCCTACATAAATACACTCGCAGGTATTTTTGGCTTCTTTAAGGACTTCCACATTCACAAGTCTGTCATAGATAATCACATCGGCACTGCGTATAAGACGTAAAGCTTTAAGTGTTAACAATTCGATGTCACCAGGTCCTGCACCCGTCAAATAGACCTTACCCATATACCCATCCTTAAATATTTTTAATATTTTACCCTATAACCCACTATTAACAGCTTTTTAGATAAAATAATCCATTAAATTTGGTAAGGTTATATCGTAACAACCTATTGTGGAGTAAATAAGATGGATAAAGCAAAATATATATGGATGGATGGAGAACTTACTCCTTGGGACGAGGCAAAAGTACATGTACTTACGCATACACTACATTATGGGAATGGGGCTATTGAAGGTACTAAAGCATATCCTACAGTAGATGGGAGATGTGCTATATTTAAATTAAAAGAGCATACAAAAAGATTACTTAACTCAGCCAAAATGACGCTTATGGATGTACCTTATACTGCGGAAGAACTCTGTGATGCACAAGTGAAACTTTTACAAGAAAACGAACTTTTTGATGGTGCATACCTTAGACCACTGGTTTACCTTGGTTATGGCGTGATGGGACTGTACCACAAAGACTGCCCTGTTCAAGTGTCTATTTCTGCATGGAAATGGGGAGCATACCTTGGTGAAGAAGGACTTAGAAAAGGTATACGCCTGAAAATAGCTTCTATGACACGTACACCTAACACATCTGGTATGGGTAAAGCCAAAGCTGTGGCAAACTACCTTAACTCACAAATGGCGAAGTTTGAAGCCGTTGAAGCGGGCTATGATGAAGCACTCCTACGTGATGACCAAGGCTACATAGCTGAAGCATCAGGAGCATGTTTCTTTATGGTAAGAGATGGCAAGCTCATCTCCCCTCCGTCTGACAACACTCTAGAGTCTATCACCCAACAGACAGTCATAGACCTAGCTGGAGACATGGGCATAGAAGTTATACGTCGTCGCATCAGCCGTGAAGAAACATACATCGCAGATGAGTGTTTCCTCACTGGAACAGCAGCAGAAGTAACACCTGTACGTGAAATAGACGCACGCATTATTGGGGCAGGTTCACGTGGACCTATCACCGAACGATTGCAAACAGCATACTTTGATGTGGTAGCAGGTAAGAACCCTGCATACGTACAACATTTAACCTACATTAACTAAACTAAGCTAAGCTTCTAAACATTCTCCGAAGCACTCGGAGAGAAACATTAAAGGACATTTATGCCAGCAGATATGAACGACTATTTCAAAAAGAAAAAACCAAGTAACAACATGAACAGTAATAAGAGTAACAATGGGGGAGGGGGAAACAACTTTGAAAATCCACTCAGCAATATGCCAAAAGGTCTACCCTCTTGGCTAATTGTAATCGCAGCAATTGTTTTTGGACTTTTTTTACTTAAACCATTTACTATCATTAATTCTGGTGAAGTGGGCATTAAAGTCACCACAGGTAAGTTTGAACCAGAACCACTGAATCCTGGTCTACATTTTTTCATACCCGTCTTTCAAAAAGTGATACCTGTCAATACGCGTATACGACTCATCACCTATTCTAATGAAAGAACAAATGAACTTGGTGATAGATATAAAGGTTTTGAGGGTGGACTAAGAAGAAATGGAGCCATACCTGTACTTGACAAACGTGGACTTACCGTCAACATTGACTTAGCCGTGCAGTACAGCCTAAAAGCAGCTTCTGCACCAGCTACCATAGCAACTTGGGGTTCAAGCTGGGAAGAAAAAATCATCAACTCTAAAGTAAGAGAAGTGGTACGTGACGTTGTAGGTCAATACACTGCAGAACAACTCCCAGAGATGAGAAATACCATCGCTACTGCTATCCAAACAAAAGTCACAGAAAAAGTAGATGCACTTCCAAACCAACCTGTTGTTCTTTCATCTGTCGAGCTTAGAAATATCGTTCTTCCTCCAAAAATTAAAGGAAAGATAGAAGAAGTACAAGCAGCTAAACAAGATGTAACCATAGCCGAACAAGAAAAAGAAAAAGCAAAACAACACGCACACAAAGCAGCAGAGATTGCACGTGGTCAAGCTGAGAAAAACCGTATCGAAGCACAAGGTGAGGCTGACAAGATTCGTATAGAAGCAGAAGAACAAGCCAAAGCCAATATGCTTATTTCTAATTCACTTACAGAAAATCTTTTACGTTTAGAGCAAATTAAAACACAAGGTAAATTCAATGAGGCCCTCAAGGTAAACCGAGACGCTAAAATCTTCTTAACACCTGGTGGAGCTGTGCCTAACATCTGGGTAGACACCAAAGGGAAGACACAACAAACAACAACAGTACAACAATAAAAACATACAGTTGTTCCTTTTTCCTCGTTCCACCTCTCCCGAGGTGTAACGTATATACAAGTTTAATGTGTTATTGAAATTTATATACCAATTAGATTTATATATGCATTCCATCTCAGAAGAGATAGAACGAGATTTTGTTTATTGGAGAAACATACCATGACTATAGACTGGAACAAAAACCCCCTCATCCCTGCCATCGCACAAGACCATGAGAACAATGAAGTACTCATGCTTGCCTACATGAACGAAGAAGCGTATACCCTTACTTTAGAGACAGGGTATGCACACTACTTTTCTAGAAGCAAACAGCGTATCTGGGAAAAAGGTGAAAGCTCTGGGCATACACAAGAAGTCAAAGACATACTACTTGACTGCGATGCAGATACTGTGATACTCAAAATAAAACAGAATGGTGTAGCTTGTCATACAGGTACTAAGAGTTGCTTCTTTACCTCTGTGATGCAGGACAAAGTCATCTTAGAACAAGAAGTTGACACTAGCTCTATGTATGGTGTAGTTGACACACTTTATCATACGATACTTGAACGTAAGAATTCACCTGAAGCATCAAAGTCATGGACTAAAAAATTATTGGATGATAAAGACCTCATGCTTAGTAAAATACGTGAAGAGGCCGATGAAGTCTGTGTTGCCATAGATGAAGAAAGTGATGAACAGGTCATCTATGAGTCTGCGGATTTACTTTACCATACTTTAGTAGGATTAGGCTACAGAGACATCTCACCAGACAGGGTGAAACAAGAGTTAGGAAGACGGTTTGGTATGTCAGGGATTACCGAAAAAGAAAGTAGAACAAAGTAAATATAAAGGTGCTGAAAGCACCTTTTAAATGTCTCCACAGCTAGGACTATCTGCATTACCACCAGCAAAATATTTCCCATCAAAACTCACAAGTGAATAGTTTCTATCTGTTCCGAGTGATTCTTTTAGACCTTCTATAGATAAAAACCCAAGAGAATCTGCACCCATATTTTCTGCTATCTCTTCAGGCGTAAATTTAGTAGAAATAAGCTCATCTTTTGTTGGTGTGTCTATACCATACCGACAAGGAAACTTTATCTCAGGTGCAGCGATACGCATATGTACTTCTGCAGCTCCTGCTTCTTTAAGCATACGTACTATCTGCTTCGAAGTAGTCCCACGTACCAAAGAGTCATCTATGATAGCTACTCTTTTGCCTTCTATAAGATGTTTAATAGGCGAAAGCTTTAGTTTTACTTTTAAGTCACGTATCGCCTGTGTAGGCTCAATGAAGGTACGTCCTACATAGTGGTTACGCACGATACCCATTTCAAATGGCACACCTAAACCTTCAGCATAACCCCTTGCAGCAGCCACACCTGAGTCTGGTACAGGTAAGACCAAGTCTATCTCAGCAGGTGTTTCTTTTGCCAATCTTTTACCCATCTCAAGACGCATTTCATACACATTTTTACCGTCTATGATACTGTCAGGTCTTGCAAAGTAAATATACTCAAATGCACAAGGGTGGAAGTCTACATTGTCAAATACCATTTGTGATTTAGGCTCTTTACCTTCTTCAAATATCAGCATTTCACCTGGCTCGACATCTCGCAGATATTTGGCACCTACAAGTTCAAAAGCACAAGTCTCAGATGCCACGATGTAACCACCGTCTTTAAGCTTTCCAAGGCTAAGTGGACGTATACCAAACCTGTCACGTATAACAAACATTTTTTTACGACTTTGTATCGCTAGACAGTATGCACCTTCTATTTTAGTCAGCATATCTTTGATGCGGTCTTCCAAAGAATCTTTTTCAGATTTAGCAATGAGATGGATGATGTTTTCTGTGTCCATATCTGTTTGAAAAATGGCACCTTTGTCTATGAGTGCTTGACGTACTTCATGTTTGTTGATAAGATTTCCGTTATGTACGACTGAAATTTCACCCAATTTATATTTTGCAAATACAGGTTGAGCATCACCTGCAGACTCTGAACCTGCTGTTGAATAACGGTTATGTCCTACGGCACATGAACCTTCAAGATTGTCAAGTGTTTCTTGAGAAAAAACATCTGAGACCATACCACGTTTTTTATAGACTGCAATTTTCGCTCCATTGGCTACAGAAATACCTGTTGCCTCTTGACCACGATGTTGCATAGAAAAAAGCGAATAATACGCCACAGTAGAAGCTTTTTTTGCTCCAAAAACACCAACAATTGCACACATATTATATTCCTAAACAGTCGTTAATAGAGTAAAATCCACTCTCTTGGTTGACCAACCATTTCGCTGCACGTATAGCACCTTTTGAAAATGTTTCTCTACTTGTAGCTGTGTGATTGAGTTCTAAAAACTCACCGTCATTGTAAAACCCGACTGTGTGTCGCCCTACAATATCACCCCCACGCAGTGCCATGACTGCTATCTCATCTTTTGTTCTAGCACCTATTTGCCCGTCACGTCCAGAGACTCTAACTTTATCAAGATCAAGTCCTCTACCTTTTGCAGCAAACTCACCTAAAGTAAGTGCAGTACCAGAAGGAGCATCTACTTTATGCTTATGGTGTTGCTCTACGATTTCTATATCGAAGTCTTGCAAGGTACGTGATACTTGTTCAACCAACTGCTTAAGTAAAGCAATACCTGCTGACATATTTGATGCATACAATACAGGCATTTTTGTAGATGCTTCCATCATCAAGTTATTTTGATGTTCTGAAAACCCTGTTGTTGCTATGACCAATGGTGTTGGGTTTTCAAGTGCTGCTTCACAAAGTGCTTGTGTAGCAGTGGGTGCAGAAAAGTCTATAATAATGTCACAGTTTTCTAACAGTGCTTTCATACTATTTGTCACAAGTACATCTGAGGGTAAATCACGTTTGAGTTCATCAAAAACATGTACCGCACTTAAGGGTAAATCACTATCGTGTAACAATGAATCTATTAAAAGATTACCAACTCTACCTGTACTACCTACTATACCAACTCTACCCATTATTGTTGCTCCTGAATATATGAAATTGCTTGTAACGCTGCGATGGAACCATCTCCTGCAGCTGAAACCACTTGTTTGGGTGCATCAATGCGTAGATCACCTGCTACAAAAAGCCCCTCTACTGAGGTGTGCATCTTTAAATTAACCACTGCTTGCCCTAACTCACTAACCTCACAAATGAACTCACCCTTTTCATTTTTAATGACGTCATTTT